>Ga0209359_10000085_pt1 | contig 18961 bp, 17 predicted proteins | sample MarorgKNORR_S2LV_FD_188224 | JGI IMG/M metagenome (GOLD analysis project Ga0209359, IMG submission 188224) | Marine microbial communities from the Southern Atlantic Ocean, analyzing organic carbon cycling - Surface_A/KNORR_S2/LV (SPAdes) (version 2) | ecosystem: Environmental > Aquatic > Marine... | reverse complement strand
GTTTTTACATCAATTTGAAAATACATATCAGGAAAAGTCTGAAGTGTTTCATCAAGTCTTGGTATTTTATGAGAATCAAATATTCTTAAATTATCTATTTCATTTGAATGTAAGTCACTGAATACAGTATTTTTATTTAATAATCTAGTGAGAGTTTCATCATGAAATATGTAAGGTATACCATCAGATGATACCTGAACATCAGTTTCGATAAATTTACATCCAAGCGATTGTGAGTAATAAAATGATTCAATAGTATTTTCAAAAGACTCTATAGAACCACCTCTATGAGCTAAAACAGCAACTCCTGAATAATTAAGATAAGCTTTCATGTCAAAGTATTGTATACATTAATAATGTAAAATATAAGGAAACTATATTGAGTACTTTATAGCTGTGAGTAAATTTGATTCTATACGTCCCTACGAAGATCATGAAGTTGAAAAAGTTTTATTAGATCTAACCAAAGATAAAGACGTTATAAAAACTATTTTAACGGTCAATAAAAATAACTGGCTACAGAAAATTCCGATGATCGAGAAATTAGTAGCATTTTTCTTAAGACGTAAAACAAAAAATATTAAAACAATAAAAGATTATCAAAAATTTTTTGAATCAATAGTAGTAGATGTTGTTAATAAAACTATTGATAATTTTTCAATTGAAGGAATTGAGAATCTCGAAATTGGGAAAGGTTATCTATTTTTGTCAAACCATAGAGATATTACTCTAGATTCTGCCTTGTTAAATTTAAAACTCCATCAAAGTGGAATTAATACTACTAATAATGCTGTTGGTAATAACTTGATGAATGAAAAATGGGCTTCAGATTTAATGAGACTCAATAAAAGTTTCATAATTGATAGATCTGGCAAATCAAAAAAAGATATATATAAAAGTTTACATCTAGCTTCTGAATTTATTATTCATTCCATTTTAAACAATAGTCAGTCAGTATGGATTGCCCAAAAGCAGGGCAGGTCTAAAGACGGTGTTGATTATACTGATTCAGCTGTATTAAAAATGATTCATTTAAATGCAAGAAAAAATACTTCAGTGAGTGAATTTTTTAATAATATTTCTTTAATTCCTGTAGTAATATCTTATGAAAAAGATCCTAACGATCTTTTAAAAGCAAAGGAATTATATTTAACCTCGATAAATAGTGTTTATGAAAAAGAGCCTAGAGAGGATCTTTTAAGTATCTCAGATGGTATTACTGGAAACAAGGGTAATGTTCATTTGTATATTGGTAAGCCAATGAAATTTGAATCAAACAGTTATGATGACATAGCTGAGTTAATTACAAATAAAATTAAAACCTCATATAAAAACCATTCAACAAATATAGCTGCATGTATTATGCAGGGCATTAATATACCTAATCATGAATTCACTGAAAATGAGATAGATGAAGCCATGGAGTATTTAAATCAAAGGATGCATTTAATTCCAGAAGAAATGCATCCCTTTCTTTTAAAGCAATATAGTAATTCTGTTTTATAAACTATAACCCTGTTCGTTATGTTCACTCATATCTAAACCAACATCCTCATCTTCTTCTGATGCTCTAACATCAGTTACTAAACTAACTAATTTTAGAATTACGTATGTAACAACGGCTGTATATGCTGAGATAACTATAACTCCTTGAAGTTGAATCATTAACTGAGCAATTGCACCATCTTCAGAAATACCAGCAGCACCTGAACCAAGAAAACCATCAGGATTACCAACAAAGGCAATCATAATAATTCCAAGAATACCGCCGACACCATGAACAGGGAATACATCTAGCGAATCATCAATTTTGAAGTAAGATTTGACTGCCTGAGTAGCATAAAAACATACGAATCCTGCTAAGAATCCAATTAATAATGCACCAGCGGGACCAACAGACCCAGAAGCTGGTGTGATAGTAGCTAAACCTGCCACCATACCTGTAGCTATACCAATCATTGTAGCTTTGCCTGATTTTATCCATTCAATAGCCATCCATGTTAATGCACCTGTTGCTGCACTAATATGAGTTACTAACATAGCCATACCTGCTGAACTATCTGCAGCAACAGCACTACCAGCATTAAAACCAAACCAGCCAACCCATAGCATTGATGCACCAATCATGACCATTGTTCTATTATGCGGTGGCATTGGTGATTTCATGAATCCATTTCTTTGACCTAAGTAGATAGCTGCTACTAATGCTCCAATTCCACATGTGGCGTGTACAACAAGACCACCTGCAAAATCAATAACACCTATACTGCCTAGATATCCACCACCCCAAACCATATGACATGCTGGAAGATATACAAAAGTAAACCATGCAACTGAAAAAATACACATTGCAGTAAATTTCATTCTCTCTGCAAATGCCCCAACTACAAGGGCTGGAGTTATGATTGCAAAAGTCATTTGAAAAGTTATAAATACTGATTCAGGTAGTGTTCCTGACAGCGAATCTCGCTCTACACCGTTTAAAAATAATGCGCTGAAATCACCTATGAATAAGCCATCACCTTTAAAGGCTAAACTATAACCATATACAACCCAGCAAACTGACATTAAACAAGCAATTGTAAAACATTGCATTAATACAGAAAGAACATTTTTTGATCTTACTAAACCACCATAAAACAATGCTAATCCAGGTAATGTCATTAAAAGAACTAATGCGGTCGAGGTTAATATCCAAGCAGTATCACCTGAATTTATTTCCTCTCCCTGAACAAATTGAGTAGCTAAGATGCTACATAAGACCAAACATATCTTATTCATTATATCTCCCTTAAAAATATATATATTATATGCATGCAATTTTTATGCCATTTAATGTAATAAAAGATGCGTAAATAGAGTGCATAAAAAAAGAGCCGTTAAAGGGGGAGATAACGGCTCTTTTTCGTGTTTTTATAAGTTAGGTATAAAAGGGGGAGATATAAACCTAACTCATAAACTTAAAATTCTGGATAAGCTTCAACTCCTATCTCAGAACTATCAAGACCAGCATATTGCTCTTCATCAGTTGCTCTTATGGATACAACGCTATTAATTATTGAAATAGCAATGTAACTAGCTATAAATGTAAAGCCGGCAATTGATACAACTCCTATAGCTTGATAGCCAAAAGATGCATCAGATGTGAATGGAACAACCATAACACCTAAAATACCAACAACACCATGAGCAGATATAGCACCAACTGGATCGTCAATTTTTAAAGACTTATCAAGGAATAATATTGAGAAGTAAACTAAAGCACCTCCAAGAGCACCAATAACGACTGCAGCTCCTGCAGAAGGCGCACTAGGACCAGCTGTAATAGCTACTAAACCAGCAATAGCTCCGTTCATAGCCATAGTTACATCCATTTTTCCTGTTAAGGCAAGACTTAATAGTATTGCAGCAACTACACCACCTGCAGCGGCCATATTTGTATTTAAGAATACTTGGCTTACTGCTATAGCAGAAGCTTCTGTGCTAACTATTAGTTCTGAACCACCATTAAATCCAAACCAACCCAACCATAAGATCCATACACCTAATGCTGCCATCGGGATATTAGATCCTGGCATTGGTAATGATGTACCATCTTCAGCGTATTTACCGTTTCTTGGTCCTAGAACCAGAACAACCGCTAAAGCTGCAGCAGCACCACATAAGTGAACTGTACCTGATCCAGCATAGTCTGAGTAACCCATTGAGCTTAGGAAGCCTCCACCCCAATTCCAATAACCTTGGATAGGGTAAATAAATCCTGTTAATACAATAGCAAATAAGAAGAAAGGAACTAGCTTCATTCTTCCTGCTACAGCACCTGAAACAATAGACATAGCTGTTGCTACAAATACTACTTGGAAGAAGAAGTCTGCTTGTTGTGAGTAATCCATGCCATATGGAATACCAATTTCTTCATTTGGAAGACTTGTAGATAAACCTAAAGAAGTTCCAATTGATGGTAAATATCCATCTATTAATGCTCCAGCAGGATACATCAATACAAATCCGCAAACTAAGTACATAATACAAGCTATTGAATATAGCCCTATATTTTTAGTAACAATTTCTGATACATCTTTCTTTTGCACAAGTCCTGCTTCAAGCATGGTAAAACCAGCTGCCATGAACATAACTAATGCACCTGCCATTACGGCATAAAATGTATCTAATGCAAATGCAATTTCCATTTTTTACTCCTTATATAGCTTCAGAACCAGTTTCACCAGTTCTGATTCTGACGACTTCGTCGACAGATGTTATAAATAATTTTCCATCACCAATTTTTCCAGTCTGAGCTGTTGTAACTATAGTTTCTTTCACTAAATCAACTTGTGAATCATCAACTAAAATTTCTAGCTTAATTTTTGGTAATGTATCTACAGAATATTCAGAACCTCTGTACATTTCTGTATGTCCTTTTTGTCTTCCATAACCTTTTACCTCAGTTATGGTAAGACCTTCGATTCCAGCGCTCACTAAAGCCTCTCTCACTTCTTGAAGTTTGAAAGGCTTAATGATTGAAGTAATTAATTTCATAATATAAAGGGGGGAATATTAAGAATTAAAGACTTGCTGAAACTGAAAATACAATCGCATCTTCGTCGCTTAGTTCAACATTTTCAGTTGAAAAATCTGTATACGCTAAACCACAGTCATATGATCCACATGTGAAACCATATGAAATGGCAAAATTATCACCATAATCATCATATTCACCATAAGAGAATCCTACAGCACCTAATGCATATGATATTTCTGTGTAATCAGGGGCTGAATCTTGACCTAAAGCAAACGTTAGACCAAAGTCTGAGTATGATAGACCAATTACTATTTCTTCAAAGTCTAAACCATCTGTATTATCAGGGTAGTCAAAAGCGACATATCCTAAATCAACACCGACAGAGCCAGCTTCAAAACCATAACCAAAGTAATAGTCTAGCTCGCTACCCGCGCCATCATTAAAGTTTACATTTGAACCCCAGATACCTGCATAAAATCCAGATTCTGCAGCGTAATCAAATCCGCCTTGAATTGCAGGGCCATCAGTTTGTGTCATTCCTCTCCAGATGTAATCTGATGTGAAACTAACATTTGCACTAACGCTAGCAAAAGTAGGTAAAGATAAGATCCCTACAAGTAAAAACAATTTTTTCATTTTTTTCTCCTTAATATGAAAAATTTATATTCACCTTTTCTAATGCAATTTATGTGCCAATAATAATTTTTTTATTCTTTTTTTATAAAAGGTTATAATTTTTATTAACTTAGGGAGAAATCTAATGGATCTTAAAAATAATATTGCTCTTGTTACTGGAGGAGCTTCAGGCTTAGGAAGAGGGACTGTTGAACATTTTGTAGCACAAGGATGTAAGGTTGCAATTTTAGATATTAATGACGATAAAGCTAACGAGGTTATAGAGTTATTAGGATCTGAAAATGTGTCCTATTTCAATACAGATGTTATGAATGAAGATTCTGTAAAAAATGCTATCAGTGGAATTAAAGAATCTTTTGATAAGCTTAACTTTATTGTAAATTGTGCAGGCACTGGCTATGGCGCAAGGATATTAGGAAAAAATGGACCACATCCGTTAGACATTTTTAAATTCATTATTGATTTAAATTTAGTCGGTACATTTAACGTTATGAGACTTGGTGCTGAATTAATTGACTCTAATGAGCCTGATGAAAAAGGTGAGAAAGGCGTAATTATTAATACCGCATCAATAGCAGGATATGAAGGTCAGATTGGTCAGTCTGCATATGCAGCATCGAAAGCAGGAGTAATTGGTATGACCCTCACTGCGGCTAGAGATTTAGCAAGACACAGCATTAGAGTCTGTACCATTGCTCCTGGTATATTTGATACTCCGCTTATGTCTTTAGCTAAAGAAGAAAATAAAGAGGCTTTATTAAGTTCTACTCAGTTTCCTCATAGATTTGGAGACGTAAAAGAGTATGCCCAACTTGCTGAACATATTATTAATAATACTTATCTTAATGGAGAGACTATTAGACTTGATTCTGCAATGAGAATGGAAGCTAAATAACTCTTATTGACCTGCGACCCAATAAGTCATAGCTATAACAGATACAATCACAAGAAATAATATTACATTAGCATCTGATTTACTGTCTTCGTTTGCTTCTTGTGATTCATAATATTTTTTAAAATCATCATTATTCATAGTTAAACTCCGTGCTTTATAACAACTCTACCAATTTGTGCGCCATTTAAAATTGCTGTAATTTCATTTCCAATATCATGAAGGCTTATTACTTTACTATATTCTTCAAGATTTAGTGACCAATCTTTTGAAAAAAGTTCCCATATTTGTTCTTTAAAATTAATATCTGATTCAGCTGAATCAATTCCAATCAATGAAACACCTCTTAAAATAAAAGGGAAAACTGAAGAAGTAAATTTCATACCTGCTACATTTCCACAGCAAGCAACACTTCCATGACTTGTAATCATTGAGAGCATTTTTGATAAAATATCACCTCCAACTGTATCAATACCTGCTGAATAATTTGCTTTATCAAGGGGTTTTACTGGCTCAGCCATAAAATTATGCCTATCAATAATTTTTGAAGCACCCATCTTGCTTAGAATTTTTATCTCATTAGGTTTGCCAGTAATTGCATGTACTTCGAAGCCTAATTTAGATAGTAAATTTACTGCAACTGATCCAACCCCGCCTGTAGCTCCCGAGACTAGTATTGGCATATCTGAAGATGGTTTAGCATCTAATATTTTTTTTACACATGCTCCAGCAGTGAGGCCAGCTGTTCCTAATGACATTGAATTTAGCAAAGACAAATTATCAGGAAGGGGTATTACCCATTGCTCAGGTATTTGAACTAATTCTCCAAAACCACCAAACACTGACATTCCTAATTTGTATCCAGTTGCTATAACTTTGTCACCAATGTTAAATTTTTGAGATGAGGATTGTAAAATTTCTCCAGCAACATCAATCCCTGGTACAAATGGATATGAGGATGCAACTCCTTTAACGCCAGTGGCTGCTAGAGCATCTTTATAATTTAGTGAAGAATAATGTACTTTTATAATCACATTACCAGGTTCAATGTTAGGCATTTCAAGTTCTTTAATTGAACCAGAATATGAATTATCTATTTCTTCAACAAGGTAAGCCTTATATTTCATATAATTTTATTCAGAAAGGTACTTTTCAGCATCTAATGCAGCCATGCAACCAAATCCAGCTGAAGTAACTGCTTGTCTATATACTTGATCAGAGACATCACCAGCTGCAAATACACCTTCAACAGATGTAGATGTCACCATGCCTGAGGTACCGGACTTAATTTGTATATACCCATTATCCATTTCAAGTTGCCCTTCAAAAATATCAGTATTAGGTTTGTGGCCAATAGCAATGAAAACACCCATAACCGAAAGTTTTTTCTCTTCACCATTAGTATCTAATAAAACCCCATTGACTCCCATTTGATCACCAAGCACTTCTTTAAGCTGTGTGTTCCAAAAAATTTCAATTTTGCCATTAGCTTCTTCTTTAAAAACTCTCTCTTGTAATATTTTTTCTGCACGAAATTCATCTCTCCTATGCACAAGATAAACTTTTGAGCATATTCTAGAAAGATATAAGGCTTCTTCCACAGCGGTATTTCCTCCACCAATAACAACTACTTCTTGATCTTTATAAAAAAATCCATCACAAGTAGCACATGCGGAAACACCTCTTCCTAAAAATTTTTGCTCAGATGGAAGTCCCAAATACATAGCACTTGCACCTGTAGAGATAATCAATGAGTCACAGGTATAAGAATTAGTACCTTTTAAAACAAACGGTCTAGTTGAAAGATCAACTTCATTAATATGATCGTTTATAATTTCTACCCCAAATTGCTGAGAATGTTTTTTCATTCTATCCATTAGTTCAGGGCCTTGAAGTCCATCACTATCACCTGGCCAATTTTCAACATCAGTAGTTGTTGTAAGTTGACCACCTTCTTGTGATCCTGCAATTATAATTGGGTTTAAACTCGCCCTAGCAGCGTATATACTTGCTGAATAACCCGCTGGACCAGAGCCTAATATGATTAATTTGTTATGATTATCAGACATATTGAAGATTATAATTGAATATAAACATTTTTGATTGAATAAACATATAATTTATAAATAAAAACTTTAAATAACATCGTGCTATCAAATTACGTAAAAAATACTTTATTAAACTTTTTAAGTTTTTTCTTAATAGCTTTTTCTTTATATATATTGATCGCTTTGATTTCGTATGATCCCACTGATTCTGCTTTTTTTTACAAGAGTTCATCTAATATTATCAATAATTTAGGGGGGCCACTTGGTGCAAATATATCAGATTTTTTATTTACTATTTTTGGACTTGGGTCTTATCTTGTTCTATCGGTTGGTTTTATTTGGGCCTTGCAAACTATATTTTTTAAAGACCCATATAATTCAAAAATCAAAATAACGATTAGGGCATTGAGCGCGGTTATATTGGTTATAAGTTTTTGTTCAGTTCTAGAATATTATTTTGATAATAATAGTGGTGGTTCTTTAGGACAAATATTTTTTAGGGCTATTTCAAATTCACTAGGTTTTATTGGCAGCTTAATTTTTTTAATTATTTTTATCATTCCAGCTTTATCGTTTTCTTATAATTTTTCATGGATTAAAACATTAGATTTAATTGGCTTGATCTTGATAAATATTTACAAAAAGATCATATCTTTAACCACTGGCATATTTACTTTTATTTCAAGTAACACCTCTCGAGTTGTTAATAGTTTAAAAGATATTAGAGAAGAAAAGAGAGTAAAAAAGGTAGAAGATAGTAAATTAAAATCAAAAATCGTATCATCAAAAAAGGCTAGCGATGAAACAGAAGATAAAAGTAAATCATTAAATGCGGCTCATCAACCTGACTTACCTAATACAGCAGAAACAACTATTAAAGAGGTTGAATTAAGTGAGCCTGTTGAAATATCTGAAGAAAAAACAGTTATGCCTAGCACTGAACTTCTTGATAGGGCACTTGATGACGGGTCATCTTTATCAGAAGAAGAGTTAGGACAAATTGCATCATTGCTTGAAACCAAGCTTGAAGAGTTTGGTATTGAAGCAAGTGTTGAATCTGTTTTACCTGGACCGGTTGTTACAAGATTTGAAATTCAACCAGCGCCAGGAACAAAGGCTAGTAAAATAACTAATATTGCTCAAGATATTGCTCGATCATTATCAGTCAGCAGCGTAAGGGTTGTAGAAGTCATAGAAGGTAAATCTTATGTTGGAATAGAAATACCTAATACAAATAGGAAAATGGTTCGTTTAACTGAGATTTTATCATCTCAAGCATTTAAAAAATCTCCATCTAATCTTGCACTTGCACTTGGTCATGATATCTCTGGAAATCCTGTAGTTGTTGACCTTGCAAAAATGCCACATTTGTTGGTTGCTGGTACGACCGGCTCCGGTAAGTCGGTTGGGGTAAATGCTATGTTGTTAAGCTTGCTTTTTAAATCTGATCCTAAGGATGTTAGATTAATATTAATTGACCCTAAAATGTTAGAACTCTCAGTTTATGACGGTATTCCTCATTTATTAACTCCAGTAATTACTGATATGACTGATGCATCAAATGGTTTGAGATGGTGTGTTGTTGAGATGGACCGAAGATATAAATTGATGTCATTGATGGGTGTGCGTAATCTTGCAAGTTTTAATAAAAAAGTTGAAGAGGCTGCTGCAAATGGAAAGCAGCTCATCAATCCTTTACACCCTGAGGATGAGGAATATTTAGAAGTTTTGCCCTCTATTGTTGTTGTTGTTGATGAATTTGCTGACATGATGATGTTAGTTGGCAAAAAAGTTGAACATTTAATTGCAAGGATTGCTCAAAAAGCAAGAGCTGCGGGTATTCATCTAATACTTGCAACTCAAAGACCATCAGTAGACGTGATTACCGGCTTAATAAAAGCAAATATTCCAACTAGAATTGGCTTTCAAGTTTCAACTAAAATTGATTCAAGGACCATTTTAGATCAAGGAGGAGCTGAACAATTACTTGGCTATGGTGACATGCTTTACTTACCTCCAGGAGTTGGTGTTCCCATTAGGGTTCATGGTGCATTTGTTGGTGACGATGAAGTCCATAGGGTTGTCAATGATTGGAAATCAAGAGCTGAACCTGAATATATAGATGATATAGTTTCTTCTTCACAAGAGACAGGACCTATACCGGGATGGTCGGGCTCTGAATCATCATCCGAAGATGCAGATGATTTATATGATGAAGCAGTAAATTTTGTATTAGAATCAAGAAGAGCTTCAATTTCAGCCGTACAAAGAAAATTACGAATTGGTTATAACAGGGCTGCAAGATTGATTGAATCCATGGAAGAGGCTGGGCTAGTTTCAGAAATGAGTAGCAATGGTTCTCGTGAAGTTTTGGTACCAAAAAGAGACTAAATGAATCTGAACCTAAGGATTTTATTAATTATAGGGTCAATTAATATTTACTCTAATGATCTCATTTCTAGTATTAACAACTTAATTTTGAATGACTTGGAGTTTGTTCAACAAACAAACATTAATTCAAGAATAGATGAGTCAGTTGGTAAAATTTACAGAAAAAATAACTTTATACAAGTCGAAATTTTAAAACCATCAAAAGAAAAATATATAATCAAAGACAATATAATAGAAGTTCATGACTTTGACTTTAATCAGATTAGTTATATAGATATAAACGATCAAGATTCACATATATTAAGCCTGCTCAAAAATGGTATTGATAATAACAATGTTAAAAAAATAAGTACTAATACTTTTGTCATAGATAGCATAAATAATTCTTTTGAAATTGAATTTAAATCAGTGGATGAATTTATTCTTTCATATAAAGATAATATGAATTTCAGAAATACTATTAATTTTAAATCTATTAACAAACAGTGAATATTATATTGATAGGAATTGGTGGAGCTCTTGGCGCAATACTAAGACATATTGTTAATGACTTAATATCTAAATATCTGCCATTTCAAATTCCATTAGGTATTCTTTCTGTAAATATTTTTGGTTGTTTTTTAATTGGGTTGTTGGTGAGCTCATTCATTACCACGAAAGATAATAATTATTATTTTTTTATTGTTGGTTTCTTGGGATCTTTTACAACTATGTCAGCTTTTACATATCAAAGCATTGAACTTTTTAATAATAATCCTTTATATGGAAGTTCCTATATAATTACTACTTTAGTTTTAAGTATTTTTGCAACATATATAGGGTTAAACATTTCAAGGTAAAAATGTTAGATATTAAATTACTAAGAGACGATATAGATCAAATTGAAATAGAGCTTGCAAAAAGAGGATATTCTTTGGATGTCAAGAAATTTAAATTGCTTGACTCAAATAGAAAATTAATTCAGGTTAAGGTTGAAGACCTTCAATCTCAAAGAAAAAAATTATCCGAGGAATACGGAAAGCTTAAGTCATCAGGTGATGATACTGTTAATTTAAAAGATCATATTGATGAAATAAATAATGATCTTAAAAAAGCAAGTCATGAATTAGATAAAATTCTAGAATCATTAAATGCATTTCTTTTAGATATTCCTAATATCCCGCATACATCCTGCCCAGTAGGAGAAGATGAAGCTGCTAATGTTGTTATAAAAAAATATGGTTCAGTAAATCCTGCAAGAAACATAGATCATTTATCTATAACAAATGAAATAGATACTGATATGGCTACTAAGATAGCAGGTCCAAGATTTGCTGTTTTAAAAGGCGATATGGCTAAACTACAACGGTCATTAATATCATTAATGCTTGATACAGCCATCAAAAATGGATATCAAGAATATTATGTTCCATATATGGCTAATAAAGTCTCTTTAACAGGCGTAGGTCAACTACCAAAATTTGAAGAAGATTTATTTAAAACCACTGACGGCTTATATCTAATACCAACTGCTGAAGTGCCTCTAACTAATATTTTTAGAAGCACTCTAATAAACCGTGATGAGCTGCCTATAAAAGTTACTGCTCATACGCCATGCTTTAGATCTGAGGCTGGTAGTTACGGTAGAGATACAAAGGGCCTAATAAGGCAGCATCAATTTGAAAAAATTGAATTAATGCAAGTTTGTCATCCTAGTGAATCGATGGATGACTTAGAAGGGCTTTTAAATAATGCAAAAGAAATACTTGATTTGCTTGAACTACCTTATCAAGTTATAGAGTTGTGCAGTGGTGATATTGGATTTTCTTCTTGCAAAACATATGATATTGAAGTTTGGATGCCAGGACAAAATAAGTACAGAGAAATTTCATCATGTTCCAATTTTTCTGATTTTCAGGCTAGAAGATCTAATATTAAATTTAAGGATGAAAATAATAAAAAAATATTAGCTCATACAATAAATGGCTCTGGTTTAGCTCTAGGTCGAACTTTAATAGCCTTAATTGAAAATAATTATGATGCTGAAAAAAAACACATTTCAATACCAAAGGCTTTACAAAAATATTTTGATAAGAATCATATTAGTCTTTAAAACGCGATAAAAATTAACTTAATTGTTTCATTAAAATAACTTAAAAAAGTTTTCATTTAAGCCAAAGACCTGTATTATTTATTAATAAGAACATTATTTCTAATATAAGAGGGTATATCTATGAATAATCTTAAAAAATTTACAGTTTCTGTATTTTTTCTTTTCACTTCTTCTGTATTCGCTAATTCAACAACATCTGATATCAAAGGTAGTGTAGTTGATGGTAACGGTGATGGTTTATCAGGAGCTGAAGTAACAGTTACATATGAAGCAACAAATATTACTAAAACGTTAGTTGCTGATGCTAATGGTAACTTTTATGCTGCAAATTTAAAACCTGGCGGTCCTTATACCGTTTCTTCAGGTAGATCCAGTGTTTCAGATGTCTTTTTAAGCATTGGTAAAACCACAAATATTTCTTTGACTGTAGCTTCTGGCGGAACTGTTGAAGATTTGATTGTAACCGCATCAAGATTAAATACCGTTGAAACAACTTCAGGTCCAAGTTATGTATTCACAAGCGCAGATTTGAATAATACAGCAGCTTATGACAGAGATATCAAAGAGGTTTTAGCTCAACATCCTTCTATATATATTAACGGTGCAAATAATAAATCAATGCAATGTGCTGGTAATAACCCAAGATATAACGGTTTAACTGTCGATGGAATTGCTCTGAATGATACTTTTGGTTTAAATGCAAATGGTTATCCAGCAGAAAGAATGCCTTTTTCATATGATGCAATTGATCAAGTAGCAGTTGAATTTGCTCCATATGATGTTCAATACGGTGGATTTTCAGCTTGTGTTGTTAATGCGGTAACAAAGTCCGGAACTTCTGAAGTTACAGGTAGTTTCTTCTATGAAATGACAAATGATAATTTGACCGGGGATGAAGCTGGTGGAAGTCCAGTAACTATTCCTGATTATGAAGAGGCAAAATATGGATTTACTGTTGGTGGACCTATATTGAAAGACTCATTAATTAACGGTGAAATGTTCTTTTTTGTTGCTTATGAGCAATATGACGATCAAGACTTAGGTGAGTATGGTTATGTTGGTTCAGGTATGCCTACAGAGCTTAGTTGGTTCACTAAAGCAGATTATGATCGAATCGTTGCTATTGCTAATGATGTATATGGTTTCGATCCAGGCGGCTTGCCCTCAGCACTTGACTCAGAAAGTGAAAAATTATTAGCTAAAATCGATTATTATTTTAGTGATAACACAAGAGCAGTATTTACTTATAACTCAAGTGATGGTTTTACAAACCAACCATCAGATGCATCTCCAACAGAATTTGAGTTTGCAAATCACTTTTATAAAAGAGGTAATGACTCAGAATCCATTATGCTTCAAGTTTTCTCAACAATTGGTAACGTAAATACTCAATTTAAATACGGAACAACTGAATTAAAAAATACTCAAGTAGGTCTTGGAGGCTCTTTTGGTGATTTTCAAATTTCTGGTGTTAATGGTGGAAAAGTTTATTTTGGTGGAACTGATGATTCAAGACAAAATAATAAATTAAACTATGATGCAACTAATATTGCTCTTATAGGTGATTATCAAATGGATAATAGCTTAGTGACGTTTGGATATGAGCATCAAGAAAATACTATATTTAATATGTTCATGCAAGAATCCATTGGTGGTGAGTGGGATTTTCGTGGTATAGATGATTTAGAAAATGGTATAGTTGCTCTAGATTTCCAAAACACAGTATCTCTTGTTCCAGAAGATGCTTCAAAAGAATGGACCTATGATGTAACAACTTTATTTATTCAAAATGAAGTTGCTGTTTCAAATAACTTAGATATTTCTTATGGTCTAAGATATGAAAAATATGGTGTTGAGGAAGGTCCTCTAGAAAATCCTGGCTTTGTTAGCACTTATGGTTTTTCAAATGCTGCAACATTTGATGGTGCAGATGTAATTATGCCTAGAATTTCATTTAGTTATAAAGTTAATGATACAGAATTCTATGGTGGCTATGGAGTATTCTCAGGAGGTAATCCTGCAGTATGGTTCTCAAATAATTACTCAAACAACGGTATTACTATCCAAGATGGTGATGGTAATTATGATTTAGGCTTTGGTGAAGATAACACTGATGGCTTTGTTCATATAGTTAAAATTGGCGAAGATGAGAACGAAGATGATATTCTTGAAAGACGTCCAACAACTTATTGTAATGTAGATGGTTCTGCATCGTCGCAAGGTGCTGGTTATGCAATTCCATGTTCTGCAATTGCTCAAGTACAACAAGGTGGTGCATCTGGTGACACCAATTCATTTGATCCAGATTTAGAAATGCCAACTCATAAAAAGCTTTCAATTGGAATGAAAAGACAAATTGGTGAGTATGACGTACAACTAGATTATATGTGGTCTAGAAATAAAAACCCTTTTTATGTCTATAATTTAGCAAATACAGTTAGTGGCTATACTAATACTGGACATGCAGTTATGGCATCAAATGGTTGTTGTACAGGTGACTATAATCTCACTAACTCAGATTATTCACCAAAGACATCAGTGATTTCTGCTATTGCTTCAAGATCTTTTGATAATGATGTTGACGTTACTTTTGGATATTCATTTACAAATGCTAACGATGTTCATCCAATGGCATCTAGCGTAGCTTACACTAATGCTAATGAAAATTTAGTAACAACTGATCCAAATGATCCATCTCCAGCTAGATCAGATTGGGAAATTAAACATAGGTTTACAACGACTTTAAATTGGGCTGCATCGGATAAAACTAACGTATCCTTGTTCTTCCAATATGCAAGCGGTAATCCTTACTCATTATCAGCTTATGGTGGATGGACAGAATTAGGTATCCAGCCTGGTTGGAGAACTGAAGATTTCCCATCAATTCCTTTATATATAGGTGAAAATGCATCATATGAGACATCAGCTGTTGCATTGGCCAATATGGAACCTGGACTTTATGATAGAAATCATTTCACAACTGATGGATCGTCAAGGCTTGATATGAAAGTTACTCATACACCAATGGATAACTTAGATCTATATATGGTTGTTAAAAACCTAGGCAATTTATTAAATGGTGAGTTTGGTGAATACTACAGAAGCTCTTCAGCTAACGGTATAGCAACTGCTTCATTTGATGATGACGGTAATGTCTCATATTCTGATTATAGTCCTGCAGCTGTAAATGCATTAATTGGTTCAGAATCTATATGGAACATTAAAGTTGGTTTTAAATATTCATACTAATATTTAGTATTTATAAAAGGGCAGTTAATCTGCCCTTTTTTTTGTTAAGATTATAAACATGTCAGTTATACCCCGTATTTCACTTAATGATCTAAACTCAAAGAATAAAGAGGCTTCAAAAAAACTATCATACGCACTTGAGCGCCATGGCTTTTTTTCTATCTATGATCATGAAATAAATTTAAGCTTAATAAACGATTGTTATACGAAATCAAAGGAATTTTTTAATTTAGATCTCAATATAAAAAATAAATATGCTAATCCTAGTATAGGTGGCGCTAGGGGTTATACACCTTACGGAAAAGAAACTGCTTTAGGTGAAAATATTCCAGATCTAAAAGAATTTTGGCACCATGGACCAGTTATAAATAATAGTTATGATTCTAGAATTTATAAAAATGTTGTAATCAGTGAAGTTAAGGATTTTAATGTTGTCTTTGATATGCTGTTTGTCGAGTTAAATCAATTGGCAATAAATGTTTTATCATGCATCAGCAGCTCTATAGGTCTCGATAAAGATTTTTTTAATCCATGGGTTGATAAAGGAAATTCATTATTACGCATGATTCATTATCCACCTTCTGATAACTCAAATATTTATAGAGCTAGAGAACATGCAGATATAAATTTAATAACTCTTTTGATAGGTGCAGAAGAAAAAGGATTAGAGGTAAAAAATAAAGATAATACATGGATAGAAATAGCTGCTGATAAAAATGATATTGTATGTAATATTGGTGATATGTTGCAGCTTGTCACGGAAGGTAAATTAAAAAGTACCCCTCATAGAGTTGTAAAGTACAAAGATGAAGAAGCAAAATCACGTTATAGCATACCTTTTTTCTTACATCCGTCACCTGATACTATGCTTAAATCTGTTTTTGATTCATCAGATGCTGGTGTGCTTGCCCACGACTTTTTAGATGAGAGGCTTAAAGCAATTAAGTTATACTAACAGCTATGGAAATTCAAACTTACTTACAAATTTTTATTGGTTTTATTGGTTTAGTAGCTCTTGCTATTCCGTTTTCAGACAACTACAAACAAATAAATTATAAATATGTTTTATATGGAATTCTTTCGCAATTTATTCTTGCAGCGATTTTATTGAAACTGCCATTTATTATTAGTTTCTTTGAAATTTTAGGTAATGGTGTGACCATACTGCAAAATGCAACAGTAGAGGGCGCAAGTTTTGTTTTTGGTTATCCGCCAACCGATACTGAATTTGCTTATAGATCATTATTAGAAACATTTGCCTTTGGCGTTCTTCCATACATAATTGTAATGTCTTGCATTTCAGCAATTTTGTGGCATTGGGGTATTCTGCCATACATAGTAAATATTATTTCTAAGGGATGTCAAAAATTATTTAATATTGGAGGTCCTGTTGGTCTTGGAGCGGCAGCTAATGTATTTATTGGCCAAGTTGAAGCACCATTGTTAATTAAACCTTATATTAATAAGTTATCTAAAAAAGAGTTACTAATATTAATGACTGCCGGTATGGCAACTGTTGCTGGCTCAGTAATGGTAGCATTAATATCAATCTTAGAGATTCAGTTTGTAAATGAGAATTTAATTCAACATTTTCTAACAGCCTCAATTTTATCTGTTTTTGCAGCCATCATGTATGCAAATATTATGATACCTTCGAATCAAATAACAGATGCAGATACTGATAAAAGATCCAAAGTTTATAAAGGCACTATGGATGCTATTACTACCGGAACTGCTCAGGGTTCAAATATAGCTGTAAGTGTTGGAACTATATTAATTGCTGTAATTGCTTTGGTTTATATTGCTAATTCTTTCTTAGGATTTATTGGCTCATTTGTCGGAGTTGATTTATCTATCCAACAAATACTTGGTTATATATTTGCACCTATTGCATGGTTAATGGGCATTCCATGGAATGAAGCTTTAATTGCTGGCGAACTATTAGGAATTAAAACCACATTAAATGAATTTATTGCTTATCCTGCTTTAGCTGCTCTTGAAGAGGGTGCTTTATCGGATAAATCGAAATTAATAATTTTTTACGGTCTGTGCGGATTTGCTAATCTTTCATCTGTCGGAATATTAATATCTGGAATTGGGTCTATGGCACCAGAAAGAAAAGATGATCTTATTAGCGTATCATTTAAAGCACTTGTTGCAGCAACTCTTGCATCATGTATGACCGGATTAGTTGTAGGATGTTTTGTTTAGTTATTTAAAACAATAAATAAATTTAAATAAGAAGCAAACAAAAGCCAAATTATATATGGTGTATACAAATAACCTGAAAGCTTGTCATATTTATACATATTAATATTTACCTTAAAGTTTAAAAATATTAATAGCCATATACATATTAATGCCAACAGTGGCAGTTGAAATGCAAAAAATAGCCAAGACCATATCGCATTAAAAAATAACTGTAAATAAAAAAGATTAGTTGATGTAGGAAAAGTTCTATATGCTGAAATTGCCATCAGTAAATACAAAATTGGCCAAACTATTCCAAAGACATATCCTGGAGGGTTTAGGTTAGATTTATTTAATTGCAGATACCAAATATCATTTGCTGCATCTGAAGAAGATAGCCCACCTAAAATTAATGCTGCAACAACTGAAGGAAAAATTAAATATTTATTTGATAATAACAAGATTATCTTTTTCTAAAAAATCTTGAAACAGTATTGGATATTGATTTTAAAAAGGATGAGCCTTTGGGCCTGGCTTCAATGAAAATATAAAATCCGACAAAAAATGCACTTATTACAAACACCCAAACTGCGTCATATTCACCCATAGCTTATTATAATATTTTTATTATCCTTTATGTCTTTAATTTATAATTTTTCAACAATTATTGAGCAAACTGAGTAGCCGGCTCCAAATGAACAAATCACACCTTTTTGTCCAGAATCTAGACTATTATGTAAGTTAAAAGCAAAAAGTGATCCAACTGATGCAAGATTACCAAATTCAGCAATTGGCATAGGTGCTATAGCTTCATTAAAATCATCTGTTCCGAGTATCTTTGCAGTTATCAACCTTATCATTTTCCCATTAGCTTGATGAAGCCAAAACTTTGAGATGTCATTAGGTTTAATATTGTTCTTCTCTAACTGATCAGAAATTAA
>Ga0209359_10000080_pt1 | contig 19149 bp, 18 predicted proteins | sample MarorgKNORR_S2LV_FD_188224 | JGI IMG/M metagenome (GOLD analysis project Ga0209359, IMG submission 188224) | Marine microbial communities from the Southern Atlantic Ocean, analyzing organic carbon cycling - Surface_A/KNORR_S2/LV (SPAdes) (version 2) | ecosystem: Environmental > Aquatic > Marine... | reverse complement strand
AACCACTTCGTATACTCAAAGTCTTCGATAGCGGTTTTCAACTGCATGAAGTTGTCACAGAGGTACATGTCTTTATATCCATTGTGATTGTTCCACTTTTGAATACGATAGTCTGGTTGACCATTCTCAAGTAGATCAGGCATCTTTATATACCTGTATGGATCTTTCTGTACAAGTACTTCAATCATAATAAAATTGTATATACACTATTATACAGACTCCCTGTACGGAAGTCAAGTGTGCCAGTTCACAAACTGTCAGCGTCGAACTACAATATCTCCATCATCATCTTCTTCTTCGATTTCATCCATGCGTTCTCGTAACGACTGGTACAAATCTGGTGATGGTTCCACCACTTTTGTGCCGATGTATAAAATCTCTTCTCCTTCTTTTGGGGCCTCTGGATGAGGTCTTGCACTATATCTACGAACTTGTTGATTTTTAATGTCTGTTAAATTTTTCCACATCAAAGAGAATGCTGCTCCACCCACAGCAAATAGTGAGGCAAGGTATATAAATGATAGCATGTCGTTCATCTAAAACCGGATTGTAATATCTTTTGAATGGGAACTTGTTTCACCCTATCAATAATATCAGTTTCAATTTTATCTAAAATATTAATATCAATCTCCATAAATGGTGGTATAATACCCAACATTCTTAACAAACCATCTACAAACAATGCAAGAGTTGTAAATCCAAGAATCATACTAATAACTGTGGCATCACGATTGTGCTTCGCCATTGACTCTTCATCTATCTTTCTGGCTTCAGCAACTGCTTTTTCAACAGCAGCATCAATCAGAGCATCCACTTCTTCTTTCGTGTATGCATATTTGTTGATTTTCTCCTTACTGATACTCCTTTCCTTTGGAAAATCAGATATGGGAAACTCTGTGATTAGTTGGTTAATCATAAGAGTTGTTGTTATATTACTATTATTATATGTATTATAGCGAACCTGTCAAGTCGTCAGGATTTGAAAACTTATGAAGGTTCAGTTGGCCATACAACATCGCTTGTAGACGATGCATTTGTAATGTCTCTCAGTGCTTGTCGATAAGACTGCCATTTTAATTTAATCGTGTCAGGCACATCTGCACCCTGTGTCCAATCACTTAATTTGATTAATTCATTTCGATATGCCCTCATCTGCTCCCAAGTGTCCTTCTCTTTATGATCTGCGATCATTGCATCTGTAATTACATCTTTCCCAACAACCTCTTGAACTGTCTTACCAAAGTTTTCTGTATCCACTGGAGGTATGGGTGCAGATGGATCATAAGAATAACTCTTATCACCAATGATGATTGGATGATACTCCCAATGTCTACTATATTCAAATGGAATTGTGTTTCCCATGTTATCCTTTACTGATGGAATTTTCATAATTTACTCCTAATTAAAATGCGTGTAAGGCATAACCGTCATTACCTATGTTATTAATATCGTGACTGTATGATGCCATCGTTGATGCCTCAATTATTATTTCATAATATTCATATGCACCAAGATTAGCGTAAACATCTGTCCATCCAGCATAGTTATTACCCGGTGATGAATGACTGGTTGCAGTTTTTTGAATCCAAGCACTGTTACCACCATTTTGACCTGAATGGGCTATACTAAATGAAGTAGTGTTACCATTAGCAGCGTGTCCATTTAGCCAGAAATGTGATTCATATGATCCATTATAATATGTTTGTCTTACTTTTATCTTGTAGTTTCCAGAACCCCAATAATGTCTTCTAACTCTAATCAAGTTTATTTGGGTTCCAGATGCACCAGTTGCAACTCGTCGATAATGAAATCTTGTTCCACCAGATTTTGCATGATACTCATAAGTTGACCACCCGTGTTCACTTTCTTCTGAAATAGTTTCACCATATTCATTAATAAGCCATCTTTCAGCATCATTATTATCATAGATTCTAATAATATTACTGTCAGTTGCTCTTATTTTACAAAGTTGTGAACCATTACCTTTAAACATAATGGATGGAACTTTACTTCCTGCTGTATCATCACTATCCTCAATCGTCAACTGACAGTGCTCATCACCATTATCAGAGTTACCCACAATGTGCATTAATGAATCTACAGTGGTTTGACCTGGCCCACCTGTTCCTAATCCAAATCTACCATATGCAGTAAATCTTGCTGTTTCTGCAAGTTGTGTTGTATAATCATTTGCAGTGGATCTTGTATGGAATACCATATCACCTTTACCATACGAGATCGCATTATCTTTGTAAATGTAAACACCATTTGATTGACCCTCACCACAGAACATCAACTTACCACTATCGGAGTTCTGATTACCACTATTATGATTAGTAACTATTTTTATACCATCATTTAATTCAGCACCAGTGTGAACATTTAGAATGAAATTACCTGGCTCTACAACTCCTGTGCTTGCATGAGTTTTACTAAAACAAGATACACCAGATGATGAAATGCGAAGTCTTGTTTGCATTGACTGGTTTAATCCAGTATTAAATGCAAGGTATGCTGGTGTATTATTATTAGTAGTTGTGCCATCTGTTCTCACTTGTATTTGAGCACCTAGTGATCTTCCAGAACCATCATTTCCATAGAAATTTAATTCTCCAATTCTATCATATTGATTGAGTACTGTATTAGTTCCAATTGTATTGCTTCTGGACTTCATAAATGCAATTTGGTTTCCATAATTACTTGCAGAATAATTATGAAGGCATATACCTGTTCCAGAAGCAGTTGAAATTACTTGAAGTTTATCAGCATCAGAAGTAGGTGAAGAGGTATGTCCAAGTAGAAGTATACCATTATTGTCGATGCGAACCCTTTCTGTTCCTGAATTACCAAATGTATATAAAGTTGCGTTAAATGATAACGGTGCGTAAGTACTTGATTGAGATCTATCAGTAATATTGAAACTTAGACCAGCACTTCCCGTAGGTGAATTATCGGGTATATTAAATTCAGCTGTTATACCTGAAGTTCCACTTGTCAAGGTAAGAGGACGTTGTGGATTATTTGTTCCAATACCCACATAGCCGTTTGAGTCGATGAGAAGTCTTGATGTAAGAGAACCACCAGAAGGTCTTGTATATAAATTTATTTTTCCATCATCCTTATTGGTAGTATCAGCACCAGCTTCAAAAGCAATTCTACCTACCTCAGTATTATTCCATTTGCCACTAATACCAAAAATTGTATTATTGTGAGCAGATCTATTAGAATTACCAGTCAGCATAGGTTTCATATTCCCTGCTGTTATAATTAATCCTTCACCATCTGAATCAATGGTTTGAGTTATATTTCCTGATCCAATATGAAGTCTAGTACTACCACCAGTTTCAAATTGAATTTCATCACCAGCAGGAAATCTTATCTTTGTATTTGTGTCTCCAATATGAACAATACTATCATCTATATGAATACCACTTCTTGCAGTTACAATACCAATTGAATCTATATTAGTTACATCTTCATATGTTAATGTACCACCGATTGATAAATTACCACCAATCGTAGCAATTCCAGATACATTTAAATTAGTAAGTTCGACACCAGTTGAATGAAGATTTGATGTTCCTGATTTAAACTGACCTGTTGTAACGACACCAACAACCTCAATATTGCTTCCAATACCAACCGTTTGTACTTTTGTTAGATTACTAAGTGCCATATATCTTTTTGACTATTTATTCTCCCTCAAGGTTAGTAACTCTTGCCCTGAGTGTGATGTTATCTTGTTCTAAAGTTTCAATACGAGTCATTGCTTCCTGTAATGCTTTGATTGCTTTCATATAAAGTATAGAATATTTTACTTCTTTTGTGTGTGTGCCTGTTTCAACTCTCTGACCATCTTTATCTTCTCTATCAGGAACATCTCGAACTAAATTTGGACAGACAGTTTCTGCTTCTTGTGCAATTACACCAATCATTTTTTGTGAAGGGTCGTCTATCTTAAAATTAAAGTTTCTTACCCTAAGACCTTTTATATCATCCCATTGAGATCCAGCATCTACAATGTTTTCTTTTAACTTAATATCAGAATATGAAGTATATGTATTATTTCTACTACGAAATGTACCGTCCATTATAATTGATGCTTTAGCTTGATTTACTCCTGATTTATCTGAGTAAAGCATGAAACCTTCTCTAGTAGTGTCATCAGCAACATCAACTCGTAAACCATAACCCCAAGTCATATTACGCATTCTCGTATTCCAAGTATATGCTTGAGAATTAACAAGTTGATGATAATTTTCCTGTACACTAGAACCAGCAAAATTTGAAGGCCCAGCAGCTAGAGCTGCAATTGTTCCGTTTGCATTTATACGAAATCTTTCTTGACTAACCGCACCATTAGGTCTGATGAAAAATGACATGTAACCTTCATAGTTTCCACTAGTACCATTTGCCTTTGCACCTTTTATTGCAGCAAACTGTTGTTGTGGTGTCGAACCATCTTGTCCACCAAAACCTATTGTTCCACCTTTATCAGCAGCTTGACCATCATCAGAGTAGACACCAACTTGAGTCCACACTCCAGCAGGATTTTGATAAGGCCCGGTTACAGAAAGGTCTGTCGATCTGTTTGTATATCCATGATAACTTGCTCCAATAAAACACTCACCATTTGAATTAATACGAAATCTCTCATTCATTGATGATCCATCATAACAATGTAACTGGTAGGTACTTGCCTCCATCTTAAAGTTGTGATAAAAATCTTTAGATGCTTTTATATTAACTGTATGTGATCCATGACTGTTACCATCACTCCTTCCAAGACGAACTAAATTTTCAGTTCCAGAATCAACAACAGTAAGACGGATATTTGGATTATTATCACCAATTCCTATATCACCATTCGATGAGATGCGAAGTCTTTCAGTTGGGTTGCCACCATTTACTCTTAATAAAAATCCCATATAGGCATTATGATTTCCAGAGGTTCCATTTTCTTTCAAACATCTTATGGAACCAAAACCTCTTGAACTACCACCATCATGACCATAAAATTGTATTACTCCTCCAGTATTTACAGCACCACTTGTCTCAGTTGAAGTTATTAATAATTGACCATCATATAGATCATATGTACCACCACTTGGACTTTCACCTGCAATAATCATTGTATTATCACCAGCAAATCCAGTTGTGGTATTTACCAACAAACGTCCATTTGAGTCGATGAGAAGTCTTGCAGTATTTGAACCTCCAGATGGTTTGGTATAGAACACCATTGGGTCGCCAGCTTTTTCTGAATAAAATGACGCTTGACCATTTGCTGCTATTCTAACTGTTTCGCCAGATACAGTATCTTGTAACTTAATTTCTGCTCCTTGGTTTCCAGCAAATACTGCTTTACCTAAATTATTAGATGTATCAGTATTATAAACTTCTAGACCCCATGTACCAGTTACACCAGAGTCACCACCAATTTTTAAAGTTGTTCCATCATAAGTTAAGTTTGCTTCACCCTGTATTGCATTCGCACCTGTGACTGTACAGACAGTATTATTTGTTGATCCTGATAATGATGTGCCAGCAGATATTCCAGATAGGTTTGATCCATTACCATAAAAATGAGTTGCGGTCACAATACCTGCGACTTTTAAATTACTATTACTATCAATTCTTAATGACTCTGTATTATTGACTCCGATATTTAATGTGTTTGTTGCCGGTGCATGAATCGTACCACCAGTTCCAACTGAGAATGTAGAGTTATCGACAAATGTTGTGATACCAGAAAACATCGGGCCGGAATCTGTCAATGTGACAGTGCTTAAACCAGCTCGACTTGTTAACGAATTTGTGCGTATCTCAGATGTCATTTATATTTTTAGTTATTTATTCAAACGGTGTGATCGTATTTCCTAATCCAACCCAAGTCGTTATTACTGAATCGTCAGCAGCAACAGTTTGTACGATTGGGAGACCATTTCTTTCATTTTTTACTGAGTCATCAAGATACTGAACCTCAATACCACCACCATCACAATATCTCGCTGTTGTAATTGCCATTAGAAAACCTCCATATTAAGTAGTATATGCCTGATTAGCAGAACCCGGTGAAATTTCACTATCAAAAGAAGTATTTCGAGAACTGTATGCTAGAGTATTATAAGTTGCCATTGAACCACCATCTCTTAATGTGATTGAACCACCATTACTTGAGGAACGATGAACTGCCATTCCACGAACGCAATTATAACGAATATGATAATAACCCGGTAAAAGATATATCACAAACTGTGACATTGTGGAAGATGCATCAATTTTCGCAATCTGTGCTCTTCCTTGATTTATATAATGTTCAACCCAGAAACCATTAGGTTTTGCATTCCAATGAGCACAATCCCATTTACATTTAAATGACATGGTTGCCCAAGTATTATATCCACTGTAACCATAATTTGTGGGATTTTGTGATCCAGTCTGATGCATCCACATCTCTCCAGCCCATTGTCCACCAAAACTCGATGTGTCAAGATCATAACCCAATGGAACAAATGCGACTGGTTGATAATGATCATTACCACCACCGTTTACTGTGAGTGTCATGTTACCCTCGTAAAAACAATCATAAGTACCACTATTACCTTTTTGTATTAATATTTGATCAGGAGTAATACTTGGGTTAGTTGAACCAGTTTGATTTCTATAAGTCTGAGATCTAAATGTTTGTAAAACGTTTGTAGAATCAGGATCTTTCTGAGCATGGAAGAAAACACCACTCTCAAACATCTTCAATTGTCCTTTTGTTTGACCTGCATTTCTTGTAAGAAGATTTAAATCACCAGATGAATTGGTTATGTATGCTTTTCTTGCATCACCACCATCGTTTATTTCTATTGCTGGAGTGGTACTTTCATTGAAATTACCATATACTTCTAATTGTCCTCGATTACTACCCGGAGATCGAATATGGAGCATTGATAAATCATTTTGGCCTATAAGTAACCGAGGGCCATTATCAGAAGAGGTATGACTCATTTGGATGAATCCTGCCATTCTTTGAGCACCAGTACTAGAACCATCAGCGAAAGCAATAGTTCCACTTCCAGTTGACGAACTTTGCAATGTAAGTTTGGAATTACCACCACCATCAATCAACATAGTAGCAACATAATCTGCTGCTAATTCATTACCATCTCCAACTGTAACTGTGCCATCACTTGCTATGCGAAGTCTTTCATAAAATGTACCATCTTTTCTAACATGTGCTGAAAAGAAAGCAGTTCTGTTTGCACCTGTGGAGAAATCTTCCTCTGAATTTGCCCTTAATTGAACCCCTGATAATCCATTGGCGGGTGCAAGATCAAGTTGTGCTACTTGTCCAGTGGCAGCAGTAGAATTTTGTACTCTTAAATTTGCAGCAGTAGTGTGTTTAGCAACTACTCCATCTACATTATCAATACGAAGTCTCTCAGTACCAGCAACTTCAAATGAAATATTATCAGCAGATGGGAATCTTATTTTTGTATTTGTGTCTCCAGTATGAACAATCGTGTCAGCAATATCTACATCGCCTGTAAAAGTTCCTGTGGTTCCCGATACAGCACCAACAAATGATGTAGCACTCAATGCACCTGTTGCTGAATTAAAACTCAGTCTGTTACTTTTAGTATAAAGAGCTTGATTTCCTGTTGCATTGAGTGAGAAGACTGGATAACAATCAGTATCGGTTGACTGAGCAGCTAATGAAACTTGCGTTGCAGTTCCAGTTATATTGCCTACAAATGAAGTGGCGGTTATAACACCAGCGTTTCCTAATTTTATATTACTTCCTACATTTATTTGAGTTGAAGATGTAACGATACCTGATACGACTAGACCCTCATCAAGTCCACCGATAGTTCCAGATCCTTTAACTTGTACTGACATAATACCTCCTTACACCACTGTCCAAGTAGATCCACTTGGTATTGTTACAACTACACTACCTGCGAGTGTAATGGGCCCTGCGCTCATGGCATTTTTACCAGAACTAATTGTATAACTTTGGGCAACCGAAATATCATTTTCATAGAAAACTTTATCAGTTCCAGTTCCGACGGCTCCACCGCCACCACCTGCAATACTAATATCAACAACACCATTATTTAAACCACCAACTGCAAATGTATTTCCAGATCCTACAAAATTTAATGATGTAATAACACCACTATGAATTGCAGTTCCACCAGAAAAAATACCAATTCCTTTCAGACCACTAGTCGCAGTGATAATACCAACATGAATGTCGGTTGTCTCACTTATACCGTAACCAGTTATCTTGGTGAATGCCATTTATATCTTTTTAGTTATTTATGATGACTTAGGATTATTGTCTTTAACTGCCTTTACTGCCTTTGCAAAACCACCATTTGCATCAAGTGTACCTGCGATAATATCCTTGTACAATAAGTCAAGTTGATCTCCAATTGACAAATATTGATTTGCCCGATCATTTTTATATTTGTTTTGAAGATAATCGAAATGAACAAATCTCAATTCATCATCAAAATCAGTTCCATCTTCGTGTTTTAAATCACGTCCATCATCGTTTGCATGTTTAGGAATTGACATAATAATCTCCGTAAATTAGTGAAGTTGTGCAGCAGACCATCCAGTATGGGTGCCAGTGCCAGTTGTTCCACTGTACCATCCCCATATCCACCAATTAGCAGCATATGGGGAAGTACTTGTCCATCTTAGTTGTTCTCTTCCAGTACCTATGTTAACACCACTGAAAGAACCATACACACCTGATGAACTTTGATAAGAAACAGACAATCCATATCCACCAATTGCTCCATGTGCTGTGGCAAAAGTTCTATTTCCATGATATCCTTTTATATTTAACCAGAATATAATATCGTCATGAGCAGTGTTATTTGAAAATAAGTTAAAATATTGATTCTGAGTTAAATTCTGTTGTCCAGAATAGTATTGTCTATGTCCCCAGTGTTGATAACCAAGTTGTGTTAAACCCTTGAATCCGTTAGTTCCCGGAGATCCACTTGCGGGCAACGCATTTTCATTTGTGAAGACCATATGTCCATAATGATTTATTTCAAATCTTTGTGTTGCACTTGCTGAGTTTACATTTGCAACTGCAAAAGTTAATTTTGTAGGATGAGAACTACCATCACTCCAATTACTATTTGCAACTGCATTTATCTCTGCACCTCTTCTTGTTCCAATCGAACCACCGTTTAATCTGATATTTGCAAGTGTAGTACCTGCAGTTGGGTTTGCACCTACTTTACCAATCGCAAAACTTCCGTAAGTGTTTGGAGTGGTACCAGTTCCTAGTACTGCTAATGCTGCACCACCAATATATGCACTGGAGCCACCAACAACGACTCGGCCGCTTGAGTCGATGCGAAGTCTTTCAGTTCCTGTCGTTGTATTAACAGCAGAAGCAGTTAAAAATCTTATAGCAGTTGCTGCATTATAAGCACTAGTTCCTCCACCAAAAGTAATCTGGTTCATTCCAGATTCATTTTCTGCGATGTATAATGCAACATCTTCTTCACTAGTATTATAAGAAGGTGTTGTAAGGATAGCAAGTTTATTCTGACTATTACCTATTCTAAGTCCTGTATGTTTAAGATATCCAGAACTTGTAATGCGAAGTCTTTCAAAAACACCACCACCAACTTGTGTATTAAATGAAAGAGATCCTGTGGTGTTTGGATAAACACCAGTCGCATCTGCTATTCCAGAAATTACTGCGATTGGCCCACCAGCACCAGTTTCAAATGATAAATTTACTTTTTCATCATTTGCATCACCACCTCTCAATGCGACTGTTTTTGTTCCACCAGAACTCGTTACAGTATCTGATCCTCTTACAATTAATTGTGAACCATCATAAGTTAATCCTGCTTCACCTTGCACTGCATATTGATTTCCAGTTGCAGTTATTAAATTGTTATTTGTATTACCATTTACATTTAAACTAGTAAGTGCAATTCCAGTTAAGTTTGCACCAGATCCTACAAAACTTGTTGCAGTTATAACACCAGCAGTTCCTAATTTTATATTACTTCCGACATTTATTTGATTACTATATGTTGATAGTCCAGCAACAACCATACCAGCATTTGGTGCCATTACAATATTAACACTTCCTGCATCAGGACTTTGTAAATTATGAGTCTTTAGTGTTGACATTAGCGTCTCATTGGTAGGTGTCTGTACTTGTCTTTTATTTCTTGTGTTGTTGCGTTAATGATAGGTGCAGCATCAGTCATTTTTTCGTAAGGAAACTTTGCTTCCATTGCTCTGACATATCTATCTTCACGAAGTGCTGTCAATTTACCTGAATCACTACCATATTTATCGATGACTAATTGCTCTGCATTATCAAGATACTGCCACATTGATTTATCTGGCACACCATTACGACAATCACTTACCTCAACAATAGACATTCCATGAGTTTGTATATCTTTTAGATATGTTTGATAATCAGAATTTTTTTCATCCAATGGAATAAATGCCTCATCTTCTTTTCTTAAAATATTTTGCATAGGTTGACCTGATATCTCATCAGGATAATTTCCAAGTGTTTTGTAAGTGTAAGACATAATTAAAACTCTGAACTACATTGCATGCGTGGCATAGTATTATTACCACTCTTATAAAACATACATCCATATATTGTGGCACCGCCACCATCCCAACTAGGAGTGACAGTTATAGATGGAGTTGCTCTCATAGTTGTTGGAAAGAGAACATTTATACGGGCATATGAACCATTCATGGGAACATAAACAGCAGAGTTAGCAGGAATATCCTGATAATAACGCTGACAAAGTTGAAGTTCAGTAGAATAAGGTTTTGTTTCATACGGAGTAGCTACTGTACCCTCTTCGACTTGAAGATCCGTTATGAATATCATATTGTTAACATGTGATAGAAAATTCTTTTGATTTGATGTAGAGGTCTTATAACTAGACCATGTATCTGCAGAACCATATTGATTATTATCACCTGCCAAAAACCAACTAAATCTACATGATTCATTATTTCCTGTAGCCCAACTTCCACTAGTGTCTCCCGGAAATGTTAGAGATACTCTCTTCCAAGTATTAATGGCATCAATTGTATACTCTTTAATATATGCACGGTTGTAAGTTCCAGCATTAGAGCATTGTAAACAATATGTTCCAGTTACATTTGATGCTGATGCTCCTGTTGCAAGCACACTAAAAGATACAGTAACACTTTTAGCTGCAGATGTACCCCATCTTAGATCCTGCCAATTATACCCTTCAATAATTTGAGAAAATTGAACTTGTTGACTTGATGATAAACTTGTATCTGCTCCAGTTACCTTTAGTCTCACCGAATTATAACTACTGGGAACAGTTCCAGCTGTAGGATATATGTTACTGACCATAGTGGCTGTAATAGTTGCATCTGTATTTTCATAACACTTCCATCTATCCATAATTTGAGTCCAATTATTATTATTCAAAGTTGTTTCGGTACTGCCAAGTCTTTGGGAGACTGTCATACCCCCATTATGAAAACGATTACGAAATGCATATTGTGATGTACGTGTGAGTCCTTCACCACTACCACTAAATGATGTTGCGGTGCAGATTCCTGTTATGATGACCCCTGAATTATGAGTCCTTAACTTTTGATTACCATTGAAATATAATTCAACACTCTCATCATCCCTACAAACAATAGATTCCTCTCCTGATTTTGCTTGAATGTGGATGTTACTACTATGATCTGATCCTACATTTGCTCTAATGTATAAATGATCTTCTGCATTACTATTACCATCTATATAATTATCTGAACCATTATGATATATCTGCAAATCCGACGAAGCTCCGAAAGATAACTTTGCATTATCTCCAAACTCTAATTGATTATCTGACTTATCCCATACGACATTATATGATGCTCCAGTAAAGGTTACATCATCATTAAAAACTGATGTTGAAGATACATCAATACTTCCGTTTATATCTAACTGCCCTGTCGTTGTAATTCCAGAAAAAACATTTCCCGCATTACTTAATAATGCAGTACCAGCAGTTGGTAATTGCAATGTCAAGTTACCAGCATCCGCTGCTGATGAGATCTCAACATATCCACTATTACTACCAGTGAGTTTTATCTTTGACATTTATATTTTTAGTTATTTATCCTATAAAACAACTGCTTTGATTTCATCGTCAGTTGGTCTTGTAATTGTTTCATGTGTCCAACTTGCAATATAAGCACCTTTCCCATCAGAAAGATCCTCTAATGAAACAGTACCACTGCTTGGTTTGAAATCTGCATCAGTTAATGATGGTCTGAGTTTTATGACTCTATCGTATAAAGTTCCGTCTGTAATCATAATCTTTATTAGTTTGTATTATTTAGATTATGCAGCACCATCACCATGACGACGATATCCTGCATGGCGAACAAGATATCCACTCCACTGCTGATCAGAAAAACCTGAACCCAAACCACCATTACCACCGTTTCTCCATGCTCTTGCATCTACGTAATCTGATTGACCATCTAAGTGAACTAAAGTACTAATGGTTAAACATATATCATCATAATTATTACCACCAGTATTATAAAGTTGACTGAATGCGTATGGACTTCCATTTTTATAGATGTATATCTGACCTGCTTGAAGAGAACCATAAGATACAGAACAGCACATATTTATTTGATAGTATCCGGGAATTTTTGGATTAAATCTGTAATTACTGTTATCGTAATATCCACTTGTATCAAATCCAGGCCCTTGAGTAGTTACAAATGCAAGAACTGTATTTGTTTGATTACTTATTGAAAGTGAAGAAGTTCTACAAGCAAAGAATGCAGGTAGGTCATGATATATGTTTTGAGCATATATGTCGCTAGCCATGACAGCGTGAGATGTTATTTCACTTGTTGTCTCATCATCAGTTGCTTCTCCTACAGCATGTTCATAAAGTTCAAGTTCCATGATTCCACCAAGTGAGGTAGATCCATGAAAATCTTTCATCGTAAATCTCCAATAACGATAGGTTACACCTTCATTATCATCTATGTAATTTGATGGTAGTCTGAAACTAAAGCCTGGATTTGGTTCGTGAGCATATGATGCTCCACATTCAGTATCTAAAAGTGTTGTCCATGATGAATTATCATTAGAACCCTCAAAAGTAAATCGTTTTACTTCTCTTACATTGTTAGAATATTCATTCTGATTGTATATAACCAATCTATCACATGTGTACTGTGCACCTAAGTCAAGAGTAAAATTAGCATTAGTTCTTTGACCATTAGCAGTGATCCAATCATTGCCATTAAAATCTTCATAGTTTTTGGAACCATTGATTACATTAGCAGCACCTCTGGATGCAGCGTAATCACTACTTATATTAATGATTGTACCAACTTCTCTTGCTAAATTTCTTCCAGTAGATATAGTTCCTTTAACGTTGAGTGGTTCCTGTGGATCAGTTAGTTTTATACCTATATTACCAGTGGGTGAGATGGTCATTCTCTTCTGCGGGTCACTTCCGGGATCTGTCCAGAAACTCATCTCTGCTGAAGCACTTCCGTAACCTCTTGCTGCTAATGAAACATACCTTGGATATGGGTTTCCTGTATTGTAAACGTCAACTAAAAATCCATCTGCATTTGTTTCGTTAAAACTTGGAGCAGATGCAGTTCCTCTAACATTATTAATACACAGTGCAGAAGTATTAGTGTTATTTTTTACACTCAATCCATCTGTTGAGATGCGTACCATAGAATTATTCTCAGCTGCACCAAATTGAAATCTCATCTCTGCTGGTATGTTACTACTACTTACAGATCCGTCAACATATGCAGCGATTGAGGCAGCATGAGTAGCAATATCACTTCCGTCTGCACCAACAAAAGTAAGTTGACCTAAACGATTTCCATCTGAAACGGCAGTTGTATCACCAAGGGAACTTCCACCAGTGCTACCTAATATTAGATATGGAGAATTACCATGTCTAAGTAAAGATAATGAACTACTATTGCCATCTGTTCCCTGTATTTGTAGTTTTGCATTTGCATACACTAATTGAGATGAAGTATGTCCAAGTAATAATTTACCATCTGAATCGATGCGAAGTGCATTAGCACCATTTTTTCCTGAGAGGAACTTGTGATACCCGGCATCGTATTCAATATAAGCATTATTACCATTACTAGCGTTGGAACGATATAGATTTTTTATTCTTAAATATGTATATCCACTAATTTCATAAAATAATGACGCACCAGTGCCAGCATTTTGTCCTCCAATTTTTATAGTACCCTCACCTGAACCATTATTACTAGATAATGTAACACCATCAAAAGTTAAATTTGCTTCACCTTGTAAAGTATTTGCAGTTCCAGTTCCAGTAATAAGGTAATTGTCTGTATTACTGTTTATTGTTGTTTGTGCTGGTAATCCTGTTAAGTTTGCTCCACTTCCAACAAAACTTGTTGCAGTTACGACACCTGCGTTTCCTAATTTGATATTACTTCCTACATCTAACTGACCACCACTTACATTAATACCTGTCCTGAATGTACCTATTCCTAATGAATCTACATTGGTGACATCCTGATATGTTAAAACACCAGCGATATCTACATTACCTGTAACCTTTAATGCTGCTAATGTTGATATACCTGCTGTCGTATTAAAATTTACACCATTTAAATTTAAACCTGCAAGTAGACCATTTGAACGAAATACATTTATTTCATTCGCTTGCGCAGTGATACTTGTGATTCCCGAAACACTATTGGGTCTAATTACAGTCATTTATTTACCTCCATTCTTTATTTATTATACCACCACAAGAGTTGATCCGGTTGCAATATCAATTGTTGCTCCTGCTGCGACTGTTGTTGGGCCAATAAGCATTGCGTTTCTTCCTGTTCCAATTGAAACTGATGTGTGAATATTAGAATCAAGAGTCAGAAGTCCTTCCTGAATTGAAATGTTACCACGAACTTGAAGTGCTCCCTCTGAAGTTGCAGAACCAGCGATAGTAGTTGTATTGATACCAACAATCTTTGTAGTATGAATACCAGTTGTATTTGATCCCCATGTTCCACCAGCACCTGAGTTTCCTGATATACTTACATCAACAGTTGTACCACTTACAGCGAATGTATTTCCGACTCCAATAAAATTAAGTTGTGTGATACCAGCACCAATCTGAACACCACCAGACTGAATACCAACTTGTGAAGGGCCACTGAATAACGTAGCAGTTGCAGTACCACCTACATTTAAATTTTTAGCAATACCAACACCACCAGCGAATGTTGCAGCACCTGTTGTCGTGCTAGTTGACTGTGTTGTATCACTAAGTGTAGAAATACCAGCGATAACAATACCACCAGCAAGGACTCTCACTCCTGTTCTGAATGTACCAATGCCTAATGAATCAACATTAGTGACATCTTGATATGTTAGAACTCCACCTACAGATAAGTTACCGGTGATAGATGCACTAGCGAACGTACCAATTCCAGCACTTACATTTCTTACTGTGATATCATCAGAGTTTGTAAGAACAATATCGCCTGTTCTGCCAAAGACAGATGTAATAAGATTTACACCACCCGACCCTGCACCGCCAGCAAAACCGATATGTCTAACCTGAATCTTAACACCATTACCCGGTGCAGTTGTAAATGATAAAACATTTGAATCAGTTGCTACAGTATAATCTCTTGTGGTTACTGTATCATTTGGATATTGTACGACACCATTGTTTGTGACCAGAATATTTCTAGGATCTGGTGGTGACTTCGACATCGTGAAGTCTGTTGTACTATTATCACCTGTAAAGTTGTCAATATCATTATCTGATATTTCAAATGAAGATAAATTAGTTGATAAAATACTACCAAATACAACATCAGTTGTTGCCGGTGCTGCAGAAAATACGATAACTGAATCAGGAGCAATACCGATACCTGAAGATGGACTTGCACTATCATGTGGTTGCTGTAAAACACCGTTGATTGATATCATCAACTGTGATGCACGAGTTACTTTTGCATGAGTTCCACTATCATGTGTGATTTTAAATTTTGTATTTACACCATCAAATGCTACATTCAACGTATGTGATGATCCTACACCAAGACCAGTTAGATTTATTTGTGTGCCACTATTTGCATTCGATAAACTGGATGCAAGTTGTATTAGATTTCGATCTACTTTAATTACATAGTAAACACCATCTGCAAGACCTGTGATTGCTGTACCACCACCATCATTATAAGTTACTCTCTGCCCTGTAACAAATCTATGATCTGATATATCAATCGTATCTCCAACTAAATTTACTATTGATGATGAAGATCCATCAAAAGTCGCAGTAAAAGATGATAGCGTATCGAGAATACGAAAGGAGTTATTCTCTCCTGCTGTAGGTTTTAAACCAATATATGCCATATCTTTTTTTAGTTATTTATGATGCTGTTTGATAAGAACCTGAAATCCATACAGCACTCGCATTTGCAGCATTCATACCATTTTGATTTATAGGTTGGAAATTTGAGGAGGAACTATTTACAGGGTAGTATATAATTATGGTAGTAGCATTCCCACCCATGTAAGCTCTCGCATCAAAACTAGCAGTTCCAAAAGAAGTTCGATTTGTATGAAAAGGAAATACCCAACTTCGACCACTAATACTTGTAAATGGTAAACTACCAAAGACAAGATTACCACTCGGTGGTGTTGCTGATGTTTCAATATATGCTGTAAAGGTAACAAGATTACCTATTTTAGTATATGTACCTTGTTGAAATCTATATCCATTATTTCCATTGGCAAGTGTTGGACTAAATGAGCCTTCTTCATAATCATCTAGTAGTTCACTCGTCATTCCACCAACATTACCAGAAGCAGAGAAGTCAATACCATTACCAGATGGAAATGCTAAATTTCCAGTAATTGTTGCGCCCGTGTTAGTTGTCTCTAATTTTTTATTTCCCTGATAATTTAATTCAACAGCCGCATTTGACAAAATAGCGATTTGATTTACACCAGTGCCACTTCCATTATTACCTTGAATATAAAGATTTCCATTGTAATTACTAATATTACTATTTCCTGTGCCCGAATTATGCCAAATGTGAAGATCTGTACCAGCACCAAATTTTAATCTGTTTAAGTTAGTACCAGCAGCAGAACTATCTCCAAATAAAATATTTGCTCCATTAACATCTAAGTTAGCTGCTAACTGCGGTGAAGTGTCCTCAACTAAATCTGATAATACTCCCGTTAAATTTGCACCACTAATTGCAGGAAGTGTTCCAGTTAAGTTTGCTGCTGGTAATGAAGTTAAGTTTGCACCACTACCACTAAATGATGTTGCTGTGCAAACACCTGTGATATTTGTATTGCCAGATTCTAAGGTGACACTCTTGTTCACCGTAACAGTTGTGCCACTTCCAATCGGTTGTATATTGTCTACACTTACTATGCTCATGTCGTTTTATTAGTATTTATCCTGATACTTCCCAAGCAGTGATATTAGATACTGCTCTAAGATCATAACCAGTTCCACTAGTATCTCTCTGACTCCTATTGATATACAAGTATTGTGAACCACTAACTCCCATTATAGCACCAACTTGATAAGTTACTGTAGAAGTTGTTGCTGGATTATCCATGAACCAGAATGGTGTATTTTTTACAACCCAATCACTATGATAATCCTGATTACCTTGAGCACTTACAAACACTCTTTTCTGATTACCACTACCCGCATCACCAATGGGAGATACATTAGTTCCATTTCTTGAAACATAGAATGATGCTTGTTGATTACTATCACAATTATGAGAAACAAATCCCTGCACCCAAACTAAGTTTGATGAACGAGATGGTTTGATTGTAAGTGATAATCCAGTTATAGTATACTCCTGATTTTGTGTAACATTACCAGATCCAGTAATAATCTGTGCATCTTTTTTGAATTTTGTGACAATCTGAAGTATTCCACCACCTTTTAAGTCACCTGAAGTTCCAGAAGGTAGTCCATCTCTTGGAATTATTTTATTGGTTCTTAATTCTGACATTATGCTGAAACCTCCATCACAAGAATAGTGCTCTTACTAGAATTCTGATTATAAACCAATTTCATACCATTAGATGTGCCATACAATTTTAATTGAACTTTATAAGTCACTGCACTTATTGTGGATGGTGAGTCAAGAAAAGTTGCACTATGATTAGTGTTATAAAAAATTCTACTACCACCAGAAGTTCCAGCCTCCATTACAAATGCATAAGGATATTCTATTATTTCAGATGAATCTCGAAGAAGTCTGAGTCCACCACTAACCTCTTGTGCTGACACGAAGGCTTGTATATTAGTGGTTGCCATAATAAGAATTTTACTTGTGTTGAATTTAGGTGTAATACTAACACTTAATGATCCAGCATCTTGGTAACTTGTACCAGTAATTTGTGTTGATGAAGTAGAATCTACAGTTTGTTTTACTTGAACAATACCTCCCCCACCACCAGTGGGGACACCATCAACTGGAACTATTCTATCGACTCTTAATTCTGATGACATAATATTTTTCTTTTATTTATCCTAGCAAATAACCATACCAATAGTTAGCAGGGTTGTTCAATCTTGAACTATTGTGAGACTGACAGCCAGGAACAACGATTCCACCTGCTGCTAAATTAATTGTGATGTGTCCATTACAAGTCGCTCTTTTTCCAGCATCATCATCGTCATCATTTAAATGACTAAAAAGTGAATAAGTCATAAAACTATTACTTGTGGTTTCATTTGTTTTAAATCCCATTGATACCCAGTCTCCAGCAAGTGCTGTTACCTCACAGCAAAGACCAAATGCATAAAGTCCTGCCACTGGTGCAGTAAATTTCCAATATGCTCCTGTGCCTGTGGATGTTACACGATCATGAAATGTAATACAATTACCAACATTTTGCTCTACAGTTCGGTGGTTACTTTTAAACAATGGAAATATATCATCATATGCAACAGTATATGTCTGACCACTATTAGCTCCAAATGTTTCTCCATTAGCATCAGAAAGTTTTATTCTAAATGCTGGTCTGTTTGGTGTTAAAACATTGCCTGTAACATTTAAATTTGCAGCGTT
>Ga0209359_10000077_pt1 | contig 19500 bp, 23 predicted proteins | sample MarorgKNORR_S2LV_FD_188224 | JGI IMG/M metagenome (GOLD analysis project Ga0209359, IMG submission 188224) | Marine microbial communities from the Southern Atlantic Ocean, analyzing organic carbon cycling - Surface_A/KNORR_S2/LV (SPAdes) (version 2) | ecosystem: Environmental > Aquatic > Marine... | reverse complement strand
AGTATGTTATGCACCAAAGATGTCTAGGCAGATGGACAGCATACAATGAAGATGACCTAAGAAATCGAATTTATGATTTTATTGGTTATCATGCAGAAACACTTAAATACGAGGTAAGATCATGAATGCACAAGAATTACACAACGAAATAGTTGAAACATATGTTGACATTACTGTTGACAGAATGACCACAGAAGAGTTAGTGCAGTATGTTAGTGACGATTTACACAGACAATTCACTAAAATGACAGATAACGATTTCAAAGAGTATGTATTCAACAATGATGATGAGCACCTCTATGAAGAGTTAAGCGATTATGTCACCGAGGACGATGATACCACAGCACTGTTAATGATGCAAGAAATTAAATATGACCGTGAAGTTGATTAAATGCCACAATATGCTATAATACAGTATAATAACACTAATCCAAATTATTATGAGAAACATTACAATCACTTTGAAAATTGAATGCGAAAAGGATGCTGAGATTAATCCATTGCATGTTGCTGAAGAAGTCCAAGCATATTTGGATGCACATTCAACTTATTTTGACACAGTGACCGAGGACTACCGCACCCCACTGATAAAAGGTTATCTCATGGAGTGGGATAAGTTTACACCTGTTTCTTTTAAAGATAATGATGAAGACAGCGAAGACACTGAAGAATATAATGAAGTAGAGGATGCAGCAAGTTACACATGATAAAAAGAAATAGCATAGTATATGGTGATGTTAGACAAACATTGCCCGATTTATGGATGCATAAGGCACAAATGTGTGTAACTAGTCCACCCTATTATGGACTAAGGGATTATGGTGGGGAAGAGAATCAAGTAGGACAAGAAGAAACACCAGAGGATTATATTAATAATATGGTCAAGATCTTTCGCTTAGTTAGAGATAATTTACAGGATGATGGCACATTATGGTTGAATATTGGGGATAGTTATTATAACTATAGACCAGGAAAAGGTCAGTCATATCCTAAGCAATCAGTATCTAAAACTAAACAAGATTTGCCTGATAAATGTAATAAACGAGGTAATAAGTTAGAAGGATTAAAAGAAAAGGATTTAATCGGTATTCCGTGGATGTTGGCGTTTGCATTACGTCAGGATGGATGGTATCTAAGGCAAGATATTATTTGGCATAAACCTAACCCGATGCCCGAATCCGTAAGAGATAGATGCACTAAGGCACATGAGTATATTTTTCTATTCTCTAAGAATAAGAAATATTATTATGATAATGAAGCAATTAAAGAGGACGCTAAGGACTGGGGGACGAGAGACCGCACAAAAGGAAAGTATCATAATAAGGGGACAGGATTACAACCGCATACTGGACTATCAAAAAGTTATCCTAAAAAGAATAAAAGATCTGTATGGTCAGTAACCAATAAACCATATAAGGGAAGTCATTTTGCAGTATTTCCACCTGACTTAATACAACCGTGCATACTGGCAGGGAGTAAAAAAGGGGATTTAGTGCTAGACCCATTTATGGGTAGTGGCACCACGGCGATGGTAAGTAAGCAATTAGGACGTGATTATATTGGATGTGAGTTGCATGAAGATTATAATGAATTAATAGAGAAAAGGATAAATGGGGTGTGACAGTTGGATTAGTGGCACACAGGAGCACACTACGGTGTTTCAGAGCACTATAATATTAATATACAAACGAGGTTAACATGGACGGATTTCAAAAAAGAGTTATCAAGGCAATCGATAAAAGAGAATCTACTTCACTCAGAAATGGATTAACTGTTTTAAATTCATATCAAACAGGCAATGCATTCACAAGTGTTGTTAAAATCGATGGTCAAGAGATCGCTACAGTATTCTACACACATGACCAAGACGATCGTGCATTTAATACACATGGTGGTAAGTATAACCCAGATCAGTCAATCCAAGACATGATTAAAAATGATAAATGGCAGATCGATGAGATAGATTTCAATCAGAGAGCGATCGATAGAGTCCTAGGCACTAATGCAGTAAGATATAAGAATCTCTTAACTAGGCATTATGTAGCACAAGGAGTAAGAATTAATACCCAGTTTGTGACAGTTTAATTACTGTCACACTATCGTGCACTACCGCACTAAAAACCATTATAATAAGAGTAATCAAACAAACAAATGAATTCAACAGCAATTTACACAGAATCAGTTAACAGAATCAAGCAAGCGATTCTATTCGATAATACTCTAGAAGGTATTAGTTGCATATGTGCAAATTGGAAGGAATTTGTAATTGAGACTTCAGAGTGGGGAATTCAGACAGTAGGAGGAGTTGATTTTGTTTCTCTTACTAACGAAGATATCACTAAATTAGATCAGTTTATGGTCTCACAAAACGGATACATCACAGAGGAATTTTAAAATGAATGAATTCAAATACACAATCGAAACACCTCGATTATTCAAGTCAGAAGTCTATACTGATGACCTAGAGAAAGCGAAAGATTTATCTTTTGAATTTGGATGTGATTATGAATATTCTTGTGTTAGAGATAATGAGACAGGCGAGATTATCGATGAGACTGGTAACATTATGGGTTTAGTAGCAGAGGGGATAGTTTAATGCCAAAATTCATTACTAAAAACATCAACGTTAAAAGCAATGAGCACTACCAGATCGATTTTTTGGTAGATGAGTCATTTACCAGAGAAGAATGGGATGCACTTAACGATGAGAAACTTAACTCACTAGAGTATCGTAAGAAAGTAGCAAATCTAATACTTAATGGGCAAGTGCATATGAGACCAGTAGAATTAGATTATATACCAGATCAAGAGTTAGAATTGTGGGACTAGTGTGCCAGTTTGATTAGTGGCACATGGTTGCACACTACCGCACAATAAACCATTATAATATTAGTATAAGCAACAAACAAAGACACATGACTGTTTCAAATCCAACAATCGAAAAACTCATTCCTAATTGGGTAGACCTACATGTTGAAGCACTAGAGGACAATTACAGAAAGCACCACATCGAAATGCATTCTCGTCCAAGCATCGGATTCTCTCAGGAATATGCAAATAAGGTGTTAGAGGAAGTGAGAAATGGGACAGCAAAATTAATGAAGTTTAGAGCAATCACTGGTAAGAAGTATTACAAAGTTGTTTCTCAAGCATGGGATGAGAATAGAAAAGAATACAGAGATCAATCAGTTACTTGTTTCATCGATAAGAAAACTGGCGAAATCTACAAACCTGCAAGTTGGAAGTCACCCGCTAAGCATGTAAGATACGATATGAGAATCATATCTCAAAGAGAAAGAATGCACAACAGTAAGTTTACTGACTGGGCAGGCGGTTACCTATACTTGAGGTAACCACAGTGTGTAAGCAATTTCCAGGAAAAGTCAACCAAGTGTGTGCCAGTAATAAAACTGTCACACATGAAGACACTACATCATTATTATCCACTATAATAAGAGTATACAAAGCAAGGAGACAAAAATGACTCTACCAAACACTAACAACGAGATCTTTGAAGATCTAATGACACAGTTTCAAGAAAGAGGTTTTTCAAACAGAGATTTTGATTTAGAAGGCATCGCAAACTTCAGAGCAAATCAGATCTGTAACCGCATGTATCTCGCAGACAGAGGTCACGGAGCATTTAAAGCAGAATACGGTGGGAGGGCATGGGCATGAGTCACGCAACTAACGATACCATACTTGAAAACCTATATGACGAAGTATGGGAGGAGTATAGGGTTAAAAACAACTTAACCCTAGACCAAATGTATCATCTAGAGCAAGATGAAAATTCTGGTATTATGTCAATGCTAGGAGACCAAGCAACCACATTATTCGAGGAGTTAGCACAATGACCAGAAAAGAGTATGAATTAGTCTATTCCGCTTTAAGGAATTACCGCACTTATATGTTACCAGAGGAGGAAGTATTAGCGGAGAAAATTCTAGATGATATTTTCTATCCATCTTTTGATGCACTCAAGGGAGTAGAAGAAGAGGAAGCAGAAAACGAAATTAAGAGTTTAAACTTCTCATGAATAACGGATATATAGCGAGCGAAGCATTCGGTCGAGTCTTTTGGATAGATGAGAAGAATGACTTCAGAAGTGCACCTCTATTGGTCAAGGGAGGTGCAGATCTCACTCAATGCGATTATGTCGAGGAGTGGACAGACCTAGAAGGATTAAAACTAGGTGAATTACTTGACATACAAAAACAATTACTCAATTCAAACATTCGCATTAATCACTCTTTAAAACTATGAATCAATTCGATATCACATTTGACGAGCAATATCAGATGATTAAATTGTATGACCTATTGAGAGATATGGACATAGAATTACATGATTTACAAAGATCAGTATTTGACAAAATCATGGAAGCAAAGTATAGTGGAATATCATGAAACAAGCAACCCTACTTGTGACAGTTGTATTAGTGGCACATACGCTCACACTACCACACTTTTAACCACTATAATATTAGTATAAGCAACACGGAGCACCACATGAGAAAAATTGAAAGACAAATGAATCAAGCAGTTAGAAACAGATCTAACTTCTCATCATCCAATACAACAGTTGTTGCAGGTTGGGATGGCGAAGCAGACGTTTATTTACATGGTAATCACATTGCTACAGTCAAGTCTAACTCAATTATCATCAAAGATGGCGGTTGGCAGTCAAATACCACTAAAAGCAGACTAAACGCTCTACTTGATGAATTCTCATATGGTATGAGAGTATTTCAGAAAAACTACGAGTGGTTCGTAGGTTATAAGAATGTCAAGGAGGATTTCGTGAGCGGTATGGAGTTAGCAATCGACTAACCGCTCTCGGGGCATCTCGAAATTTTTAACATTGCAATGCATCTAGTTTTAAATTCTTTATAAGTCCCCAAACAACTAAATAACACACTAGGGGCACCACACCCCTATTTTTTCATTTTATAAGATGACTTCATCACCATTAAGCGATTCACTACCGAAGCAACCAGTTAACGAGGTTTACGCACTTTTCGCTCTACCAGTCGGTCGGTATAGTATGCCAAACTTTCCCACTGTTAAAAAAGAAATATTCAAGTGGATAGAAACCCAAGAAATCAGACAGGAGCATGAGCGATTAGCAATAACTCATAATGTTTCACAGATTGGAGCAAGAAATAGAATACTGGAAGATTCTCGCAGTGTCGCCGATTTTTTACTGGATGCATGTAAACAGTATAACACGGAAGCATACAACTATGATCTAAATTTTAGTATATCTGACTGTTATTTGGAATTAGCAACTAAAGGTGCCCTATATGCACCACATGAGCATTCTAATTGTATCTACTCAGCAACGTTACTTATTAACTATCAGGATGGGCACTCACCCCTAAAGTTTAGAAGGAATGTAGCAGGGTCTTATTATCCTGTTATGCAATTCCCAAACAAAGACTATACAGCATTTAATATGACTGAAGCAACCGTGCCTATGGAGGAGGGAGATCTAATCATCTATCCGTCAAGCATGACACACGGATACGAGGGTAACCCTTACGATGACCGTGTAACAATGACAGTTAACTTTATACCAGACAAATAAATGTAAGATAGTTTTCCACAGGTTTTTGCCCACTTTCGCCCATCCGTGGCAATCATTTAAAATGGGTAAATAAATATACCTACGAGTGATATATTGCAGTTGTCTAAGAGCGTAACACAGCGAAGTTTTTTTGTCAACAATTATCCGAGGACACACACAGACCTCTCAGGGGGGTTGACTTATTCGCTTTAATCCCTTACAATGATTAGGTAGTAAGGTATTCGCCCCTATTCATGGGTAGGACATACAAACAGAATGATCCACACCGAAACAACGCAAACAAGTCACTAAGGGAGAAAAGACACCACAGACAGAGAGGGGACAGTGTTAAGAAGTTTTCCACAGGTAAACATACACGTCCGCATAAACACACTAATCACACAGAGGGCACTTGAGCACACTTCCAAAACAGTTAGAGGTCTATCTAGATCTATATGATAGTGGCAACCTACCACCCGATGAAATCGGAGAAATGTGTCAGTTTCTCCTGGACACTGGACTGAATGAAGACCTAACCCAGTATACTCAGTTATGTGAGTATATGGTATTAGAGGGAGTATGCTATGAGGTCAGCATGCAGTGATACAGATATACTAGTCTGTATGGACAGTTAAATTGGGTGATATTGTTGTATATTAAAATCGGGTAAGTCCCTAACCTACAAAAGTATCCCAAAGCGAGAGTTTTATTCTATTCATATTTAAAAAATTTCTCAATTATTTTTTCACCCCACAACCCATGAGTAAAGTATTTCAGTTACCTACAGTGCCCCCAGTAGACATTAAGATATGGGAGAAGTCTAGGAAATACTTCTGGCAATTTGATTATCCTGACTGTAGGAAGTATGGTCCTTTTAGATCTCAGGCAGCAGCACTAGATGATGCAAACAAACACAGCAGACAACACTAAATGAAAACAGAAACACTACTACGAGTATACTTACAGGTAAGGCAGAGGGCATTACCAAAGATTAAACCAGTTAGGAAACACTACAACATTCACACATATGGGTAGGAGAAGCAAACTCCAAGAGATAGAGAAGGAATACTCACACTTACTCGGTGAGGAGTGGAGAAGTATTCATTCGTGGAGTTGCTACCATTGTGTAAGAAAATACTATCGGTTATATTGTAATAGAGAGTTGAGAGACTTTACCAAGTTAGATCAGATATATGCTTTTACTGACAATGCTATTGATACTGAAGAAGGAGAATATGTAATGAAGTCTGAGATGTGGGAGAAGGCATCTCTTGACAGTCTGGATAAAGATGATATAATACTCTTTAGACTGTGGTATACGCCTCTAGAAGGGGGTTATACTAAGAGACATGGGCAAGCACCTAACCATGGAGGTGTTTATCTGGGTGATGGGTTTATGCTACATCATCCTTATCGGGGGCAGAGTCAAATCACTGACCTTCTTGCACCTGGTAATAGTTTCTATATGGAGACATGCGTAGGTGCAATTCGTGGTAAGTCTACATAAGGTGTAACACTGATAACAATTAATGAGTAAAAGATTTACTCTCACTATAGAAGAAGACGAATATTGCGATCTTTTCATTACTCTACCACTTGAGTTATTGGAGGAAATGGGATGGAAAGCAGGCACCACTCTTGAATATACTGAGGAGACTGATGGGTCTCTTAAACTAGTAGCCATTGACGACTAAAAAAATCGCGACTGATCATGCCAATTAAAACAACTAGTCCTATAAGTTATGGGGATCCTGCCCAACCGACAACTCCTTTACCTACTCAGGGTATGGATGATATTGAAAAAATCGCTTTCTGCCTAGAAAAGGTGGGTCAAGGATTAGAGAATCTTGCCAAACGGACTGCTATATGTGAGGACGCTATAAGGAAACAACCCCCGCCTGGTGCTGATATGATTCAATATAAACCAGAAGGGTATGAGAAGCATTTGAATATCAAAGAGATTCTAGACGATCTGTATTCTCGACTAAATAAATTGGAAGATCGTTTGAGCTAAATTGCCTTGCTATATCCTATCAAGTAAACGATCGTTTCCTAACCCTGTAGAGGGAGAGGATTACATAAAACCTTTCTACGATGAGGAAAACTCAGAGAGTTATACTATAGAGTATCTCGATGAGGGACCTGGGACTATGCCTTTAGGTAAGGACATAGTGCATTACATTGGTGAGGAGCAGAAAACATGTATTGCCAACTGTGATGATGGTAGACAACCTGTTTATCGCTTCTATAGAGGTAGTAAAGACGATCACAAATACGCAAAAACCCCAGAGTTGACAAAAGAGCATGCTATTGGGGACGATGAGCACTGGCAAAAAGTATTAAGAGGATATAATCCAGAGCCTAGACAGGGGCAGATACCTGTTTTCTACCTGATGAATACTCAGGTTACTAATTCGGTGCCTGTTTATATTCATTATAGAGGGCAGAGAGACGATGATACACAGTTAACCCTCTCACAGACACCACCAGCTAGCAATAATGGTAAACCATACTACCTTGTAGGGATACTAGGATATATTTTTACGAGTGAAAGTGATGCAAATGCCTATGCAGGGACAGGAGAGACCGCTGTGCCACTGTATGAATACTTCTATGACCCAGAAGATCACTTCTATACTATCAATCCTGCACAAGAAGTTAACCTAAGTGGTGGTCCTATTGCTCCTGCAGACCCAAGAGCAGGTCAATATGTCTATCAGGGCATCTTTGGATATGTTTTTCAAACAGAAAACCCAGATGCATCAGATAATAAGTATGAAGATATCGGTAAGATAGGTCCTACTGGTCAGTGTGTAGACAAATCAGGTTGGTATACATGGGATACTAACAGTAGTAATCCGTTTAGTTACAAATCATATAGGAAAGGATCCTTCGGGACTAATGCATTTGGTCAACCTATAGGCACACCAGGTGTTGCAGGGTTTGGTGAATCGGGAAATGCAGGTATTGTAGGTGGTGTGCAGGCAAATGGAGACGCAAACTTCGAGTGGTTGTATGGATTAAACGGTGCAGTCAAGGGAGCAGTGCCCAGATTCCTAGGATTCCAGACTGCATATGACTCACAATACATGTATTATCTGTATGACACGTCATATCCGTGGAATGGTCCTGTATTTGGAATACAATATCAGCTCTCGGATGCAGGTTGTTGCCCAAATCACCGTCAAAACAACAATAATACATGTGTAATTAACGAAGAATGGTATTCTCACTTCTATCAGATCCGCGAAGACTCATGGAAAACCACAAAAACTCGTATTGATGTCACAGGACCTGCGGGAAGTGGCGTCGAAGAGTCATTTAGGACTGCAGATACTTACACTAATAGGATATTTTTCAAGTATTTAACGACTACTGGCACATTTAAGAAGGGAGAAAGTATAAACGGATGGAATATTGCGGGCATTTTCTACTTCGGTGGTAAAATGAATGCGGGATATATGGAATTAACAGGCGATGGCACCACTAAAGGTAACAAATTTACCTATCAACAGCAGTTTAGTAGTAGACCATACCCTGTAGATGAGGGTGAAGACCCTTCACCTTCCGCAACTATTCAAGTTTTAGCAGGTTATGGCATAGAAGACAAGGCAGCATTCTTCGGAGTGTATGAATTTGAGAAGAATATATCATATTATAAGGTAAAGTTAGATCCAAAAGCACTAATACCAACACGGACACTTGATCTAGCAGAGGCAGAAGCGGTTGTAGACACCGAAGGAAAGATAGTTGAGATCAAAGTTATCAATGGAGGGGTGGGATATCGCAATCCTATCGTCACTATTGCAGAGCCTGGTCAGTTAGAAGAGTTTAGTAGCATGGATACAGCACGTCAGATGCGTGGTGCCTTCCTTAGAGACTATGATAAACCAGTAACTAAGTTTCCAAAGTATAATGATACAGGTGAAATAGGTGAGCAGAAGGTATCTTTGGATAAATTTGAGCGTAGACAACTCCAAGTATTGCAAAATAGGAAGGAAAGAGAGTTTGATACCGTGCAACAATTCCGTAATGCGGAGATTAAGGTAGGTAGAATTACAAAATCAGGTATTATTAAGCGTATTGACGTGCTAAATGGTGGATCAGGTTACGATCCGCACTTCCCACCACAGGTTTATATCGCAGAATCGGGTCTTGCCATCGATGTTGAGACTAAATTTGACGAGTCTACACTAGATTCGTCCCAAAATGACATTGCAGAGATGTTTGATTTCGAGTCTGAGGGCAATCCACTCGCTGCAAATCAGGTTACAGACGAAATGGCGACTATAAACAAGGGTTACACTAGCAATATTCCTATAACATACATGGAATACGCAGAAGTTGACCCAGAAGGTAAGACAGTTTTGTGTCAAAACCTTCCTGCGGACTGTATACAGATAGAAATGGGTCTTCCTTTGATAGATGCGATGCCTCCTGTAGAGACTTTTGAGAATTTAAGTGCCCAAGAGCCTCCACAAATGATGTTAGGACCCAATGAGCAGTCATCTCCCGCTGCTGAGAAGTTTGCAAGCGGTGTATATTCCGATATTTTAGGTGGATTGCAGCAATCTGGTGCAGACAGCGAGTCATTTAGTGGTCTCTACGGAAGTTTTGACGGAAATAGGTGCATGATTGTTGATCAACCAGTGATTCACAACATCAAAAAGTGGTTTCAGATGCCTTGTGCGTATATGGAAGCAGAAGAAGAGCCTCGAGAAAACTTTTACGGCGAAAAACAAGACCAATTTAGGGCATCGCGGAAGGCATTTGGGTATTTGCCGTGGAAATACTGTGCACCCAATGACGAAAAAGCAGAATTTACGGTTTCTCTGTCATTTGACGGAAAAACTACAGGTCCTCAAGGTCAAGATTTTATGAAATTCTTAAATTCTTTACCAAAACCCAAACTTTCACCTAAAAGAAACGTAACTGGCGGGTATAAAACATGGAATTGCACTAGAGGTAACGTGCCAGGTCGCTGTTATCGTGGTAGTAACAATAGTATAGAATACGTCCCAATCGGACTTGAAGAAAATACATATGATTATAACCGTAGTAACTATACTAGAGCACAACAATTCAGTTTGTGGTTAGGAAACAACCTAGATGGCAGTCCTACGGACACTACTTCAAGTTGGAGCACACTAATAGATGGAGTACCCACACCAGGATCTCAAAGTTATACTGAGTTTTCAGTCAATAGCGGGTCTTGTCCAAGTGACCCTACCAATATTCCTCACGATTGTTGGGACAGGTATGTGCGTAAGGGCAGTAACACAAATGGACCTCTTGATGTCTACTGTGGATGGGACGACAGCGGAAATCCGCTTGCAGGACAAACCTACTATGAGATCACCCCGCCCTCAGCCACAAATACAGGAGCAAACGGAAATAATACTATAAGTAGTAATTGGCCAGGTGGAGGTGGTGGTCTGTGTAACACCTGTAATGCACTAAGTCATGTTGCAGACTGCTCCATTGCCATTGACCCTAAGCGTATGGAGACAGAGCGTTACAGAATTAAGATGGGTGACTATAGTGGTAGGATGCAGATACTAAATTATTTGACAGGGGGCACCAATGCTTTGTCTAGAAGTATTAAAAATGTAGGTAATCCATTCTTCGACGAGTGCCAAGATAAATACCCATATCTAGATGGTAGACAACTAGAGGGACAAGGATAATGGGATTTGGATTTTTAAAACCAGTTGCTGCTATCAATGGTCTACCTGACTCTGGACATGGGTTGTGTCTACCCCCTACTGTGCATAGCACAGAGTCTTGCGGAGCAATCCCAAGGACAAGGACTATTCGTATTAAAGAGTATACTTGTTGGTGGCCACCTCTGAGTCTGATACCAATGACACCACTAGCACCAAACCGTGCTACAGTATTAGTCAATGGTTATCCAATCATGCTTGCAGGTGACAAGTTTATAAAACATCCGTCAACCTGCACTAACATAGTAATCCATATGTGTCCATGTGGTAAATCACTATGTCCAAAACCTACACCCTACCCATGCTCAGTCTTAACGACAGAGGATGGAGGTGTGGGACACGATAGGACTCTATATCCTACAACCTTAACTGTGTTTGCACTCAAGCGATTGATTGCTAGACAGTTAGACCCACTAGGAGTCGGATTTCCTGGCTTCTCGTATCCTTGCTCATCAGTAGTAGCCTATGGCTCTATGAATGTTTGGGCAGGTTAATCACTTTATTAAATTATTATGGCAACTAGATCAACAGCCTTCGTATCGGGTGGAGTAGATACAAAACCTAAGAAGACAAGACAGGGTAAAAGTCAGAATACAAAACTTTCTGCTACCTCTAGAAATAAACCGCGTAAAAAGTATCGTGGACAAGGCTAAATAATAAAGTATAACTTATATTATGGCAAAATTCATATTCATGTAGAGTGTCATACAGAATTAGATCAGATAAAAACATAAGTCGTGGTTTTAGAGATTTTGCAATGTCTTTCAAAGCAAATCCTAATAGCCGCGACTTTGGTGCTGTCAAAAATGAGAATGCAATCAAACAGGCAGTGCTAAATTTGATCAAAACCGATATAGGTGAGAAACCTTTTCAGTATGATGTCGGATCTCGAGTGACAGGACTTTTATTTGAGCCTTATGATGTTTTTACAGGTGAGGCGATCAAAGACGAGATTAACAGCACTTTAGATAGATACGAAAAACGCATAAGAGTCGTATCTGTTAACGTAACAGACGGTTTCGATACAAACTCACTTGAAGTAAGAGTAGAGTATACGATTGTTGGAGAAAGAATCGTTAAAGAAATCGATTTCATACTAGAGAGGACGTAATGCCTGCAGTACCATCAGAATTAACCTCCTTAGATTTCTTTGAAATCAAGGAATCCATAAGATCATACCTTAGGACACGATCAGAGTTTACTGATTACGACTTTGAAGGATCTGCTGCGTCTTATTTGTTAGACACTCTTGCATACAACACATATTATACAGCATTCAATGCTAACATGTCTCTTAATGAGGCATTTCTAGAAACATCTACTGTCAGAGACAATATTGTTAAGGTTGCTAAGCAACTTAACTACACTCCTCGTAGTGTTAAGTCTCCAAAAGCATATGTGACAGTAAGTGTGCAGACTTTAATCGGTGCAAATGGTTTAACCTACCCTGAGCAAGTTACAATTAACAAGGGTGACTCATTTAGTGCTGAAAATAACTTTGATGATTATATTTTTACAATCCTAAGTCAAGTACAAGCACCTGTTGATCAATCTACTGGTATTGCTACCTTTAGATGTCTTGCAACTTATCAGGGCAACCTACTTACTTACTCGTTTATTGTTAATAACACAAAAAGACAAGAATATATTATTCCTAGTGAAGATGTAGACACTGAAAGAATGATTGTTTACATTTCTCCTTCTGTGCAGTCTTCTGAAATTGATATTTACAACAAATCAACAACCTCTGTTGACTTAGACTCAAATTCTCGTATTTACTTCCTTGAAGAAGTTGACGATTTGCGTTATAAGGTAATCTTCGGTGATGGAGTGTTGGGAAGACAACTAGTTGACGGTGAATTTGTAAAAATTGACTATGTAAGGACTGTTGGTAAGGAAGCAAACGGTGCAAGAGACTTTACCTTCATCGGTACAGCATCTGATAGCGAAGGACGCATCGTTGGTAACAGCTCAATCACTGTTGTGACCGAAAATCAGGCAGCAGACGGTGAAGATAGAGAAACACCTGTTTCTATCAAGTATAATGCTCCTAGATTGTATACAACACAAAACAGAGCAGTTACAGAAAGAGATTTTGAGAATCTAGTAAGACAACTATATCCACAATCACGATCAGTAGTTGCATATGGTGGTGAGAAGTTAAATCCTCCTGTTTATGGTAAGGTGTATGTTGCGGTTAGACCTAAGACTGGTGCTAAGCTCAACGAAACAACAAAAGTAAGAATTAAAAACCAGTTGAAGGATTATTCAATCGGTGCTATCGACCCGATTATCATTGACCCAACAACTCTCTATGTTATTCCTAAGTCTTACGTTTACTATAACGGTAATGACACTAATCTTAGTTCTAATGACCTAAGGACAAAAGTGTTGAAGAATATCGACGACTACAACTCACAAAATGCTGCAAATAGATTCAACAATAGATTTGAAGGATCTAAGTATTCTGGAGTAATCGATAATTCAGACCCTGCTATCTCAGGTAGCACATCTCAAATAACCCTTGGTCAAAATATTGACGCATTCCAGTTTGGTCAAGTATTTAACCAGTGTTTAGACTTCAATAATCCTTTATTCAGACCTGGCGACTATTCGGGCAGCCCAGATGGTAATGGCACCTCAGGGGACGGCACAGATGGGTCTGACGGCACATGTAAACCAACCTTCTCCGTAGTTAAGTCAGGCACATTCTATGCAACTGGATATACTGAGACTCTTCTAAACAATGCCAATCTAACTAGTGGTGTTGTGCAAGTAGATACAGCAACATTATCTTCTACAAATACACAAACCCTTGTCCCTGTAAATCTAAGAGACGATGGTAAAGGTAACATGATGCTTGTTACTATTAGAGATGAGGCAGAAGTCATCCTAAACAATAATGTCGGATCAGTCAACTACAATACTGGTGAAGTATGTGTAGGACCTCTAAACGTTGCACTGACACCTGACAACACATTAAGAATTCCAGTAGTAGTTTACCCCAGTGGTGGATCACTCGAGCCTCCTGCAGGCACCGACCCAATCATCTTCAACCCAGACGTCAATCCAATCGATTATACGATCAACGACTTGTCAGTCCCTATCTTCGATCCTAATAATTTCAGTGGATTTAACTTTGGTGGTGGAGAGCTAAATATACTTGACTACCCAACGGATACTTTCACTTATCCCGATATTACGGACTGCTTCTAATAAGATATGTCTAGAGTTAATGTTTCTGACAGAGTTGAGCAACAACTCCCTGACTTTATTAAGTCAGAGGATAGAGCGTTTGTACAATTACTTCAAGAATACTACAAATCCCAAGAGAAGGTCGGTAGACCTTACGATATTCTTAATAATGTACTTGATTATCTTGACTTAGACACTTACCAGTCAAATGTCTTAACATCTCAGACTACAGTGCTTCAAGCGATCGGTTTGAATGACACAGAGATTGTTGTAGAAGATATTGACGGATATCAAGAAAGAAATGGTAGTATACAGGTTGATAATGAAATCCTGTATTACGAATCGGTAACCAGAGGTCCTGATGCTATCATGACACCTGGTATTGCACCACATGAATTTAAAAAGAAAGAGCAAGCACTAGAAAATCCATATTACGAGTTTGATGGAGTCCAAACTACATTTGCACTAAAGTATCAGGGTAACCCAGTTAGTCCTGCATCTGTAGATCACCTAATTGTTACTGTCTATAATGTAACTCTTAAACCTACAGTTGATTACATTGTCAGTGGCACTAATATCATCTTCACAGTGCCCCCTAGGACACCCACTGGTGGCGATGACCAAGGTTTTACTAATATTACCTATCTCATAGGCTTTGCAGATAAAACCATTGTCACAATGGATGCTGTGTCATATACAGAATGGCAAGGCACAAAATATTACCCTCTAAGAGTAAATGGTCAAGCATATACTCCAATTTCTGATGTTTCTCTAATTGTAAACCGCACAGGACAATTACAGAAACCTTTTGAGCAATTTAATGTCTACCAAGATACTCTTGTTACTAAGTTTGCCTTAGGTAGTGCCGATACCCTTCATGTTAGAGCGATTGAGTTTGTACCTGCGTCTTTTGGTAGTGGTGCAGATGCAGTATGTAATGTTGTAGACAATAAAATCGATACAATCTTAGTTAAGACAGGTGGTAAAGGATATAGACTAGATTTTGCTCCTAGAGTAAACATTCAAACTGCAACTGTTGGAGAATATGCAACAGCACACAGTTTAGTTGGTGGTATTAAAGATATTCAGTTAATTTCTGGTGGTCAAGGTTATACATCTTACAATCCTCCTATTCCTTTAGTCACTGCACCTACCAATGCTAATGGTAGACTAGCAAGAGTGTCTTTAACAGTCAATGATACTACTGGAATGGTTGATACTGTCACTATCACTGATTCTGGATCAGGATATGACTTTGTGCCAGTTATCACCTTCAACAATCCTGGCGGAGCAACTATTTCTGATGCAACTATTGACTCTGAAGGTAGATTGAATGTAGATACTATCACAGTTACTGCACCAGGTCTTAATTATGCTAATCCTCCTACAATCTACATCGATCCTGCTCCTGACGGTGGTATTAACGCTATTGCAGAGTGCTCTCTAACAGCAGAGGGTGGTTTAGCATCAGTTACTATCATCAATAGAGGAAGAGGGTATGTAACCCCTCCTAGATGCCGTGTAGTAGACCCTGTTGGTGCTCAAGTCTTAGATGTAACCGTATCTAGTGGTGCTGTTACAGATATTGAGTTATTGACTGGTGGTAGAGGTTATACTGACGCTCCATCTGTTTATATTGTTGACGATCGCAAAGATGCATACGGCACTTCTATAGGAGGCACAGGTGCAACTGCTGCTGCGACTATTTTTAACGGTGAGTTGACCGATATCAACATTACCAACTTTGGTACTGGATATAGCGAAGCAAATCCTCCTAAAATTTATATTGCTGAGCCTCAAGCAGCAAAAGCATCTGTAAACGTTGGATACGACGAAGTTACTGGATTTGTAATCGAAGAGCGTGGTAGAAACTACGTCCCTAGTGCATTTAATGGTATTGTGCGTGGTGTTTCTAACGTTATTGATTATGACGAATATGGAAACCAAGTTTTTGCAAAAGAAAGTCAAATTACTACTAGCACACACCCAATCGGGTCTATAGTAAGAAATCTTGACTCATTATTCATCTATCAGTTATTTGAGAAGTTTAGAAAGCAATATCTGCCCACTATTCAACTAGATCCAAGTAAAGTTAACCCTGTTAACGTAATTAAGAATATCAGGGACTTCTATCTTGCTAAAGGTACTGCATTGGGTGCAAAATACCTTTTCAAGATTCTTTTTGGTGAAGAGATTGAGGTATCATATCCTAAAGAGCAAATTATCTCTCCATCTGCTGCTACATGGACTGTAGACACGATTTTAAGGACACAAGTAGTATCTGGTGACCCTGTTAACTTAATTGACTCTGAAGTTATTCAATATGCTGATGATGTTGACCAAAATGTCAAATATGCTTCAGCATTGGTTGAAAATGCAATTTCAATCATTAAAGGTGAAGATACAATCTATGAATTAGTAATATCAGAAGAAACTCTCACTGGTATCTTTAAGATTCCTTATAGGACTCGTCTTGTTGAGCCATTAACCACTACAGGACAAATTGTAACTGTTGACTCTACTATTGGGTGGCCAGAGAGAAACGGCACCTTCAATATTGGCGATAATGAAGAAGTCCAGTATAAAGAGAAGTCACTTAACCAGTTTATCGAATGTACTCGATCAAAAAACAATATTATCGAAGATTGGGATCCTGGCACTGTTATTACTTCCAATATCTTCATATATGCCAATAGAGGCACTACTACTGAAGTTAAGATGCGTGTTTTGGGTATTGCCGAAGCAGGAAGCACAGTACTCGACGATACAGGATCATATTACTTACCTGGCGATAAACTAAAGGTTGCATCACTTGGATCTGACTCTGTTGGTGAAGAAAGACTAGAATCATGGTTTTATAACGTTAAAAAACTTATTAGCGTCTCTGCTATCGATCCAGGCTCTCTTTCTCAAGTTGCAACAGTAACAACTGCTGAGCCTCATGGATTATTGGTAGAAGACACAGTTACAGTGTATGGTGCAAACCCAGTTATCTTTAACGGCACATTCCAAGTATCTTCTCGTATTGACGAATTTAATTTCTCATATAGAGTTGCAACAGCAACTGATATCATCCCAGTTGGTAATATTCTACTTTCAGTCGATCTTAACAGAGGTAAGTCAACTGAGACTCCAATCAATAACGTTGTTACTGAATTTACGACTAATATTCAGAATTCCTTCTTTAATGCTGATTATGTCTACGTTGCAGCGTCAGGTCTTCCAAACTACAAGATAGGACCTTTTATTGGGTCTGCATTGATTCCTGGCAACCAAAGAAAGCTTGTTAGAATTCCTAGAGTTGTAAATACCGTTTCAGAGCGTCAAGCGATCGCTGCTAACAGTGCAATCGGATCTTGGGTAAATGGTGTAAGTATTTGGTGTTATAAGTCAAGAGAGTCAGTCCTTTTCGGTCCTTTGACTGGAATTGTTGTTTCTAATGCAGGTGTCAACTATGATGCGGGATCTCCTCCAGAAGTCCTTATTGAAGGTGGTGGAGGTAGTAATGCAACTGCTACTGTTACAGTTAATGGTAGTGTTGACTCATTTGAGGTAACAGCACAAGGATCTGGATATACATCATCACCTTTGATCTCTATTGTTGGTGGTGGTGGATCTGGTGCATCTGCAAGTGCAGTTGTTACTAACGGTGCTATTACAAGAATCCTAGTATCAAACGCAGGTAGTGGATTCACATCACAACCATCTATCACAATTACTGGTGGTGGGGGTAGTGGTGCTGCAGCAACTGCTAATATTCGAGGTCCTATCTCTGGTGTTACACTAACAGGTGGTGGATCTGGATATACATCTCTACCAACTGTATCTGTTACATCTGGTGAAGGTGCATTAGCACAACCTATTGTATTGAATGGTAGAATCGTTTCTATCGCTATTATTAACTCTGGTCGTCGTTATACCACTGCACCAAGAGTTGTAATTAATGGAGATGGTTTTGGTGCTGTTGCTAAAGCAACTATTGCAACTACTGGAGAAGACAAGGGTAAAGTCATTGGTATCACTATATCTAACAGAGGTATCAATTATATCCAAGGTACAACAACTGTAAGACTAGATGCTGTTGGTGAGTTGGCAACATTCACTGCACAGGTGTTTGAGTGGAATAAAAACTTTGAATATGACCTTGCAAACAAATATGACATTGCAAGAGGTTATGTTTTTACTGGTCTTAACAACCAGTATGGTGGAGAGTATGCTCACCTTTCAGATCCAAAAGAATTACGTTATGTTGTTGGAGACAACGTATTCCTTAATCAAGAGACAGGCAACTTCCAAGAGATCTCCCAAAACTTCCTACACTCTCCAATTTTAGGATGGGCATATGATGGTAACCCAATCTATGGTCCTTATGGTTATGCAAATCCAACTGATCAAAACAGTGGTGTAAGAAGACTTCGCACATCATATAGACTAAAACCAGAAATTGTAGAAGATGCAGTAACTAATCCTAATCCTGCTAGAGTTGATGGTCCTTTACTCGCAACTTATCCTGCAGGATCATTTGTGCCTGATTATGAGTACGTATTCCAAGCAGGTGACTTAGATCAGTATAACGGTCGTTTCTGTAAGACACCTGAGTATCCTGATGGCACATATGCATACTTTGTTACTATTGATGCATCTGACGCAGGTATTCCAGAATTCCCATACATTATGGGTCCTGCATTTAACTCACTTCCAGATGAGTGGAATTTAAGTCAAGGTGCAGTCCAAGAGAATATTCCAGCTGATGTTGTAAGATATAGAGTCCCATATGAGAATGTAGACATCGATGTTGAGCGTTTACCAAACCAAGAGGCAGATGTCCTAACAACTGAGATTGAAGGTTATCCAATCATCTTTGAAGTCCAAGATACTAACCAAGATGGTATTATTGATGCTAATGAGCAACAGGAAGTATTAGAGTTACAAGAAGAGCCTACTCTACAAATTTACGATTATTTCCCTCAAGTTTCACTTGAATCTAAAGTTGACATCGATGTGGAGACTGTTA
>Ga0209359_10000076_pt1 | contig 19675 bp, 22 predicted proteins | sample MarorgKNORR_S2LV_FD_188224 | JGI IMG/M metagenome (GOLD analysis project Ga0209359, IMG submission 188224) | Marine microbial communities from the Southern Atlantic Ocean, analyzing organic carbon cycling - Surface_A/KNORR_S2/LV (SPAdes) (version 2) | ecosystem: Environmental > Aquatic > Marine... | reverse complement strand
GTTTCGGTCTTCTCATCCTAATTGCTGCATCAGCTTGTCGAGTAGCTAAATCTAATTCTTTATCATCAAATATTAACTCTATCTCTATTTCCGGATGAAGATCCATAAATTCTTTAATTCTGGGCGTGAGCCACGTAGTTCCAAAACTAACTACTGTTGTAACTGTAAGTTTTCCGTTTAACTTGTCTTTATGTCCAATTAAATTTGACTCAACATCTTTTAATTTTGTAATTACTTCGTGCGCTGATTTAAAAAGGTATTCTCCATTTTCCGTTAAAACTAAACCTCTTGCGTGACGTTCAAAAAGTTGAACTTTTAAGTCGTTTTCCAATGATTGAATTTGTCTACTTATAGCTGACTGACTTAAGTTTAATATTGTAGAAGCTTTTGTGAAGCTCGATGCTTCTGCTACAGTATGAAATATTTTTAATTTATCCCAATCCATTATGTGTATTTATAGATTATTTGTTAGGATTTACTATAGCTCTTCCGAAATATTCACCCTTTAAAAGTTTAGGGTAAGTATCCAAAAGCTCTTTAAATGAGAGTTCTTTTGTAAAGGACTTGATTTTTTCAAAATCAATAAGTTTGGAAGCCTCATTCCATACAAATACTCTTCTTACAATCGATGCGGCTGAAGAATCAATTCCCCAAAGTTTAACTCCTCTTATAATAAATGGCATAACAGTTGTATTAATTTTTATACCTCCGGCATTACCGCATGCCGCTACTATCCCAGTTGGTTTGGTTTGGGCGAATATTTTGGTTAAAGCGGATCCACCAACTGTGTCTACTACTCCATCCCAAATACCTTTTTCTAATAATTTACTTTCACCTTCAAATTCTTTTCTATCTAAAATATTTGTTGCTCCTAAGTTTTTTAGATATTCATTTTTATCTTTTTTGCCTGTAACTGCATGAACATTGTAGCCCATTTTTGATAAAATCATTACAGCTATACTACCGACGCCACCTGTTGCCCCTGTAACCAAAACATCTTTTACTTTTTCACCTAATAACAATTCTTCCCTTGCTTTAACTGCAAATGAACACAGTAATGCTGTAAAACCTGCTGTACCTAACATCATAGCTTTTTGATTATCTAAATCTTTCGGTGTTTTAATTAAAAAATTTGAGTCTACCTTTGCGTACTGAGAAAATCCTCCGAAATATGCTTCGCCTACTCTGAAACCTGTTAAGATTACATTTTCATCTTTTTTAAATTTACTATCTTCACTCTCAACAACTTTTCCAGAAAAATCTATTCCTGGAACAAAAGGAAATTTTCTAACAATTTTTCCGCCGTCATTTAAAATTAATGCATCTTTATAATTTAGACTAGAATAATCAATTTTTACTAATACATTTCCGTCTTTTAAATCACCTTGATCTATTTCTTTAATTTCTCTTTTAAATTTATTATTTTGATTATCAATTACAATGGCTTTAAATTTTTCTGACATCTATTTACCAATATACTTTAGGTATCTATTTTGTTGTGAGAGATCACTTTTAAAAGATCCTAAAAAATAATTTGTCACCGTTGTAGCTTTCTCTTTTTTAATACCCCTCATAGTCATACATTGATGAGCAGCATCGATAGTTACTGCGACTCCTTTTGGCTCCAATCCATCCATTAAAGTTTTAGCAATTTGCATAGTTAGCCTTTCTTGTGTTTGTAATCTTTTAGAAAAGATTTCAACTGTTCGAGCAAGTTTACTTAAACCAACTACCTTTTTATTTGGTATATATGCTAAATGAACTACTCCAATGATCGGTGCCATATGATGTTCGCAATGACTTTGCAATGATATATTTTTTTCTATGACCATATCATCGTAACCTTCAACATCGCCGAAGGTCTTAGAAAGTTCATTAACTGGATTTTGACCGTAGCCTTTATAATATTCCTTGAAAGCTTTTACTACTCTTTTAGGCGTCTCAATTAAGCCTTCTCTGTCAGGATTCTCTCCTAACCATTTTAAAATTGTTTTAAAAGCCTCCTCTGCCTGCCTGTCGCTAACAGTGGCCTGATTTTGAGCAAGTTTATCTGTGTCCTTAACTAATTTCATATTTTGAGACATTATTATAGAACATATATGCGTAATGCAAATTGCTATTTTGTCTTTTTTTCACTATTTTAGGGTTATGTTTAAAAAAAGAGAAAATGTATTTGATATAGAAGAAGGTAAATTATTTTCGCCTAAATTTGATGAAAATGGACTTTTGCCAGTTACAACAACTGACTGTAAAACTGGTGAAGTGTTGATGCAAGGATATATGAACGAAGAAGCTATAAAAAAATCTATAGAGTCAAAAGAGGCTCATTATTGGAGCAGGTCTAGAAAGGCTATTTGGCATAAAGGAAAAACTAGTGGTTTTACTCAAAAAATAATTGAGATGAGAATTGATGACGATCAAGACTCAATTTGGTTAAGCGTTGATATAGGTAGTGGAGCTAGTTGTCATGTGGGTTATAAATCTTGTTTTTATAGATCTGTAACTTTAGGAAAAATAAAAGACTCTGAAAAAATTAACTTAAAATTTAAAGAAAAAGAAAAAAAATTTGATCCTAATAAAGTATACAAGGATCAACCCAATCCAACAAAGATATAGTTTGATGAAGACCGACCGACAAAAAAATGTGTTTGGTGAAAATCTTGAACCATGTTCTCAAGACCCCTTAACTGGTTGGTATAGAGATGGATGTTGTAATACAGATGAGCGTGATCATGGTATTCATACTGTGTGCGCAAAAGTAAACGATGAATTTCTTAATTGGTCGAAAAAAGTTGGAAATGACTTAATTACCCCTCATAAAGAATTTGGCTTTCCAGGATTAAAAGATGGAGATTGTTGGTGTATTTGTGCTTCCTGGTTTTCAAAAGCTATAGAGGAAAATGTTGCTTGTGGAATTTATTTAAAAAAAACAAATATAAAAACTTTAAAATTAATTCCTTTAGAAAAACTTAAAAAATATGCTTTAGATTTATCTTAATAAATCTTTACACCTTTTGTTTTAATAATTAGATCTAATTCTTGAAATTCTTCACAATTACAATTTTTTAATATTTCTAATCTTTCCTTAGCTTTATCTATTCTTCCAGTTTGCACATAAAGCTCTCCAAGATATTCATTTATTCCGTTGTGTTTTGGGTTTAAATTTAAGCCTTGAAGATAAAATTTCTCAGCTTCACTGAATTTGCCCACTTTCCTGGATGTAAAACCCATATAATTTAAAATATCTGGATTTTTTTTATCTTTTGAATATGCTTTTTCTAGTTTTGTAAAAGCTTTTGAATATAATTTTTTTGCCTTTTCATTTTTTTCTTTTTTTTCTAATTTCCCGGCTCTTTTAATTAATTTCACAGCTTCATCGTATAAACTTACTTTCCTATCATCACTACTACTAGAGCCACTACTATCGGATCCAGCAGCGAAAAGTTGCGTATTGATAAAAAAAGCCAAAATGATTGTAAATATTATTTTCATTGAGGGCATCTAATACTTTTTTGAAATAAAAGTCATGCGACAGATGATCTTCCGCCATCTACCCCAAATATTTGGCCAGTTACCCAAGAACTTTCCTTACTTAATAAGAAACTAGCTAGTGACGAAAAATCATCCCCGTCACCAATCCTTTTTAAGGGATGCATTCTGGCAATGCTCTCTGCCATTTTCTCATTTTTTAGCATCGGCGCAGCTATCTTGGATTTTGATAAACTTGGAGCGATACAATTTACTCTAACATTTGGTGCAAACTCTGCTGCAAGCGCAACTGTCAAACCTTCAACAGCTGCTTTCGCAGAACTAATTATACTATGGTTCATAAAACCTTTTTTTGCAGCTACTGTAGAAAACATTACTATAGAGCCTTTATTTAATTTTAATTTTTCATAAGAAGCTCTTATGATTTCTGTTGCTGAAATTAAATTTAAATTAAAACTTTTCATATAATCGCTTTTTTTTGTAAGTTTTATTGGTTTTAAGTCAATTGACCCTACGCAAAAAGCCAAACCATCAATTTCATTTCCTGCTTCGTCCATAACTTTATCTGAGTAATTTTCATTTAGTACATCCGCAACTGTGTAAGCAGCACCAATTTCACCTGCTAGGTTTTTAAGCTCTGTTTCGTTTCTACCAACTAAGTGAACTTGATTGCCTTGTTTCACAAGCCTTTTTGATAATGCCGATCCGATTGATCCAGTAGCTCCAATTATTAATTTTTTCATAAGCAAAAAATAACATTATTATTGGAAATATATAGTCAAATAATGACGCGTGTAATTTATGTGGAAAATTATATAGTTTAGCCATATGAAATTATTCATTATTTTGGGAAATCAGCTCTTCAGCCCTACTTATTTTAACAAGTATAAAGATCACACTTTTTTTATGGCCGAAGATTACGGTCTTTGTACTTTTGAAAAGCATCATAAACTAAAAATACTTTTATTTTTATCTTCAATGAGATCTTTTAAGGATGAGCTTAAATCAAAAAATTTCAACATAATTTATAGAGATGTTTATAAAGATTTTAAGTTATCATATGAAAAAAAACTACTAAAAATTATTAAAGAAAAAAAGATCAAAGAGATGTCATTTTTTGAAATTGAGGATAAGTTTTTAGAGAAATCTATACTAAGTATCGGTAAAAAAAATTGTTTAAAAATAAATCAAATTAAATCTCCAATGTTTTTGATGCAAAGAGATGAGTTTAAAAATTACCTTTCAAAAAATAAAAGACCTTTTATGGCTAATTTTTATAAAATTGTAAGAGCAAAAATAAATTTATTAATGAATAAGGATGGTACGCCAAAAGGAAATAAATGGAGTTTCGACGAAGAAAATAGAAAAAAATTACCAAAAATTATAAAAATTCCAAATATTTCAAAATTGAAAGACACAAAAGATACATTGTTATTAAAAAAATTTATTAATGAAAATTTTAAGGATCATCCGGGAAATACAAAAAATTTTTGGTTTCCTACAACAAGAAAAGGTGCCATTAAATGGCTCGATGATTTTTTAAAAGATAGAATAAAATTATTTGGTGATTACGAGGATGCAGTGACAGATAAATCTAACACTGTTTTCCATAGTGTACTGAGTCCAGTTATAAATTTAGGATTAATAACACCTGAAGAAATAATATTTAGGTTGAGAAAGATAGAAAATAAAATTCCTATAAATTCTTTGGAAGGTTACATAAGGCAAATTATTGGTTGGAGAGAATTTATGAGAGGAATATACCAAAATTACGATCAAAGATTAGAAAAAACAAATTTTTTTAATCATAAAAGAAAAATGAAAAAAAACTGGTATGATGGAACAACAGGTTTAGAGCCTTTAGATTATGCAATTAATAATGCAAAAAATTTTGGTTGGTCGCATCACATTGAACGGTTAATGATTTTAGCTAATATAATGAACCTTTGCGAAATTAATCCAAAAGATGTTTATAAATGGTTTATGGAAATGTTTGTGGACTCATCTGATTGGGTAATGGCGCCAAACGTCTATGGTATGGGATTGTTCAGTGATGGAGGTATATTTGCTACGAAACCTTATATTTGTGGATCAAGTTATTTTTTAAAAATGATGCATTTTAAAAAAGGACCATGGTGTGACGTAATGGATGGGCTTTATTGGAAATTTATTGATAGACACAAAAAGTTTTTTCTTAAAAATCCTCGGCTAGCTATGATGGTAAGAGTTTCTGAAAAAATGAACAATGAAAGAAAATCTAGAATATTTAAAGCAGCAAATAAATTCATAAAAGAAAATACTAATGGTTAAAGTTTTTTTTAATAATACTTGTAATATTTGTAGAACGGAAATTAATCATTATAAAAAATATTGTAATAATAATATTGAATGGATAGATGTCACAAATAATCTTGAAGCGCAAAAAATTACTTCGAAATCCTATAAAGACCTCTTAAGAAGGATGCATGTAATTCAGGATGGAAAATTAATTGAAGGAGCAGAGACTTTTTTAATTATTTGGAAAAACGTACCAAAGTATAATTTTTTATATAAAATTTTCAAATTAAAACCTTTGTTTTTTCTTCTTAATATTTTTTACGAATTAGCTGCCTATTTTTTATTTTTAAAAAATAAAAATATGTTAAAATGAAAAAAAATAGACTTCCAAAAAAAATCTGTCCAAAATGTAGTAGACCTTTTACCTGGCGAAAAAAATGGCGACTTAATTGGGAAAACGTAAAATATTGCTCTAAAAAATGTTCAAAGTCTAATTTAATTTAAATGTTGATAATATTTTTGGAATATTAGATTTAAAATTGAAATATCCCTTGTTTGAAAATTTCCAACAAAACTCGTCTTCTTTTCTAGATAAGAAATTTATTTTTAAATCATATTTTTTAATTAACCTTTTTAAAAATGAGTAATTTTCTCCTATTGATGGATAAATTATATCTAAGGATTTCGTATTTTTTAAAAGAGTTGTAAAATTTTCATCATTTAATAATTCAGCCTTATAGGGTGTTTGTTTAAGTTCTGATTTAATTATACTGGTTTTATAGTCCAAAACTTTTTGTGATAATTTTATTGATCTAGAATTGTTGTTTAATAAAACATAATAAATTTTTTTATATTGCTTAAGGTTAAAAGACTTAATTTCCATTTCATTATCAAATACTACCAAGTAATCATTTCGATCTTCATTTTTGTTAATTTGAATAGTCGAAATTTTATAATCCCTCTTGTCTACAATGGGTAATGCATTCTCGTTAAGTTTTATATTTTTATATTTTTCATTTGTAAATTTTCTTATATTCCAAGATTGTGCCAGATAGTGCTTGCCTTTTGTTTGAATCCCAGCTACCCAACGCCAACTCAAAGTATTAGAAGCTGCATCTCCATCATATAAATGATTCATAAAAAACTCAGCTCCTTTTTGCCAAGGTAGTCCTAATGTGAAAATCCAAATACTAGCAAACAACATTCTTGTATGATTATGCAAATAATTGAAGTTTTTAATTTCTTTCACCCAGTCATTAAAGCACTCGATTTCTGTTTCTCCATTAATAGCAGTGTTATATTTTGCGTCCTCTTTAATTGTCTGAAGATCTGCAACAAAATCTGACCAAACTTTTGGCCTCATTTCTAACCACCCCTTCCAATACACACGCCAAAAAATTTCTTGAATAAATTTATCGACTTTTTGAAATGAATGTTTTTTTAAAACTTTGTTTACAGTTTCATACTCTGTGATCAATCTATGGGTTATATATGGCGACAAGCAAGAAACGTTATTTCTTTTATTAACACCAAAATCAAAATTTCTTTTAGAGTTATAATTCATTATATCGCTTTCTAAAAATTTATTAAGTCTCTCTAAAGCGCCTGATCTTGAATTTTCAAAGTGCATTAATCTTCGTCATCCCTCCAGCCATCAATATATAATTTCCAACAAGCAAAAGCTACGCAAGGTATTCCAACACAGAAACCTAAAAGTACTCCATTTTCCTTACCTAAATATATAGATCCATAATGTGCACTTAGGATAGGAGGACCTACTAAAACTAATCCAACAATTAGATATCTAAAAATGAAAGATGGACGTTTCAAATTGTATTTCCTTGATCAAAAGGTTGTGAAACTGCAGAGGTGAACCAACAATTATTACAATTATTTTCGTTACCTCTTTGAACGTGCCATTCATAAAAAAATAGTTTTTTATTACTATCCATAATTTCTACACCATAAATAAAAGTATTAGGACTATTGCTTATTAATTTAATTTTATGAGATGAATGATTTAAAAGAATTTTATATTGCTGCCCTAGTAACATACTTTTAAATCTTTCATAAGGACCGGTAAATTTTTTATTGTCTGGATGAGCAAAAATCCATGTCTGTTTTATTCCATCATTGTTTTTATCATTTTTTTTTAACGCCTCTAATTGAATTTTAATTACATCATAAGCAGATAAATTTTCTGATGGTTTAACCATTTCTGCGCTTAAAGAATTAAATGTAATAACAAAAATTATAGTGAAAAATATTTTTTTTAATTCCATATTTTTTTTAATCTTTCATCTCTTCTACAAGCGTTTTTATACATAATATAACGAATAAAATTTTTTTCGTAATAATCTTGGTGATAATTTTCAGCTGGGTAAAAAATTTCAAATTTCCAAACTAATGTAACTATTTTATTATTGAACTTTTTTTCTAATTTTTTAAATGACTTATCTATAAGATCTTTTTGTTTCATATTCTCAAAAAAAATTACAGATCTGTAACTTTTTCCTTTATCACAAAACTGTCCTTCTGAGTCAAACGGATCAATATTTTTCCAATAAATATTTAGTAATTTCTCATATGATACTAATGATGAGTCGTAAGTAACCTCAATAACTTCTACGTGGCCAGTATCTTTTTTAATAACATCCTCATATTTAGGATTTTTTAAATGGCCTCCAGAATAACCAGAAATTGAGGATAAAACGCCGTTTACTTGATCAAAAGACTCTTCCATGCACCAAAAACATCCTCCACCAAAGTATGCTTTTTTTATTTCATTAGCCAATAAATGATTTTGTATGAACAAAATAAAAAAAAAGAATATAAACTTTTTCATATATAATATAATAACAAATATATGGCCATTAAAGATGATAATTTTGTCCTAGATGAACAATTAAGCTTAGACAAAAAATGTGAAGAATGCTTAGATTTTCACGATAGCGTAGTAAATAACTTAATAATGCACAGCTATAAAATTTGTGATAGCTGCAAAATTTCTAAAATAATTTTTCCAATTTAAAAATTTTTTAATAACATTAACATTAATATTAAGAGGGTTGCTTGTAACATCCACGCAACAATTACAACTCCCAAAGCTCTCCATAGAGAATTATAATCTAATGCTGATCTTACACCAACAACCATACATGCCAGCATCCAAAAAGCTGACCCGATAAATGTGACAGTCATTAAATCTGGTGTTACCCCGAAGACTCTTATAATCCCTGGTGCGCTTGAGAATCCGATTGTTCTAAGAAGTTCACCGTGACTACTTTTAGTTTGTTTTTCGGGAAAAAGTTTAACCCCCACAAAGTAAATTATATATGCCCATATATACCAGCTAAGTAGGGACATTATAGGTGCTAATAAAAAATTAGATGCACCTAATTGTATTGCTCCAACACCTGCTGCTAAACTAGATATTACAACAACTAATCCTGCTTGTATTGTTGCCTTTTTGTCTTTTTCAACTTCCTCATATAAATCTACATCAATTTTGATTGCCCTAAATATTCTATTTAAAAAAATTAATATCATTTACTTTCAACTGTTTTTAATATTTTTAAAAACTTATTATGCAACTTTTTATTACCAGTTGCCAATATATTTCCACCGTTTATCACATCTTTATTTTGCCAAGTAGTCATAATACCTCCTGAATTTTTGACTATTGGTGCTAATGGCAAAATATCATATGATTTAAGGTTGGTCTCGATAACTACATCAATTTTTCCACAAGCCAATAAACAGTAATTATATGCGTCAAAACCTACTAAACTAAAATTTGACCCTAGTTTATTGGTAATTTTTTTTTTGATTTTTTTTTTTATTTTTCCATGAAAAGCACATATTACTTTTACGTTATTTGAATTTGTATTTCGTGAACTTTTAATTTTTGAAAATTTTCTTCCATTTACTATAAAAGAATATTTTTCGTTATTAATAAAAAATCTTTTCAGATCAGGAAAATTTGCTAGTCCTATTTTTGGAATATCTTTATAAATCAGTCCAACTAAATTAGACCAAGTAGGAACTCCAGATATAAATGCTTTCGTCCCATCAATTGGATCGATTGTCCAAATATAATCTTCTGATGATATCTTGTTTTTGTATTCTTCTCCAATTATTGAGTCTTTTGGAAACGATTTTACTATTAAGCTTCTTATATATTTTTCAAAATTCCTATCTAAATTTGTTACTGGATCAATTTCGTTTTTATTAGAGCTTTTATTAAATATTTGAATTTTTTTTTTGGGATAATTTTTATAAAAATCGTTAAGTTTTTTAGGTAATTTTTTTAAAAAGCTGTAGGGTTTATTAAAATTCATAATTGTATATAACAGAAAATGCACCAAAAAGTGGCTTAAATTTACTCAATTTTTCTTTTTAATATTGTCAAATTTTCATATATTATTTTGAAATAGTTATTAAATTACTGTAATAATTTAAAATGTCCAAAAAGATTAAAAAAATACTGCTAATAAATTCACCTAGACTTACATTAAAGGACTTAAATGGTCATAGTGAAAGGTCTAAATATTTTTGGGAAGTGTATCCGCCTCTGGGTTTAATGTATTTAAGCGCAAACTTGAAAAAGGATATTAAAAACCTTGATATTAAAATTTATGATTTACATCTTGAAGGTATAAAAAAATCTCAAAATAAAGAAAGTGTTGATTGGGTAAAAATGACTAAAAAAGTTGTCGAGGAATTTAAGCCCGATTTAGTTGGGTTAACTGTTATGTTTGGGGCTCATTTTAATGCTGCAAAATTAGTAGGTGAAAGCATAAAAAAAGATTACCCTGAAATAGTAATAGTTTCTGGAGGTGTTCACGTTACTGGTTTAGTAAAAGAAAAAACAAATGAATTGGATTATAATGATTTTGTTAGCTCCAGAGAATCCGAAAAAGGCTTTACTCAGCTCATTCAGTACTTAAATAACGACACAGACAAAGTTAACGGGATTACTCCTATTAAAACTAATTTAGTAAGAAATAAAGACGATTTTTTGGACCAAGCAATTATTGTAGAACATGTAGACGAATTACCAATGCCAGATTTTGGAATGGTGGATATACACAGTTACTATAAGTACGGAATTCTTTCAGCTGCTCAAACAGTAGATTACGATACACCTTTAGCAACAATGCTGACGGTTAGAGGGTGCACTGCAAGATGTACTTTTTGTAGTGTGAGAAATTTTAATGGATTTGGAGTAAGAACACATTCCCCTGAGAGGGTTTTAAAAGAAATTTCTATTTTATATGAAAATTACGGAATAAGGCATATAGATTTTGTTGACGATGATTTTACTGTATCTAAAGAAAGAGTAATCAAAATTTGCGAAATGTTAAAACAAAAAAAATATAATCTTACCTGGTCTTGTGGAAATGGAATTAGATTAGGATCATGTGATGATGAGTTGCTAACACATATGGCTGATGCAGGATGTACTTATGTGTCATTTGGAATCGAAAGCGGAGATGGAGATATGCTTAAAGAAATGAAAAAACCCCTGAATTTAAAAATACTAGAAAAAAAAGCCCCATTGCTAGATCGTCACCCAAGAATCTACTATAGGGCAAATTTTATAACTGGTTATCCTGGAGAAAGACCTGACCAACTCGCGAGAACTTTTCAAGTAGCAGAGAAATATTCCTGGGATTGGTCGTTATTTTCTCTCTGCAAGCCATTGCCTGATACAGAGCTCTACAACAAAATTTTAGAAGGTAAATTTGAAAACAAAAAAATTGATAAAGATAAAAAAGATGGTGATTTTAGTTTTGAAAATTCTCAGCTAACCTCAAATGCGGAAATGGAAGAAGAAAAAAAATTATTTAATACCACTTATGAAAAAAACTTACTTATTAATTTTAAAAAAAATAGAAATCTTAAAGGTAGAAATATTGAAAGATCGGTAAGAGATTTTGAAAGAGTAATAAAACTTTCAGAGAGTCACGCGTTTGCTTGGAATTGTCTTGTTGAGGGATATGAAAAAATAGGTAAAAAAGAAAAAATCAACTTTGCAAAAAGAAGAACAAAAGAACTTTTAAAATCTAATACTTATTGGAAAGATATGTTTGATAAATTAGAATTTAAACCTTTATACTAATCATTAAACACTGAAGAAAGGTTCAAATTTTTCATTTATTGATAAAATTTCAAAATTGATCAATCCACCGATTATTAATTGAAGCGCAACAATCATAATTACGAACAAACCAACATATCCTAACCACTTATTATCTTTTATGTAGTTTGCAAAATAATTGGCTAAAGTTAATATTAAAAAAACAGATAAAAGAAGACCAATTAACATAAGGTGTTTATAATCTTTGGCAGCCCCCACTACTCCCAAAACATTGTCTAAACTTAAGGTAAAATCAGCTACCAAAACTCTATAAACACCGGTGCTAAAAGATAACGTCTCTTTAGATTTTATTAAAGGAGATCTTACTTTATTTTTTCCAAAAAAGTCTTGTCTAAGGTTGTAAACAATCCATAGAAGTAAAAGTCCTCCAATTATTTTTATTATAGGAAAATCGAGCACAAAATCTGCACCAAAAGCAAATATTATTCTAAAAATAAAAGCTGCTGCTACACCGTAAGCTATTATTTTTTTTCTATTTTCCTTTGCAAAACCGGAGGCTATTAGACCAATAATGATTGCATTGTCTGCAGCCATCACTATATCTATCAATATAATTTGAATGGAAATTATAAGCTGTTCTAACATTATTATTGTGTTTATATCTTATAGTTACATTTTTATAAAAATAATTTAAGTATTAATATGGCTAGCTTGAGATATCCAGTAAAAATTTCCAAAACTAAGATATTTGCTTTATCTTTACCTATATTTTTTTCAAATTTATCAACTCCCCTTGTGGGTATTGTTGATACTGCTCTTATGGGACATTTGGATGATATGGCTTATTTAGCAGCAATTAGTATAGCCGCCAGCGTAATTACTATGATGTTCTGGAGTTTTGGATTTTTAAGGATGGGCTCTGTCGGATTAGTTTCTCAATTATTAGGTAAAGGTGATTATAGAGAAATAGTAAATACTATTATACGTTATATATTTATATCTATTGCTTTAGCTGTCACTTTAATTGTTTTAAAAGACTACTTGATTAAAATAATATTTATTTTTTACGACTTAAGTGATTACACCAAATCTCTTGTAGAAAAATATATTTCAATTCGAATTCTCGCAGCACCAGCAGAATTATTGATTTATGTAATGATAGGTTTTTATTTAGGATTACAGAAAACTTTAATATCAAGTTTACTTGTCACATTTTTTAACATTTTAAATATTATTTTAAGTTATTATTTTGTTATTCATTTAAATTTAAAAGTCAGTGGCGTAGCTTATGGAACCCTTTTTTCAGCATACACGGCAGTAGGAATCTTTTTAGTATTTACGTATTTTTACGTCATAAAAAAATTTAAAGTAATACCTAGACTCAACAATATATTTGTTTTTAAAAAGATGCTTAGATTGTTTAATATTAATTTTAATATTTTTTTAAGAACAGTGCTTCTTACTTTTTCGTTTTTATGGCTTAACTATCAATCTTCTACTTTAGGTGAAAACTTTCTGGCTATTAATTTGATATTATTACAATTTATTATTATTGCCTCATTCTTCCTAGATGCTTATGCATTTGCTACAGAAGGAATCATTGGTTTTACTATTGGAAGGAAAGTAAAAAAATCATTTTTGTTAGCTGTGAGAAATACTTTTGAAATAAGCTTTTATACATCTTTGCTAATTTCTACAATTTATTTGCTGTTTTCTAAACTTATAATTAATCAGATAACAGATTTAGAGTTTATTAGATTTTTAAGTTATGAATATATATTTTGGATCATAGTAATACCTCCTATTGCATCATTTTGTTATCAATTTGATGGAGTTTTTATAGGTGCAACACATACAAAAGAAATGCGAAATGCTATGATTTTGTCCGTGTTGATATATATTATTGTATCCATTTACTTGATAAAAATTTTAGACAATCATGGACTTTGGTTATCATTATTAATATTTATGATTTTAAGATCTTTTACACTTAATTTATATTTTTCAAGAATACTTAAAAAGTTATAATGCCATTTATTTATAAAATACCAGGTTATTTATTACTTTTGTTTGGAGGTTTTTGTTTAAGTTGGGGTGGTTTAATCGTTAGATCGTTTGAAAACGCAACAGCATGGCAAATTTTATTTTTGAGATCATTTTTTTTTCTATTTGCTGTTACTATTTTTTTGTTAATTACTTATAAAAAAAATGCGGTCTCAATAATTAAGAAATCTGGTTATGCAGGTGTTTTGGGTGGGCTTGTAATGTCCTTGAGTTTTGTTGCTTTTGTGTTTGCAATGCTCAATACTTCAGTTGCAAATGTTGTGTTTATAATAAGCACACAAACTATGTTTTTAGCCTTATTGGGTTATATTTATTTAAAAGAAAAAGTTTCTCTCATCAGTTTTATATCAATTTGTTTAGCAATGGCCGGTATAACTATAATGGTTAAAGACTCAATTTCATCAGGTACCTTTTTCGGTAATGTTGTGGCATTAGCTATTCCAATCAACTTTTCAATATTAGTAATGATAGTAAGAAAAAACCCTAATTTAGATATGGTACCTGCAATATGGTATGCATCAATATTTTCTTGCCTCTATGGAATAGTGATGACGGAAACATTTATTTTTACTAGAAATGATATTCTTATGGGGTTTTTATTGGGCGTTCCACAATTAGCTTTTGGTTTTATAAGTATAACAATCGGTTCGAGAACAACGCGTTCAGTGACAATTGGTTTATTAATGCTAACAGAGACGATATTTGCCCCTTTATGGGTTTGGATATTTTTAAATGAAATTCCACCTTTAAGTGTAATAACTGGTGGTTTTATAATAATTACTGCGATAGTTGTGAAGAGTTTTGATGAATCAAAGGTTTTTAAAAATTAAATAAATTTGACTTTTGTAGATTAATAGATGAATATGAATATGTAACGGGAGAGACCAATTTTTGGCGCCGAAGGAGCAACCACCCCGGAAACTCTCAGGCAAAAAGGACCGTTACCGTAATAACTCTGGAAAGCAGGCTTAGCCTCACCGAAGGAGTAAATCTCTCAGGTTTCAAAACAGATGGGGTACAAAAAGAGTTATTATGGGTGTACAAAAAACAGCATTATATAATTTGCATAAAAGTTTAGGCGCTAAGTTTGTTCCGTTTGCTGGCTATGAAATGCCAATCCAATATAGAGATGGAATTGTAAAAGAACACATATCTACAAGAACTCATGCAGGATTTTTTGATGTCTCACATATGGGGCAATTTTTTTTAGAGGGAGATGAAACTTTAGTTGAAGCTTTAGAAAAAATTATTCCTTCAGATTTAAAATCATTAGAAATTAATCATTCAAAATATTCTTTCTTGCTGAATAATGAAGGCGGAATAATAGATGATTTAATTGTAACAAAAACAAAAAATGGATTTTGCATAATTTTAAATGCAGCATGCAAAGACAATGACATAAAACATATTTCACAATTTTTAGGAAAAAATCATAAATATCTTTTAAATAATGACCTATCGCTAATTGCTTTACAAGGACCTAAGTCAGTTGAAATATTGGAAAAACTTATTCCAGGAGTTTCTACATTAAAATTCATGACAGGAAATAATTTTAGTTATGATAACGAAAATCTCTATATAACAAGATCTGGGTACACAGGTGAAGATGGTTTCGAAATTTCAATTCCAAATAAAAAAGTAGAAAAACTTATTGATTTCCTAATTAATAATAAAGTCAAGCCGATAGGTTTAGGAGCTAGAGATACATTGAGATTAGAAGCTGGACTATGTTTGTATGGACATGACTTAAATGAGAAAATTACCCCCGTAGAAGCAAATCTCAAATGGGCTATTCCAAAAAAACGGAAAGAAGTTGGAGGCTTTAATGGCTGGAGTAAAATTAAAAGCTTATTGACGAATGGAAGTGAAAAAATTAGAGTTGGCATTAAACCTGACGGAAAAATTATTGCTCGAGAAAATACAAAAATTTTTTCTTCTGATGACAAGGAGATTGGTTTAGTAACCAGTGGAACTTTTGGTCCAAGTGTAAATGCACCAGTTGCAATGGGATACATCAAATCACAATTTTCAGAAATTGGTACATCAATAAAACTTGAAGTTAGAGGAAAAATGTATGGGGGGAAAATTTCAGAACTTCCATTTTATAAAAAAAGTTATGTTAAATAAAAAGAGAGGTATAAATGAGTGAAAAAAAATTTTCAAAAAAGCATGAATGGGTTTCACTAGAAGGTGATATTGCGACAGTCGGTATAACTAAACATGCAACTGAAATGCTTGGAGATATAGTTTTTGTAGAAGTTCCAGATGCGGGTAAATCAATAGATAAGGAAGGACAAGCCGCAGTTGTTGAATCAACTAAAGCAGCTAGTGATGTTTACTCACCAATTTCAGGCGAAGTTACAGAAGGGAATAAATCTATAGCAGATGATCCTAGCAGTGTTAACGCAGATCCCGAAGGTGCGAGTTGGTTTTTTAAATTGAAAGTAAAAGATAAAGGAGAATTAGATTCATTAATGTCAAAAGATGAATACGATAAATTTTGCAAGGAGAACCCAAGTTAAATGATAGATGATAATTCAAAAGAATTTATAAAAAGGCATATTGGCCCTTCAGATGAAGATCAGTCAAAAATGTTACAGTATGTGGGATATAACTCACTTAATGAATTAATGCAAAATACCGTACCGGAAAAGATCTTACTAAAAGATGAACTCAAAATAGATCAACCATTATCTGAAAATGATGCTTTAAAAAAATTAAAATTAATTTCAAAAAAAAATAAAATTTTTAGAAATTTTATTGGCATGGGATATTATAACTCTATCACTCCAAATGTAATTTTAAGAAATATTTTAGAAAACCCGGGTTGGTACACTTCTTATACGCCTTACCAACCAGAGGTAGCTCAAGGTCGTCTAGAAATGCTTTTGAACTTCCAACAAACAATAATTGATCTCACTGGTATGGATATTGCTAACGCCTCTTTACTTGATGAAGCAACGGCAACTGCGGAAGCAGTAGGATTATCTCAAAGATTAGATAAAACTGATTCAAAAAAAATTTTTATTTCAAGCAATTGCAATCCTCAGACAATTGATCTGATTAAAACCCGTACAAAACCTTTTGGTTTAGAGTTAATAATTGGTGATGAAAAGAAAGAGCTGCCAAAGATTAATGCAGATATTATCTGCGGAGTTTTATCTTATCCAGGTTCACTTGGCGAAATCCAAGATCCTAGCGAAGCCATTAGCTTAATTCATAAAAAAAATGGAAAAGCAATTTTAATATGTGATTTATTAGCTTTAACCAGATTAAAAACCCCAGCAGAGCTTGGTGCAGATATAGCTGTAGGCAGCGCACAAAGATTTGGTATTCCAATGGGTTATGGTGGACCTCATGCAGCTTTCTTTGCAACTAAAGAGGAATTTAAAAGATCGATGCCTGGAAGAATTATAGGTGTATCAAAAGATAGACATGGAAAAAAAGCATATAGACTTTCTTTACAAACAAGGGAACAACATATCAGACGAGATAAGGCAACGAGTAATATCTGTACTGCCCAAGCCTTATTAGCGATCATATCTGCTGCTTTTGCAATTTATCATGGACCTGAGGGAATACTTAGAATAGCGAATAGAACTTCTAAACTGGCAAAATTATTTGCTGATGAAATTAAAAAAGGCGGTTACCAAATTTTATCAGACCATTTTTTCGATACAGTAACAATCAAAACAAATAATAAAACAAACACTATTTTTCAAGCTGCTTTAAATAAAAATATTAATTTACGTAAAGTTAATGATAAAAACTTATCCGTAGCATTTGATGAGGCAAAAAAACTTGACGATGTGAACGAACTGTTAAAAATATTCGGAGTTTCAACAAAGATTAATCAGGATGTAAAAGTTGAGCTAAATAATCTACCAAAAAATCTTTTAAGAACATCGAAATATTTAACTCATCCAGTTTTTAATAAATACCATTCAGAAACAGAGATGCTGAGGTATTTAAAAAAACTTGAAGATTGTGACATTGCACTTAATAGATCCATGATTGCTTTAGGCTCTTGTACAATGAAGCTTAATGCGACAGCAGAGCTTATGCCTATAACTTGGAAAGAATTTTCATTACCACATCCTTTTGTGCCAACGAACCAGATGGAAGGCTACAAAATTCTCTTTAACGATTTAATAAACGATTTAAAGGAAATTACTGGATATGATGCAGTATCTTTGCAACCAAATTCTGGAGCTCAGGGTGAGTATGCTGGATTAATGACGATAAGAAAATTTCATGAAAGCAATGGACAAGGTGATCGAGATGTGTGCTTAATACCAAACTCTGCTCATGGAACTAATCCTGCGAGCGCTCAAATGAGCGGAATGAAAGTAGTAGTTATTAATTGTGATGAAGACGGTAACGTAGATCTTAATGATTTAAAAAATAAAGCAGAAAAATATTCAAAAAATTTAGCTGCTTTAATGGTTACTTATCCATCTACACATGGAGTGTTTGAAGAAAAAATAACTGAAATTTGTGATGTTATTCACAAACATGGCGGTCAAGTATATATGGATGGAGCAAATTTAAACGCTCTAGTAGGTATTGCAAAGCCAGGAAAATTTGGACCAGACGTCTGTCATATAAATTTACACAAAACTTTTTGTATTCCACATGGCGGTGGAGGACCAGGAATGGGACCAATAGCTTGCGCAAAACATTTATCTGATTTTCTTCCGACTCATGAAATAATTAAAGATGCTGGACCAAAAAATGGAATGGGAGCTGTTTCGGCTGCTCCATGGGGAAGTTCAAGTATCCTACCTATATCATGGATGTATATAAAGATGATGGGCGCTGAGGGTTTGAAAAAAGCTTCGCAAATATCAATTTTAAATGCGAATTATATTTCAAAGAAATTATCTAAAGATTACAAAGTTTTATATACTGGTAAAAATGGAAATGTAGCGCATGAGTGCATAATAGATATTAGACCAATTAAAGCGAGTTCAGGAATTTCAGAAGAAGATTTAGCTAAAAGATTAATCGATTTTGGTTATCACGCTCCTACTATGTCTTGGCCAGTTGCAGGTACAATAATGATTGAGCCTACGGAAAGTGAAAATTTGGAAGAGATAGATAAGTTTTGTAATGCATTAATTAAAATAAAAAAAGAAATTGATTTAGTGGAGTCATCAAAATTTGATAAAATTGACAATCCATTAAAAAATGCTCCTCACACTTACATTGAATTAGCTTCAAATGATTGGAGTCATAAATATACCCGAGAAGAGGCGGCCTTTCCAACTGAGTTTGTAAAAAATAATAAATATTGGCCTCCAGTCGCAAGAGTTGACAATGTTTATGGAGATAGAAATCTTGTATGTTCTTGCCCGTCAATGGATGAATATAAAGATGAAGCTGCTTGATAAATGAAAATAGCAGTTATTGGCTCTGGAATCTCTGGACTGTCTTCTGCATACTTTTTATCAAAAAAATTTAAAGTAGATTTATATGAGAAAGCTGATCATTTTGGTGGACATTCTTACACCTATGACATCAAAGAGGGCGATAAAATTGTACCGGTTGATCTAGGATTTATTGTTTTCAATGAAATAACTTACCCAAATCTAATTAAATTTTTTAAAGATCTAAATGTTCCATATGAAAAAAGTGATATGTCTTTCTCTGTTTCAATAAAAAATACTGACATAGAATACAGCGGAAGTGGTCTTAGCGGAATTTTTGCAAATAGACTTAATTTATTAAATTTTAAATTTT
>Ga0209359_10000075_pt1 | contig 19752 bp, 25 predicted proteins | sample MarorgKNORR_S2LV_FD_188224 | JGI IMG/M metagenome (GOLD analysis project Ga0209359, IMG submission 188224) | Marine microbial communities from the Southern Atlantic Ocean, analyzing organic carbon cycling - Surface_A/KNORR_S2/LV (SPAdes) (version 2) | ecosystem: Environmental > Aquatic > Marine... | reverse complement strand
ATTGTCGCCAACTGCAAGCGGGAAATCCTTGATGATCTATTCATTAGTAAGATACCATGTTAATGCGGACAGAAATGTATTAATAGTTGTACCCACAACATCTCTTGTGGAACAAATGTATAAAGACTTTAAAGAATATGGTTGGAATGTAGGTCATCATTGTCATAAACTTTATGCAGGAGCAGAGAAATATACGGAACATGATGTAGTGATTTCCACATGGCAATCAATCTATAAAGAACCTAAGAAATGGTTTGATAAATTTGATTGTGTAATAGGTGATGAAGCACATCTATTTAAAGCAAAATCTTTGACATCACTCATGGGTAAACTTCATGATTGTAAGTATCGTATAGGATTTACTGGTACTTTAGATGGTGCAAACGTTAATCAATTAGTATTGGAGGGAGTTTTTGGCAAATGTTCTAAGGTAACTAAGACCAATGAACTGATGAAACAAGGTTATCTCTCCAAATTAAAAGTAAAAATTATACTAATAAAACACAAAGATAAAATATTTGAAGGGTATCAAGATGAGATGGACTATCTCGTTGAGCATGAACCTAGAAATAAATTCATTAAAAATTTAGCAAAAGATCTTAAAGGTAATACACTAATTCTATTTAACTACGTTGAAAGACATGGTATTCCTCTATTCAATATGATAAATAGTGATACAGAAAGACCTGTGTATGTTGTACACGGTGGAGTTGATACAGAAGACCGAGAAGAAATTCGAGAGTTAACTGAAAAATCAGACAATTCTATTATTGTTGCCTCCTACGGTACATTCAGTACAGGTATAAACATTCGTAATCTGCATAATGTTATCTTTGCTTCTCCTTCTAAATCTCGCATTCGTAATTTACAAAGCATTGGACGAGTACTTAGGAAGGGAGACAATAAATCAAAAGCAACTCTTTATGATATTGCTGATGACATATCCACTGACAAAGGAAACAATTACACATTGAATCATTTGTTAGAAAGAGTCAAAATTTATAATGAAGAAAAGTTTGATTATGAGATCATAGATGTTAAACTCAAAGATGATTAGTTACGCCAAACACGAGGAAGAATTTTACGGAGTACTTAAACTCATAAATGGAGAGGAAGTATTAGGTAAAGCTGTGTTAACAAACGAGGGTAATGAAACTTTATGTTTCATACAAAACCCAGTGGCAGTTCAGATGGTAGAACGTGATGTTGAGGGCAATAGATTGGCACGAGGTATTGGTTTTTCTAAATGGATGCAATTATCTAATGAAGATTTTTATGTAATTAGAGAAAAGGATATCGTAACTATATCTTCTATGTCTAAAGAATGCAGATTTATGTACGAGTCGTACCTAAAAGGCGAGACGGTAGGTGAAAGAAGAGAACAGATGGAGTCTGAACCCAACAAACATCTGGGTTATTTGGGATCTATTGACTCTGCTAGAACATTATTTGAAAAAATGTATAGGTTGAATAAAGGTAAGTAATATATTCAGAAACCCCTACACGGTTAGTGTACAGCAAATTGACATCTTTGTCAAGCTCTGCTATAATTAGAACAATCCAGAAGGAGAAATATGGCTGCACGAGCGAGCACCAAGAAGAAACAACACTACGTTGATAACAAAAAATTTCTTGAGGCAATAATAAAGTACAAAGAAAAAGTTGAGATTGCCGAAGTGAAGGGTCTTCCAAAACCTCGCGTCAATAATTATATCGGTGGGTGTTTTCTAAAGATTGCAACTCACTTGTCATATAGACCTAACTTTATCAATTACATGTATAAAGATGATATGGTCTGTGATGGTATAGAAAATTGCATACAGTATATTGATAACTTTGATCCTACTAAATCAAGAAATCCATTTGCATATTTTACTCAGATAGTGTATTATGCATTTCTAAGACGTATAGCAAAGGAGAAAAGACAGATGGATATTAAAGATAAAATTTTGGAGAAGTCAGGATACGATCATGTCTTTAGTGTTGACGGAGACGCAAGTACCGACTATAATCAAATTAAGAACAGAGTGGAGATGAATCAAAAGCGATGAAATTATTGCTGATAACTGATCAACACTTTGGTGTTCGTAATGATAACAAGCATTTTATTAATCACTATAAAAAGTTTTATAGTAAAGTTGTCATACCTTTTATAAAAGCACATAAAATAGAACATGTCTTTTGTTTAGGTGATACGTTTGATAAACGTAAATCTATAAATTTTAATTCATTAGATGAATCTAAAGAGATGTGGTTTGACCCTCTAAGAGAAATGGGTGTCAAAATGGATATGCTTGTAGGTAACCATGACATATACTATAAGAATACATTACGAGTCAACGCACCAGATGAACTTCTAGGTGAGTACCATAACATTCATGTAATCACAGAACCAACCAACATAACATATGATGGTCTTGATATTCTATGTCTTCCTTGGATATGTGATGACAACCTTGAACAATCATTCAGAGCAATCAAGGAAAGCAAAAGCAAAGTGTGTATGGGACACTTAGAACTCAATGGTTTTGAAGCACATCCTGGTCACATGATGGAACGTGGCATGGATCATTCGGTCTTCAAAAAATTTAAGAAAGTGTTTACAGGACACTATCATTCTAAATCACATAAAGACAACATTTATTATCTTGGAAATCCCTACCAACTTTACTGGAATGACTTCGGATGCAAAAGAGGCTTCCATGTTTTTGATACACTTACTCTTAAAACTACTCATTATAGGAATCCCTTTGACGTTTTTCATAAATTGTATTATAATAACGGAGTTAGTCTCCCAAGCGAGAAAGATGTCGAAGGAACATTCGTCAAACTCATCGTAGAAGAAAAAGGAGACTATGCCAAGTTTGACTATGCAGTTAAACGTCTACAAGACATGAACATTGCAGACCTTAAGATTGTAGAAGATCTTAGTGTACTTGGTGAAAGTGATTCGTTATTAGAAACTGAAGATACTTTAACATTACTCGATACCTACATAGATGATATAGATCTACAAGTAAGTAAAGATAATGTGAAAAGTGTTATGAGATCTCTGTACATGGAGGCATCAGCAATCTAATGTTTGTATTAACTGATAAAAAATCTGGCGGGATTTATTCTGTCTTAGATAAAAATGCTGTAAAAACTGTGCAGTGTTTTGAAGAGGAAGATGATTGTAGAAGATATTTAGACCTTCTTATTGCTAATGGTTCAGATCATGAACTACTTGTATTAGAAGTAGAAGATGAACTTATAGAAGTTAATTGTGGTGGTAATGGTTATCATTATATGATAATTCCCCCAAATGACCTCGTTATACCTCCCCCTAAAACTATAAAAAATTGATTACATTTGAAACGATTGCTTGGAAGAACTTTCTTTCTACAGGTGATCAATGGACTGACATCCAACTTGATGATGCAGGAGCGACACTTATTGTCGGATCCAATGGAGCAGGTAAATCTACCATGCTAGATGCCTTGTGCTTTGCTTTATTTAATAAACCTTTTAGAAAGATAAGTAAGAGTCAACTGGTAAATAGCATTAATGAAAAAGGAACTAAGGTACAGGTAACATTTAGTATAGGGAGGGATGAGTATCGTGTATTCAGAGCAATCAAACCAAATCTTTTCGAGCTTTACAAAAACAATAAGTTGGTTGATCAGGACGCTGCGACTAAGGATACCCAGAAATATCTCGAACAATCAATTCTCAAACTCAACTTCAAGTCCTTCACACAAGTCGTCATCTTGGGTTCATCCACATTTGTCCCCTTCATGCAACTCAATGCTCCTGTCAGGAGAGAAGTTATCGAAGATCTACTCGACATCAAGATCTTCTCACAGATGAATACGATCTTAAAAGATCGATATAAGATAGCATATCAACAAAGTAAAGATTGTAGCAACCTTCTATCTATAGCAGAAGAGAGGTTAAAATCACAGGAAAAACTTATAAAATCCTTAAGAGAAGTAAACAGTGTTAGAAGACAAGAGAAGGAAGAGAAAGTAATACAGAACAAAGCCTTAATAGAAACCATATCATCAGATCAATCTCAAAGAAATAGTGAACTTTCTACACTAGAAAAACAATTGATCGAAACAGATACGCATCAATATATACTATCTGATCTCAAATCTAAGACAGCAGATCTTAAATCTGAGATGAAAAGGGTGTCTAAGGAAATGAAATTTCTTAAAACACATGACACATGCCCTACATGTACACAAACAATAAGTGAAGAATTTAAAGGAGAGAAGATAGAATCACTGACTAATAGCGGAGTTGACTTTGCTAAAGCTTTAAAGAAAGAAGAAAAAGCTATTGAAGACGTAGTTTCTATCTTAGATCAAGCCAATGAGTTATCAATGAAAGCTCATGAATTACGTAGTGAGATCTCAACTTTTGATAGAGACATTGTAAGATTAGAATCTGAGAACCTATCAATAGAAAAAGAACTGAGTAATTTAGTTGCAGCACCTAAGATAGAGAAAGAAGAACATGTTCTAAAAACATTAGTAGAGGATTTTGAAGACACTAAAATTGACTGTGGTAAAGTAGCACAGAAGATAGATGAATACCATACAGTAAAAAGTTTGTTACAGGACAGTGGAATCAAGCGTCGTATAATCAAGAAATACATACCTATATTCAATCAACTCATTAATAAATATCTTCACAGCATGGATTTCTTTGTTAACTTTACTCTTGATGAGGAGTTTAATGAAGAGATCAAGAGTCGTTTTAGAGATGACTTTTGTTATTCATCTTTCTCTGAAGGAGAGAAACAAAAGATTGACCTAGCACTTCTCTTTACATGGAGAGAGGTAGCACGTATGAAGAACTCAGCAGCAACTAACCTGTTGATTCTTGATGAGGTATTTGATAGTTCTTTAGATACTGATAGTACAGGTGCTCTACTTTCTATACTTGGAACGCTAGGAAGTAATACGAATATTTTCGTAATATCACACAAAGGTGACATTCTTATTGAGAAATTTCACAGGACGTTAAGATTTGAAAAGATCAATGACTTCTCCAAATTAGTGGACGATCTATAAGCTGTCACATTAATTGTTTTCAAACACATCAAAAGGTACTATAATATGGGTATAGACGAGACACCCATGCTAATCAACCAAGAAGTAAAAGGACAACTTGCAAAACTACTTGCAACAGAGAACCTTACAATTGAACATCGTAAAGTATCTACAGCATACTTTGATGTAGAGAAACGTATCCTATGCCTTCCTATCTGGAAGTCTGCTTCTAATACAGTATATGATTTACTTGTAGGTCATGAGGTTGGTCATGCATTATTCACACCTGCTGATGAACTCAACGATGCACCTAGAGCATTCGTAAATGTTCTTGAGGATGCACGTATCGAGCGTATGATGAAAGTAAAATATCCAGGTCTTCGTAATACATTCTTCAAAGGTTATAAAGAGTTATGGAATGATGGGTTCTTCGGTGTATCAGATGACGATATAGAGAAACTATCTTTGATTGATCGTATCAATTTATTTTTCAAAGGTAATTCAACAATAGATTTTGATTCAGATGAGCAAGTATATGTAGATCGTGCAGCAGTAACTAAGACATTCCAAGATGTATTGGATCTAGCACGTGAGATGATGGATCGTGCAGAGGAGAAAGATCAAGAGAAAATAGACGAGACAGAAGTTCCAGAGATACCATTCAACGGAGAGAAAGATGGTGATGGTGAGTATGAGTTAGGTCAAAAGCAACCTGCACCTGCAGGACAGGGAGAAGAAGGAGAAGGTGAAAAAGGTCAAGGTCGTCCAGACTTAGGTGAAGATGATACAGACTTTGATGATGAGTTTGAAGATGAAGGACTAGACTATGATACTGGTGTAGTAGGTGGTGGTACTAATCTAGAAACAGAATTCAGAGAAACAGAATGTGTTACAGATGAAGCATTAGCAGAATCTATCGAGACTCTTGTTGATGAAGATTCAAGAGAATGGGTTTATCTTACAATGCCTAAGATCACAAACATCGACAAACTTATTATCGACAACAAAAAAATCAGAGAAGATTTAGAAAAGCACTTTGACGATGAGTATGCTAAAGAGTTAGACCCCTCCGAGAATAGTGATTGGAGACAATATCAAATTAAAGAGCAAAAAGATGCAATCGATACTGGTCGCAGACACTATCAAACATTCAAGAAGTCAACTGGCAAGACAGTAAACTATCTTCTCAAGCAATTTGAAATGAAGAAGTCTGCTGATCAGTACAAGAGACAGGCAACATCTAAAACTGGTGTTATCAATACTCAATCTCTATACAAGTACAAGTTGACAGAGGATATCTTCAAGAAGATTACAGTAATACCTGATGGTAAGAATCATGGTCTTGTTATGTTCCTTGATTGGTCTGGTTCTATGAGTCAGTGCTTACTTGATACACTTAAGCAAACATACAACCTAGTATGGTTCTGTAAGAAAGCAAACATTCCTTTCAGAGTCTATGGTTTCCAGAGTGGATATCACAATTCATACAGATATGGTTCTGGACTTCATGAAGGTATTGAGCATAAAGCAAATCAACTTGCTATCGGTGATGACTTTAGACTTCTTGAGTTTCTTTCATCAAGACAAAACAATAGATCACTAGAAGCATCTATGAAGATTCTTTACTTACAAGTATTTGCAATGAACAACTATAATATCAAAGCAAATCAACCTTATGGTCTTGGTGGTACTCCACTTGCAGAAGCAATCTATTGTGCAAAAACAATCGTTGCACAAATGAGAGCACAAGAGAAAGTTCAGAAAGTGAATGTTGTTTGCCTAACTGATGGTGAAGCAAATCCTATGAACTATACTGCAGAGTCTGAGCACTTTGAAGAATTACGTCAAAGAAATATCTGTAGTGGTTCTCAAGTATTTGTTCTTCGTGATAAGTCAACTGGTTATCAGAAACGTCTTAATGGTAGTCCTTACCTAACAACTAAAGAGATCGTATCATACATGAGATCAATCACAGACTACAACTGGATAGGTATTCGCTTATGCTCTAAGTCAGAATTGAATAGAGTTGTTAGAAACTTATGTGAGAACTATGAGGACTTACAAAAGTTTGACAAGCAATGGAGAAAAGAAAAGTTTATCTCTATCAAAGATGATGCAGGTTTCACTGAAGCATTCTTCATGCCTGATAGAAACAATGGTTCAGATAATGAAGAACTAGAGATCAAACAGAAAGGTGTTGAAGCAACAAGAGCAGAATTGAACAGAGCATTCAAAAAGCACATGAGTTCAAAGATGCAGAACAAAACCATTCTAAATAAATTCATTGAACATATCGCATGATTGTAGATGATGTTGCACAGAGTATTCGCAGAATAACCTGTGCTCTACCTAACTTAAAACATTTACCAGAAGACCCTTATCGAAGTATCGTTAAGGGTGATATTACTATTAATAATGAAATGTGGTCATGTCCACAACTCAGAAAGATTCATCTGGAAACATGTAAAACAAAATACTTAGATGTACTTCACTGTGTATTATTTCCTGACCCTCGATATAAATTACCTATCTTTGGGTGTGATATTATAGCAAACAATCGTATAGTTACTGCTGCTATTGTAGATGTATCTCCTGTTAAAGGAGTTAGAACAGAGTTCTATAAAGATATAAAACCTATAAGTGATAAGTATATGGATTTTGATTTTCGTAAACTACCTCTATGGGCAGATATATTCTCTCCTCATTGTAAGTTTATGAGATTACATAAACAGCATGAACAGATAATGTATGTACAATTATTAGAAGAATACCTTACAGTATATGTAAACGCAGTAAAGAACGCAGAAAAAGATAAAGATATAGATGCAACCTATGAAAGATATCAAGATCAAATATATTATTGTAAGCAACAAAAACAGAATAAAAAAACTGAAGCAGTATTAGGATCATGGTTTGACCCAAATTGGGCAAAAAATTATATAGATACAGTACTGTTTGATCAACCTAAACCTTTTTTGAGGATGTGACAGTATAATCTCTGTCCACTCAAGGCTTGATCTTCTATACTATGATGCTATACTATTAGTATAGACAACAAAGAAACCATGCCATTCCAAGCAAAATTTACAGAAGACGAACTCCTCACATATTTTCAGCAGTTCGGTTCAGACATATCTGCAGACAACGTTAAGTCTGCTGCAGCACACTTAGGTGTAAAAGTTCAGAGTGTTACTAAACGCATGAACAAAATCAATCGCCTACAAAAGGTTGGTCGTGGTAAGTGGTGTTTAACTGCTAATGAGATACTCAAAGCATATGAAGCACCTGCAGCAAAGAAACCTGCACCAGATAAAGTATCACACGTACCCTCTAAGAATGCTGAGTTCGTACCATTTGGAAACTATAGTCCACTCAAGAAGATTATACAATCCAAGATGTTCTACCCTGCATTCATTACAGGACTATCAGGTAATGGTAAGACCTTATCAGTAGAGCAAGCATGTGCAATGCTCAACAGAGAACTTATCAGAGTAAACATTACTATTGAAACAGATGAAGATGACCTTCTTGGCGGTTTCCGTCTTGTTAATGGCGACACCGTTTGGCACAACGGTCCTGTTATCGAAGCCCTTGAACGAGGTGCAGTCTTGCTCCTTGACGAGATCGACCTTGCCTCCAACAAAATCCTCTGCCTTCAAAGCATCCTTGAGGGAAATGGTGTTTTCCTTAAAAAGATTGGCAGATTCGTTAGACCCCAATCAGGATTTAACGTCATCGCCACCGCAAATACTAAGGGTAAAGGTTCAGACGACGGAAGATTTATTGGAACTAACGTGCTCAACGAAGCATTCCTTGAGCGATTCCCAGTCACCTTCGAGCAAGACTACCCCGCAGCAAGCACAGAAACAAGAATCCTACTAAACAACGGTTGCGAAAAAGATTTTGCAGACAACCTAGTCAAGTGGGCAGGTGTTATCCGTAAGACATTCTTTGATGGTGGTGTAGATGAAGTTATTACAACTCGTAGACTTGTACACATCACTCAAGCACACAAGATTTTTGGAGACAAGTTAACTGCTATCAAGAATTGTGTAGCACGTTTTGACGATGACACTAAGAGTTCATTCCTTGATTTATATACAAAGGTTGACGCAGGTGAGCAATTACTTGACAACGAGGAGTCATCTGAGGTAGAATAACTGTATGAGAAAATACAGTGAAGACGAAATCCTAAAAGAGATTTCTGAATATGTTGACAAAACCTACGGAGCACATTACTCTGTAGGTAGTGTTCAAACACTAGATCTTATTGAATCTGTCGGAGACGCAAAGGCATTCTGTAGGAGTAACATCCTAAAGTATGCCTCTCGTTATGACAAAAAAGGTACAGCACGTAAGGACATCATAAAGATTATCCATTACGGAATGCTACTATTACATTTTAATGATAAACATGACGGTAATCACCAAACCCACAATTGAAGTACTTAAGAACTTTTGTTCCATCAACAAATCTATTGTTATTAAACCAGGCAATCAAATTGCAACGCTCAGTATTAACAAGAACATACTTGCTATCGCTGATGTCGAAGAACAGTTTGATTCGCAAATCTCTATCTACGACTTGGGTGTATTCCTTGGAGGTCTATCTCTGTTTGACCAACCTAAGATCGATACAACAGCAGAAAATTATCTGACAGTAAGTGATACACATGGTCGCACAAAGACAAGATTCTTTTATGCTGATCCAGACATTATCACTCAACCACCTGAGAAAGAAATTGAATTACCATCAGTTGATGTAAAGTTCAATCTTGAAGCAGGTGTACTAAACCAGTTGCAACGTGCAGCAAGTGTATATCAATTACCTGATTTATGTTTGTTCTCTGCTGACGGTATAATGCAGTTGTCTGTTACAGATAAAAAGAATGACAGTTCAAATAGTTATAGTGTAGAAGTTGGAGAGTCTACAAATGAGTTCTGCTATTGTTTTAAAGTTGAGAACTTAAAACTATTACCAGGTACTTATCAGGTTTCAGTTAGTAAACATAATGTTGCATCATTCAAAGGTGATGGGATAAAATACTTTATAGCACTAGAACCAAACGCATGAATATATTCGTGACAGACCCTGACCCTATCAAGTCTGCACAAGTCTTACCTGACAAACATGTAGTAAAGATGCCACTAGAAACATGTCAAATGTTATCTATAGTTGCATCTAAGAAATGGGGTCATGGTTTTGGTGATCTGCCTAAGTTAGATGGCACACCATACAAAACAGAAAAAGGTGCATTTCGTAATCATCCATGTACTAAATGGGCACAAACCTATTGGGACTGGTTGTTAAGACATGGACTAGCACTATGCGATGAGTATAAGCATAGGTACAACAAGACACATAGTTGTCACTATACTCTTGATGCTGCAACACAAATATTCCCTAGAGATACACCTCAACCATACTGGGAATATGAATTCACAAGGGCAATGACTGATGAGTTTAAACATGACACAAGCATTGACACTTTTACTGCTTACAAGAATTACATTGGCAGCAAACCTTGGGTTGCATCTAATTATCTTCGTGACCCATCCAGAAAACCGAATTGGTTACCCTAAATTATGAGTGATTTTTTATGGGTGGAAAAGTACAGACCAAAGAACATTGAGCACTGTATTTTACCACCATCTGTGAAGTCTACGTTTACAAGTTTCGTAGAACAGGGTGAGATTCCCAACTTACTTTTATCAGGCACAGCAGGTGTCGGTAAAACAACTATTGCAAAAGCATTGTGTAATGAATTAGGAGCAGACTTCTATGTCATCAATGGATCAGACGAGGGGAGATTCCTCGATACCGTCAGAAACCAAGCAAAAAACTTTGCTGCAACTGTATCACTTACAGCAGGAGCAAAGCACAAAGTCCTTATCATCGATGAGGCAGACAACACTACACCAGATGTACAACTCTTACTTCGTGCATCGATAGAAGAGTTCCAAAAGAATTGTAGATTTATATTTACTTGCAACTTCAAGAACAAGATCATTGAACCTCTACACAGTAGAACAACTGTAATAGATTTCAATGTTCGTGGTAAAATGAAACAGCAACTTGCAGCATCATTCTTTGCAAGATGTAAAGGTATACTTACTGCTGAAGAAATTACTTTCTCAGAGAAGGTTCTTGCTGAAGTTGTCAACAAATACTTCCCAGACTTTAGACGTACCTTAAATGAATTACAAAGGTATGCATCTACTGGAAGTATTGATACTGGTATTCTTGCTACATTAGGGGATGCTAAGATTGATACCTTAGTTGCATCATTGAAAGCAAAGAAGTTTAATGATGTCAAGAAGTGGGTAACACAAAATATAGATAGTGATCCTCAATCTATTATGAGAATGTTATACGATAGTCTTTCTACTATTATGACACCTCCAAGTATACCTGCAGCAATATTAATCATTGCAGACTACCAGTACAAGGCAGCATTTGTTGTCGATCAAGAGATTAACCTATTGGCATGTTTAACTCAAATTATGGTGGAGTGTAATTTCGATGTATCTTAAAACTCCACTTAGATATCCTGGCGGTAAGTCTCGTGCTGTTAAAAAGATGGCACCATACTTTCCTGACTTTCATAATTATACAGAGTTTCGTGAACCATTCTTAGGTGGTGGTAGCGTTGCTTTGTATGTGTCACAGATGTATCCTCATCTAGACATATGGGTTAATGATTTATACACACCTCTAGCAACATTCTGGAAAGTCTTACAGACAGAGGGAATAGAATTGTATAATGAACTTATACAATTAAAAACAAGATATCCAGATCCATCATCAGCAAGAGGATTATTTAATGAAGCAAAGGACTATCTTACTCAAGGTAACAGAGAAGATTTTCATGTTGCTGTATCATTCTATATCATTAATAAATGTAGTTTTAGTGGTCTCTCTGAGTCTTCATCATTCTCTCCTCAGGCATCAGATTCAAACTTCTCAATGAGAGGTATTGAAAAACTTAGATTCTATGAACAAGTGATTCAGAAATGGTCTATCACACATCTCAGTTATGTTCATATGATGCCAAACAGTAAAGAGGTATTCACATACTTAGATCCTCCATATGAAATTAAACCTAAGTTGTATGGTAAGTCAGGTAGTATGCATAAAGGATTTGATCATGATGAGTTTGCCCACACATGTAATACATGTATAGGAGATCAGATGGTGTCTTATAACTCGTCTAATTTAATAAAGGATAGATTCCATAGTTGGAACGCACACGAATACGATCACACATATACAATGAGATCAGTAGGAGATTATATGAAAGATCAACAACAACGTAAAGAACTTGTATTAACTAACTATGGCATACGATGAACGCTATCCTCTAAAAGAATATCTAAACTCTATCAACGTCAATAAGAATAATCTTATGGATGAAGATAGTGATCCTGCATGGGAATCAAACTACCCAAGTTATGTAATTAATAAATGTATGTCTCATCATATGGATACTGTAATGTATGCTAATGAGATGAACCAGTATTCTAATATATCTAAGAAAATGCAATATGATTTTTATATACATATTGTTAGACCTAGAAGGAGATTTTCTCCTTGGGGTAAAAAACAGAAGATAGATGATCTCGACCTTGTGAAAAGGTACTATGGATATAGTACAGATAAAGCAATACAAGCACTAAGGATCCTATCCCCAAACCAAATTGATTACATTAAAGACAAACTGAACAAAGGGGGTAAGAAATGATTACTGAGGTACCGTGGACTAAGGATGATATGGTGGAGATATCTTTAAAAGAACCAGATGATTTTTTAAAGGTAAGAGAAACTCTCACAAGGATTGGGGTAGCATCCAGAAAAGAAAAGAAGTTATATCAATCATGTCATATACTGCATAAGAAAGGGCAGTATTATATTGTACATTTTAAAGAACTATTTGCACTTGATGGTAAGAGAGCAAACTTATCTGAGAATGATGTACAAAGACGTAACAGAATTATTAAACTTTTATCTGACTGGGGTCTTGTAGAGATCGTAAAGATAGATGAAGTTAAAGATGCAGCACCTTTGAGTCAGATCAAGGTTATTGCATATAAAGAAAAGCATGACTGGACTCTTGAGTCTAAGTATAACATAGGTAAAAAGAAAACAGTTAATGAGTGATAACTATCGTTGGAGACCAGAGTGGATTAAATCACCTGGTTGGATCTTCGCTGAAGTTCCCGATACAGTTCGTGCTGAGTTAGAGTCTTGTATAAATGAAAGAGGTGATGATGCTCGTCCTACTTTAGGTGGGCATCTCGAACAGTCATGGCATCTTCCTATAAGAGAACATACTAAAAAGTTTACTAATGATTTAAGTTGGAATTATATACAAGAGTTTGGTGCTTCCTTAAATCTGGGTGGTGGAGAAGAACAACATAAACCTGAGAATACAGATTTTGAGTTGAAAAAATTATGGGTCAATTATCAAAAGAAACATGATTTTAATCCTTTACATATTCATTCTGGTATTTTTTCGTTTGCTATTTGGGTAAAGATACCATATGACGTAAAAGAAGAGATGGAGAGATATCCTAGATGTAACAACCAAGAGACTACTGCATTTCATTTTCAGTGGAACAGTCCTATAGGTGCACAAGATGCATCACACATACCATTAGATAAAAGCTATGAGTGGAAAATGGTATTCTTTCCTTCTAGACTGTATCACGGAGTCAATCCATTTTACACTTCAGATGAATACAGAGTATCAATATCAGGAAATCTATATATAGTAGATAGATAACAAAATTATCATGGCAGAAGTAAAGAAAGAGGAAAAACCAAAAAGTATCCTCGGCAAACTAAAAGAGAAGGTTGATGATAAAGAGGAACAACTAGCATACTTAGCGACGCTAATAAGAGTGATTGTTCTTGTGTGGTCCGCAGGAATTTTAACTTTGAACTACGTCAAAATACCAGGTTATGATGCAGGAGAAAAGATTGATCCAACTTTTATAGCTTCGGTCTTCACAGGAACTTTAGCTACTTTTGGCGTTCAAGCGGGAGGTAAGAAGAAGAAAGGTGATGCTGATCCTGGTAGTGCTAACATATCTAAAAAGGATATGGAGTTCCTTATTGCTAAAGCATCTGAAACTGCACCTGCCCAAACAATCAGGATAGAATCTGCTCCTGTAAAAATTGTCCCAAACGATAAGTAAACATCATGCAAAAAATTATTAACGGAATCGCTATCTTAAGCGGTGTAGTATCATTAGCAGTAGTTGGTAGCGGTATAGTTATCTACACACAGAAAGATGCTATCATTGACAATGTAAAAAGTAAAGTCATGGAGGCAGTAATGCCTGACATAGGTAGTGGTATCACAGATGCTATACCAGATACTACAGGACCAGCAATACCTTTACCTTTCTAGAACAATGAACAAGTGGATTGGAGTAAGTTTAGGCACCCTCTTCGGTGTCTCACATATTGGAATGATAGGATATATCGCCACAAACAATAAGAATGCATTACCTAACTTGGATATACCTGTAGGTGACTATACATCTTATGTTGTCTCTGCAAATAAAGAGGGATATAAGATAAGTTATACTGCTAATGATCCTAAGACAGCATACATCACTAAGGATATTAAGACTAAGGGAGGTTTCTTAGGACTAGCAACAGAGACAACTAAGGTTGCTGAAGAATACTTTATGGATGGTAAGACTAATCAAGGTGGTGCAGTATCTAACAAGAGATCTTGGATTGCACCTCTTGATGATTTTGTCAAGAATAACCCAGAACTGTCACAGAAAGATCTTGCCTGTATCAAGGCAGTCGGAAGTGCAGAAGGAACTGGAAGACTTGTAGGTACTAGCGTTGGTGCAGCAGCAGCACCTACTCTTAGCACTATACCATTTGTAGGATGGGTAGCAGCAGGATGGGTAGCAATGTTTGGTGGTAACCAAGGTGCTGAGATTGGTGGCAATATGGCAGAAGACCTAAATAAAAATTGTTAGATTAAAATTATGAAAAAAACAGAGACTAGCGAGCAGTTGCTCCAAAGGTTCTCTAAAAGAACCATGCAATTATCTGCAAGGAATGCTGAATTGAAACCTGCATACGAAGAGTATGTAAAGAATGAACGAGCACTAGCAAGACTAGAAGGTTCAGTACAAGCAATAGAGTATGTTGCTTTTGGTAAGATGCCTGGTGATGGCAACCATGATGGTATGAAGGATCATAAACCACATGGAAATACCTGAGATTGAAGTACAAAACGTAGGCATACCTAGAATACCTGCACCTGGTATAACCAATTACGTTCCACATACAGAGGTATATCCTTTTATACTACACATAGGTTCACCTATTGTGGACATGCCTGGTTGTGTAGAGTATCATCCTGACTCAGCAAAAAATAGAGAAACACCCAACCTAAAGGAGGAAGACTCCCAAGGAACTAAAGTGCTTTGTGATGGACAATATCCATCCTACGATGCGATGGACTACACACCAGAAGATTTATTAATACAAGTAGACACACCACCACCTGTTGTAGAACCACCACCAGAGATAGATCCACCAGAGGTTCCTCCTACAGGTGATCTTGGTAATAAAGAAATAGAATGTCCTGGTCCTAATAATTTAAGAGTAGGTGATTTAACACAAGCTGGTGATGAGAAAGTTGTCGGACATGAAATACAAGGCACTACCTGTGTAACATTGTATGAACCAACTACAGTAGCTGAGAAATTTTTACCCTCTGCAAATCAAGCATCTACAACATTAGCAATTGCAGTAATTGCAACAGCAGGAGCTGCTGCAACACCATTGTTATTACGACTCATAAAACCAATCATTAAAAAACTCACAACTACTGCCCAGAAAAAACTAGGTAGTCATCGTGAGTTATCTAAGAGTGAGATACAAGCAAATAAGTATCGTGAGAAGAAAGGATTACCTCCTTTAAAAATTAGAAAGAAGAAATCATAACTTAGAATTATTTCCTATAGATATTTCTTTTAAGGTAGAAGCATCTCCATTAGCAGTGATCTTATGGTTGTGCTCAGCTACCACACCAGGTGGATTTATAAGCATTACGTCAGCACATACACTATAGTATGGAGAGTTTGGATGGAACACTATACCTTGTTTTTTCATTTCTCCGCAATTTTTTAACCTGGCTATCTCAAAGTCAAGGCGTTTATTAGCAGTTAGTTGTTTACGATATTCATTATGGATAGCAGTTGCTTCCATACATTTTTCTCTTGCTTCTTTATCTAATGGTATAGAAAGAGTGGCACTGAATCCTATGTTTATGTTCTGTGTAGACTTCTGACCTGTTCTGGTAGGAATATAGTAGAGTATTTCACCAGGATTGTCTGGTATATTGTCATCATTATTATCTGCATTGTTGTATACAGGATCGAGGAAGATGTCCTCATAAGGATCTTGCCATGTTCCTGTTCTGGTGATGTATGGTGTAAAATTGGCGGTAGCAGTTTGACAAGATATACCATCACCATATGTATTGGTAATATAAGGACCTTGTAAAACTTGTATTGCCTGGTTGGTTACTGAGCCACTAGAATTAGCGACTGGATTTGCTGTAGCAGAAACACCTCCCACATCTGTAGCGAATGATGGGGTTGCTGTTCCAACTGTGAGACACAATGAGATCAGTTTGAGAATATGCTTGTTGATTCTGTAACGCTTTGGACGGTGGTATCTCTCTGTATTATTGTATGAGTCTGAAGACCTGGTCCTGAATAATGCTCTGTGAATTGGAACGAGTTTCCTGCCTCGCTTTGCTTCCAATTTGGTTTGTTTTGTGTTGATAAATCTAGTCCAGTCCATGTTGAAGTCACACCGTCTACGGTATTAGTTTGTGTAGTTGTCACGTCAGGTGCTACGTTTGTACCACCGTCTAGTTCTACGCCAGAGCCACTTACCGAATAAGTCCAGCCTGTCGCATAATCCATACTATTTATGGTCTCACTCGTAGTGACCGTCTGGGTTGTCACCGAAGTCATACTACCCTGAGTGAAATTTGGCACCACAGGTACCGCAAGGATAGGACTACCCCACCCTACAGCTAGCGTACATAACAAAAGTTTGATACGCATCGCTCATTAATTTATGGATAATTCAGTTACGAATTGACCTGTAGTTGAAGTACCACTTCCACCACCAACAGCAGTTATCGCACCTGAGGTTAAGATTGTACCTGTACCTGTACCAGTTCCTACAGCAGTAGATACCTGATTAGAATACGCACTTACAGCACCAACAGTGGGAGCTGTGGTAGATATAACATCGCCTTCAATAAATGACTGAGAGAATGAGAACGCTGTACCTGCAGTGTGAGTTGCAGTAGCAATAGAACCTTGTCCTACTCCATCGGTTAGAGTTCCTAGTCCACCAACATTTAGATCAGCAGATCCACCGCCACCTACGTCTGTAGAAACACCTGATCCAGAGACCGAGTATGTTGATCCAATTCGCTCAACCTGTGTTGCAGCTGCATTCGTGGTTAATTGTAAAGAGGATGTCATTGTATGTGTGATATCTGCACGAGCAGCAGTTCCACCCAATGTAAAGATACCCAATATTAAAAATAATTTTTTCATTGCTTTAATGGAATATTATCCTGCACTATATAGGTGTGCAAAACATTACCAAAATGTTCGGTGTGTACCATTTTACTTAAGTACGAAATATGGTTAAATAGTATTGTCGCCTTCGGGGACACAAACTATACTCGCTTATTTAAGGAGAACTATGACTAACATTACAAGATGGACTACAAAGGACATCGACAAAATATTTGACGCTGCAACTAGATACAGCGTAGGATTCGACGATCTATTCGATAGATTCCATGCATATGGTACAGGATCAGTACAAGGACAGTACCCACCATATAATATCGTAAAGGAATCAGATGAAAAATGGAGGATTGAACTAGCATTAGCAGGATGGAAGAAAGATGATATAGAAGTATCAACTCAACAAAATGTGCTAGTTGTTAAATCAAAAGTACAAGAGTCAAAACCAGATGCAGAAGAGTATGCACACAAAGGTGTAGCAGCAAGAACCTTTACAAGAGGATTCAATCTATCTGATGACGTAGAGATTGGTAGCATCAAACATGAGGATGGTTTATTATCAATTGAATTGAATAAAATCATTCCAGAACATCAAAAACATAAAGTCTATGAAATTGCTTGACACTTATAGATAGTATGATACAATTAATTGTATGGTATCAGATTTTATAAACAGGCACATAGGATTATCAGTCCAAGACAAGACTCAAATGTTAGAAGATTTGGGTCTTTCTTCTTTGGATGAGTTGGTAAGAGAAATAGTACCAGATTCAATCTTGTTTAGAGGAGAGAATCTAATAGAGGGTTGTGATGAGAATCAAGCACTCAAAGAATTGAAAGAGATAGCATCACATAATAAAGTTAAGAGATCATTGATTGGTCAAGGATATTATGGTACGATTACACCACCAGTAATACAAAGAAATGTACTTGAGAACCCTGCATGGTATACTTCTTATACACCTTATCAAGCAGAGATATCACAAGGTAGATTAGAAGCATTATTTAATTACCAGACATTAGTAACTGAACTTACAGGACTACCAATAACGAATGCATCCTTATTAGATGAAGGAACTGCAGCAGCAGAAGCGATGATACTCGCATTCAATGCATCTAAAAAGAATTTATTTCTTGTTGATAGTAAAGTGTTTCCTCAAACACTCAAGGTATTACAGACTAGAGCAAAACCACTAGGTATAAAAATTCTTACAGTAGATACAAGTCAACCTCTATCTGTTGAGGATTATATGGATGCATTTGCAATCATTCATCAGTTTCCTAATAATCATGGTCAGATAAAATACACACCAAATTATTTTAAAGGTACTAAGATTGCTATTGTAGATCCATTATGTCAGGTTCTTATGCAACCTGTAGGTGAGTTAGGATTTGATATAGCAGTTGGTAGTATGCAGAGGTTCGGAGTTCCTATGGGTTTTGGAGGACCTCATGCAGCATTCTTTGCAACCACTGAGAAATATAAACGTAAGATTCCTGGACGTATTGTAGGGCAGTCGGTAGATAGTCAAGGTAATAAAGCATTACGGCTAGCATTGCAAACAAGGGAACAACACATAAGAAGAGACAAAGCAACGTCCAATATATGCACCGCCCAAGCACTACTTGCAAATATGGCAGGTTTTTACGCTGCCTATCACGGTGCGGAAGGTTTGAAAAAAATATCAACCAGAGTATTAAAATATAGGCAGACGCTACTAAAAGCATTGAAGTGGATTGGAATAGAGGTTGATGAGTCTGAAGGTTTTGATACCGTTAGATTTAAAAGTTTCCTAGCATTAGAAGGATTCAATGTTAGGTATGAAGATGGATGGACTATGATAACTTTAGATGAGTGTACCACAGAAGAAGAATTAAAACAACTTATAGATTCTCAGTTAGATTTAAACAATCCATTTGATACTATAGATCATGTACTTGATTCTATAGGAGACTATCACTGGTTAACAGTTCCTATGCGAACACAAGAATGGTTAACTCAAGAAGTATTTAATAGATACCACAGCGAAACTGAGATGATGAGATATATGCATAGGTTAGCATCTAAGGATTATTCATTAGTACATGGTATGATGCCACTTGGTAGTTGTACTATGAA
>Ga0209359_10000071_pt1 | contig 20412 bp, 19 predicted proteins | sample MarorgKNORR_S2LV_FD_188224 | JGI IMG/M metagenome (GOLD analysis project Ga0209359, IMG submission 188224) | Marine microbial communities from the Southern Atlantic Ocean, analyzing organic carbon cycling - Surface_A/KNORR_S2/LV (SPAdes) (version 2) | ecosystem: Environmental > Aquatic > Marine... | reverse complement strand
TGGAATAGTTCTTAAATTATAATCAGTAACTGGTGCTGGGTAGCCGCTCACGCAATGCAGGATAGCTAATTGTTTGCACCCATTTTCTTGAGCAGTTTCTATGGCCTCCATAATCTCCTGTGAGTTAGCCATACCTGTTGAGATAATCATCGGCTTTTTGGTAGAAGCTACATATTTAATCAAATTTAAATCTATCGCCTCAAAAGAAGCTATCTTATAAGCAGGTGTACCTAAGTCTTCAAGCAGATCGACTGCAGTATTATCGAATGGAGAGCTAAATATCGTTATTCCACATTTTTTTGCATGATCAAACAGCTGTTTATGCCAATCCCAAGGGGTGTGAGCCCATTCGTATAGATCGTATAGTGTCCTACCCTCCCATAAGCCATCTTTGATTTGAAAGTCGGGTAAATCACTATCCAGTGTAATAGTATCGGGCCTATAGGTTTGTATTTTGACAGCACTTGCGCCTGATGCAGCAGCATTTTCAATAATCTTTAATGCAGCATTGATATCTCCATTGTGATTGGCAGACATCTCAGCAATTACATAAGGAGGATAATCTTTACCGATTTTTACTCCATTTATAGATATGCTTTTATTCATTACCTGTACCGGTTCCTATCTTATTCTATTCTGCTGTGTACAGTTCCATTGTAAAAGGGATGGGAACTAATTAATCTTCCATAAATCTCTTTTATATTGCCAGGTGCGATACCTCTGAAGGTTTCTTCAAAAACTTTAATTGATTCAATCTCATGCATCATATTATCTTCTTTTTCTTCTATTTTTGCTGTCTGCAACACTATTGAGTTTTTACTGAATACAAAATCAAATATCTTTTTGGCTCTGGTAGCATGATAGTCACTTGTTATAAGATTTATCGTTCTTTCCTTTAATAAGTTATCAAAATGATACTTTAAGAACACGGCATCTCCTACTGTATCTCTAGATAAGTCAGAAAGGTAAATTTTATGGGGTTCTTTACTATACTTGAAAAAAAAATCATTAAGGGCTTTAGCTAATTTTATATCAGAATCATCTCTGTAGTCCCACCCACAAAAGAAAATTAATTGATGTTTTTTGTCTTTAACGCACTCAACTAATTTCCTGACTCTAAGTTGGGATTCAGAGCCTAATGTGCCATTTGCACTCATTAAATGGCCTAGAACTACATAACATTCTTGTCTATCTATCAATTTTTATGTCTCCTATTGGCATATCCCATTCAACCCAATCAGGTAAGTCACTTTTTTTATGATAAGTACCTTCTTCCCGTTTCGTTAATTCATCATAGTTTTTCATTTCTATCGAACTTATGTTCTGCATAAATAGATTCTCTACTTCAGAGATAAGAACTCTATAACTCTCTTTGAGAGTAATCTTGGAATCATTAAATGAAATTTTCTTTTGAAAGATTATAGGTCCAGTATCTATACCTGTATCAATTTCATGGATAGTTACTCCTGACGGAGTACCTTCATAATGAGCCCAAAAATTTGGATGCGAACCCCTATTGAAAGGTAGATATGAAATATGTAAATTAACTATAGGTCGTCTTAAAGAATTTAATTGGCAATCTTTGAAGATATATCTATAACCAAAGGAAATTACTAAATCATAACCTGATATGTTTTCAATTTTATTTGAAGAGTTTGTTACTTCATGATTCCTGTTAATTAAAAATTCTATTAACTTGGTCTCATCTTTACCATAGCCTAAGAAAAGAATCTTCATGATAAATTAGGAGTTTCTTGATACTGGTATTCAGATAAAAAATTTATAAGTGATTTAGAGAGTAACTTTCTTATCAATTTAAGCGTTTAAATCCACTATGGGATATCGGCCCTTCCAACATAGTCTTTATATCAAGCCCATTCTCGCAATCCTTTATAATTTTAAAAAGAGGGTCAAGAGCTTCAAAATACCCATCGACTATTTCTTGAGTATGCTCAGTACAAACATAAATGCTGTTAGCTGCTAGATAACCCTTCTTTAACATTTCTTGCGTAATAAAGGTTTTATAAGATAGACCATTCTTTGAATTAAATGTAAAACCACTCAATGCAGGCAGACCCCATGTGTTTATATCTAATTCGTACTTATCAGATAGGATTTTCCATCTTTTTGAGATACTGTTTCCCGTTTCAGTGATCGTTTCCCAAGACTTTGTTCTCTCCATCACTTCTAGAGTTTTTAATGCAGCAGAGGGTCCTATACGTTCAGTCCAGAATGTAGAACTAATAAAGGTTTGTTGCGCAGCCTGCATAAATTCTTGTCTACCGATGCAGGCAGTAATTGCGTAGCCATTACCCAAAGCTTTACCAAATAGAGCAAGATCAGGCTCTATTCCATATTTCTTATGCAGACCTCCAAAAGTTTCCCTGAAACCTGAAGTACATTCATCAAAAATTAAAATAATATTATTTTCAGTTGCTAAATCTCTCACTTTTTGTAAAAAGTTATCTTTGGGTCCTTCATTTCTTGAAACCTCCATCTTGATAGCTGCTATCTCATCTTTATTATCTTTTATTAATCCTTCTAATTGATCGATATCGTTGTAGTTAAAAGGTAATGTCGTTCCTATTAAACCTCTTGGAACTCCGTCAGTTTGCAAGCCAGGCAATAAATGCCCATCCAAATTTTTGTCGTTATTAAGATTGGTAGATAGATACCAGTCATGCCAACCATGATAACCACAAATGGCAATCTTATCTCTGCCAGTAGATGCTCTGGCTATTCGAACGGCCATAGAGTTTATTTCACCTCCTGTCCTAGCCAATCTAACCATGTCTGCCCATGGATGTAACTCAACTAATTTTTCAGACAAATAGACTTCTTCAGAACAGTTAAAAGTTGACATATTGCCAGCTTGAATTGTTTTCTGTACTGCTTCATCAACTTCAGGATGACCAAAACCTAAAATGTTGGTACCTATACCCATAATAGACATATCAATAAATTTATTTCCGTCTAAATCCCAGACCTTACAGCCTTTAGATCTACTAAAATAGGAAGGCCATTGTTCAGGTAAGAACATTTCGGGTCTCTTTGAGAGCAACATGTTTCCACCTGGTATAACTCTTTTTGCTCTCTTGTAAAGTTTTTGTCCTGTACCCATATTCGAGCCCTCATTATTTTTTATTAATTTATTATCTTCGAACAAATCAGGTCTAATTTTCAATAATTCTACTACCTTCTTCCAATCGAAAAAAATATCTGGTGAAAAGTATTCAAAGATTTTAGTAACTACGGCCAAATCTTCTGGTTCATCAACTGACCATCTCTGGCTAGATAGATCTTCTATGCTTTGTATTGAGGATTTTGAAAAACTATCTGAATTTCTAATGTAAGGGGTTACATGTTCTCGATCAAAATCCGATTCAGCCTCACGATTAGCACGTTTAAGAGACTGAAATGACATAACTTCTACATCTAATCCGTCAGGATATGTAGCTGGATCTATATTAGAAAAATAATCTACTTTAGATTTTTTATACCCTCGAATGCATTCATCAACAAGCTTAGGATCAACTAGTGGGCAATCTCCGGTAATCCTGACAATTACATCAGCTTCTAAGAATTTAGCAGATTTATAAAACCTATTTAATACATCTTTTTCACTTCCTCTAGTACATTTAAAACCTAAAGACTCAACAGTTGATTCTAATTTATCATCTCGCTTTTCCTCTGATGTTGCCACAACGATCTCATCTAATTCAGTAGAAAAAGACAAACGAGTTAGTAATAGCTCAATCATAGGCATATTTAAAATAGGCTTTAACACTTTTTGTGGCAGCCTAACTGAACCTGTTCTTGCTTGCACTAACGCAACAATCTTCATAATTGTCCCCAATCTGCTGGATTCAATAAATCAGTATCATCTGTATGCATCTCGTCAGGAATATTAGGCAGAGTGCCAGATGAAGCTTTATAAATCTCTTTCAATTGATTTTCAGTATCTACCCCAACTAAAACTTTCGCAATCTCTGGAAAAGAAATAACATATTTTATTGAAGCCTCGACTGGCGAAATTTGATTGTCGTTTAACCACTCATGCCACAATCTCCATAAACTACCCCATCGATTAAACTTGTTAGGCATAGATTTACCTGACATAAGCAACAAACCTTGTAAAAAAACTGAACGCGCGTGTACCTCGATACCTTTTTTATAAAGGGTAGTTAACAAGCCACTGTTAATCATTCTTCTGTCAAATATATTGAAAGGCAGTTGGACTATATCTACATCAAAATTATCAAGTATAGAAGTCAACTTTATATGATCGTACACAGAAACCCCTATCTTTTTTAATTTATTATTTTTTTTTAATTCCAGGAGCTGATCAAATATTTTTTTTGATCCAGGTTTTAACAAATCATCTGCATTATGTACCAATAATCCGTAAATTTTTTTTTGCTTCAGCTTGTTCAAAGAATTATGAAAATCTTTGTTTAATAAACTTACTTCATTATTGGTTATTGTAAGACTATCGAAGTGTCTTGTTTTTGTAACTACTTTAAATTCTGAATTAATTAATCCACCCAGTATCTCTTCACTATTCCCATAAGAGACTGCAGTATCTAAGAGGTTAATGCCTTTGGAATGAGCATAACTTAAAATCTTTTTTACCTCTTTAGGCCTAACCTGACCATTAACAGAATTTATTCCGTAATCAGTCCCAAATTGAACAGTTCCTAGCCCTAATTTACTCATACAAAGTTACCTCAAGTTGAGTTCTAAAGTATAGTCAGTTGGTAAGAGTCTTTAAATTGTTACTTCTAAATTAGGCTGTGCAACTATATGGCCAGCAAAACCTTCTTTAAAATAAGAGATAGATATTTCTTTGTCTGTTGAGCCAGCAGAAGTTGCTTTTTGACCTAAGTAATAAGTCTTACAACCAAGCTCTTTAAGTTTCTCAATTGCAAGCATTTGCACAGCATGGCCAATAGGTCTATCAAATAACTCTCTTTTATAAGCAGCTACTGAATACATTCCCATATCTTTTGTATAATTAAAAAAACCAGCTCCTATAAGTTCTCCTTCATCTCTTACAGTGACCAAAAAAGCTTCCTTATTTTTAATTTGTTCTTTTTGAATAGCCCAAGAGTCTCTAGTTCTTGTCTCTTTGCCAGCCGCTTCTAAATGCAACAATCTAAACTCTTCAAAAATTTTGTCATTTTCTTTATCGCAAACTTCAATTTCCCATTCTTTAAGAGCCTTATTTACAAGCGGCTTATAGCTCTTACGGAACCCCAGTCTTATATCTTCAATAGATTTTCTTAAATCTATAGCTAATTGATATTTTAAAAAATCTTTATAGTTATTCTCTAACCAAAGAAGATACCAACTAGATAAAATTAAATTAGGTTCAAAGATTCGCGTCTTTTCTATCTTTAATTTATTGGAAATAAAATAGAGAATTTCTACTATTTGTTTCTCTAATCTTTTCCTGAGTTTCTTTGGAGTTTTTTGGACGAATAATGGCCCTATAATACCTTCTCCATTGGTAGACATTACCCATTGATTATTATCTTTATATGCAAACAAAGGGAATACAGCTAGTGGAGTATTGTTTTCATACAATAAGAAAGAAAAATTAATTCCTTTATAGTAAGCTAAATAGTATTCAACAGAACTTTCTAAATGAAAAACTGAAACATCAGAGGAATCTTTTAAGACCTCATTCCAATTTTCAAGATCGAAACTTAAATTTTTAAAATCTTTTGAGATACTATCTTTTATCTCTTCAATCATGCCTAAAGTTATTCACGACTTTTTCGAGTTCATCGTCCGCAAGGTCAACATAGATAGGAAGGCTTAAACAGTTTCGATATAAGTATTCACTGTTATTTAATCTTTCTCGATCATAATAGGGTTGAGAATTTACGGGAATATAGTGAACTTGCGTTTGAATTCCTTCTTCTATTAATTGCTGAAAAACCTTTCGTCTATTCTTTGTTTGGATTACAAATAAATGCCACGATGAACGAGTATCGGGATGCTGAAAAGGGAGAACTAATCCCTTTAGATTGCTCAAATAAAAATTAGCAATTTCTCTTCTTTTCTCGACGAAACTGTCCAGTCTTTTTAATTGGCTTATACCTAATGCAGCTTGCATTTCAGTTAATCGATAATTGTAACCAAGTAAATGTTGTTCGTAATACCAATTACCATGGCTTTTATTATGAAACTTATTTTCATCTTTAGTTATGCCATGGCTTCTCAATAAGGAAACTTGTTCATCTAATTCTTTATCATTGGTTACTATTGCACCACCCTCTCCAGTAGTAATCATCTTAACTGGGTGAAAGCTAAATAAAGCCATATGGCTATATTCACAACAACCAATTTTTTTACCTAGATATTCTCCACCCAAAGCATGGCTAGCATCTTCTATTACTTTAAAGCCGTACTCTTTTGACAATTCCCAAATATCTTTCATTTCACAGCTTTGGCCAGAAAAGTGAACTGGGACAACTAATTTTGGAAGTTTTTTTTCTTTTTTAGCTTGTTTTAACTTTTCTTCTAAAGAAAGAATAGACATGTTGTAAGTTCTTGCGTCAATATCAACGAAGTCTACCTCAGCACCACAATACAAGGCAGCATTTGCTGTAGCCACATAAGTATTAGGTGTTGTCCATACAATATCCCCCTGTTTTAAACCAATGGCTAAATAGGCTACGTGGAGAGCTGCTGTAGCATTAGAAACAACTTTTACAAACTTGACACTACAATAATCTCTTAAAGCATCTTCAAATTCAGGTACCTTAGGTCCCTGAGTTAAAAAATCGGATTTCAAGACTTCAATTACTGCATCTATGTCGTCTTGGTTAATGTTTTGTTTACTATAATTAATCACAGCCAAATATTTCCATTTAATTTTTCTTAATTGAATCTTTTACTTATTATTTTTTAGATTAAATCTAGGGCGAATTGCTCAAATTATTCGAAAACGAACTATGTCCTGTACTTTGAGTATAAGAACTCAGCAAATTCAAAATCAATAGGGTTGTCAACATCTACTGCTTCAAAGTCGTCAAGTTTATAAAATGAAGGTTTAGAGCCAACTATATTTCTGTGTTTAACCATATTTTCTTTAGAAATAATTGATAAACCATAATTTAATCTCAAAATATCTGGAAGATCTTGTGTATTAGGTGAATTATTTGGATCATAATTCATGGGTTTACCATCTAACCACAAATGACTTTTCAGAGGACTTACGGTAGTTAAGCTATCTGATCTATCTAACCCATTTCTAAATCTACTTATGAAATCATAATATGTTTCTTCTAAAATAAGTGGAGCAGTGCATGGACTATACATAATAAAATCTGATTCGGTGTTTTCAGCAAGATTCTGAAAAAAATCGCTATTGTTGCATTCAGAGCTCGCATAATAACCTTCCCTTCTAAATTGCTCTACTCCAAACTCTTCCGCCATAGACAAGGCTTCATCAGAATCGGAATTCACTACAATACTATCTATAATATCTATTTTTTTTAAGATCTCTAACTTGATTCTAAGCAAATTTTTTCCTGCAAAAGACTTAAAATTCTTATTTTTGATTCTTTGAGAACCCTTTCTTACAGGTACTATTGCTGTTAGTTTTTGTCTGCTCATAATTTTATTTATTTAAATTATTTTTAATAAAGTCTAAAGACTCTCTTCTAGAAGTCTCTTCTCCAAATTGGAGAGCTTTATCATCAATGTAGTAATCAGCCATGATCTTAGGACTATATCCAGATATCTTTTTTTGATCTGGTAGATTTTCATTTATTGCATCAAATTCTAAACCCTTAGATCGACACCAATCTATAGCTTCTGTAAGAACCTTATACTCGTCATTATCTCCTCTATTAGTCCAAAGTATTATCTTGTGCCCTTCTTGTCTTAACTCAATAAGCAGTTCTAATAATTCTTTTTGTTCTTTTGTTTGTGTTCCTATATTTGGAAACGCGTATTCACAAAGCGTCCCATCAAAATCTACTGCAATTTTTTTTGACATATTTTAATTAATATTTGATTTGATAAGGTTTTCAGATATCTCACAAGCTTCTTTTATATTTTCCAAGTCCTTCCAGAAAGTTGGGTCTTCATAGTCATATTTTTCTTTAACATGCTTGTAGATAATATTTCTCGCAAAAGTTCCAATACACACTCCTTGTATGTTTACTCCAGATTGCTTAGCTAGGTCTAATGTAAGAGAGTTAGTTCCTCCAGATGTTGTTATAGTTACTTCTCTATTTTTCTTATATACGATTTTCTTTTTTCTTTTATTAAGCTCCATATTAAAAGCTTTATTTATAACATCAGCTGTCGCAACTGCTTGTAGAGTAGTATTGTAATCGTCTTCCCCTCCACTCATTGGATAACCATCAGCTTGTATGATTAATTTTTCACCACTGTACTCTTTTGCCTGTTTAATTCTATTTTCTAGTCCAAAGTTACCCATATGCAATCTATCTAGACACATTGAATTATAATTTGATGGATTAGCTTTGTTTACAATCTCCCATTCTTTCATAATTACTTCATCTTCTGCCACAGCAGCATGAAGTTCAATATTCTCTGCACCTAGTTCTATGCACTCAGGCAAAACTTCTTCAAGTCCCTTTTCGTTATGCACGTAGGAAATTATGTCCGGTTTTGGGCAAATGGCACTGCAGTCTCCACATCCAATGCATTTAGGTTGATTAACAACCGCTAATGTTTTTGGTCCATCCCAATCTATAGCATCTGTTGGGCAAACTGGAGCAACACACAAGCCACACATAATACATAAATCAGGATCAATAAAAGATTTCCTGACATGGTGGTCACCGGGCATTCCAACGCTAACCATTATAAATGGTCTAATTTTTATCTCCTTCTTTAGCTTGTGTGAGATTTCATATGCTCTATCTATACCATCCATGCATGCTTCGACTACAGAAGGAGTTGCCGAAATATCCATACCAGTAGCACCAGAAAGCGTGTAAATCATAGAAAGTCTTCGAACCTCTTCGTGGTCCTCATTTCCAGCTCCACAGATTAGTTTAAAGTAGCCTTGTGTATCAAAAAGCTCTTTTTGAGCTAGAAAACGTGCTGAGATTGTTTTATCCATACTGTTATAAATTAGCTTATTCTATCTAAGATTGTCTTTGAACGTTTGATATAAGATTCACCAATTTCATTATAAAATTGGGCTTTATATTGCATCCATTGCGATTCAAATAGTAAAGCATTTTTTATTAAATCATCCATATCTTTTGTTCCAGATTGTGCAAGATCGACTATGACATTTCTAGTCTCTATCTTATCTAGTAAATTATCTGCAACAAGTTCTTCAATAAATGTTGCACTACTGTGGCCTATATTCCCTCCCATAATGGTTGTGAATTTAAAAGACTTTGCTTCTTTGAAAGTATTTTTTACAATTTCACAAATCTCTTTTGAATTTACATCTTGTTTTCCATAGCCAAAAGATTTAGTTAAATCTGATCTACCTATTACAATTCCTTTAAGTAGTTTAGAAGAAGGGGAGCTAAGTATTCTATCTAAATTCTGAATTGCACTTTTACTTTCTATATTGATAAAAAAGTCAATTAACGAGCGCTCTTGATCGTTAGTGTTTGAAATAATTGATTCTACGAACTTTTCTAAAGCAAATTCAGACTCGATCATTGGAGCTACAATCCCAGAGGCTTCCAAAGAAAGACAATTGTTTATATCAGAGATAGCTTCACAACCACCGATTTTTACATTCAGTTTCAAATCTAATTTATCACAAAGTCTCTTGATCTTTAAAACATCTTCAAGAATCACACCTTCGTCTTCAAAGGATTGTTTTATGCCAACAACGCCACTTTCTTTGAGAGATATCAGTTGTTCTGTGATTTCTGTAATTGAGATTTTATTTTTATCCATTTTTTTTTATTTTTTTAAGTATTTTAAATTTTACGATAGCAAGTAGATTAATTAAAAATTTACCAACCAAACCTCTTCTTTTAATCTCAAAATTTAAAGTAATTCTTGGTTTAGAGGAGTTATGAGAACCCTTTCTATGGTAAGCAGCAGTATTAGCCAATATAAAAAGGCCTTTTGATCCAGTAAATGTTTTGAGTTTAAGTCTATTAATTGCATCATCAAGCTCCTTTCCTCTTAATCTTGTTGCACCAGAATTCTGTGTGTCATTTGAAATAACGGCTTTATTTGTTTGTGATGATCTAAAAGAAGCATCCTTATAAGACCCTTCTATATATTCAAAAGGAGAATTGTCGATACTGACATCTTGTAGATAGATAAACCCTTTTGCAATGCTTGCAAATGTATCTTGATGCATTTCAGAGTTTGAATTTTCTCCATAAACTATGCCAAGTGAATACGAGATATTCTTCAATTTACATTTATAACCAGCCAAAGCTGAAAGATGAAAATTGTAGTCTTTATCTAATCTCTCAAGAATAAAAGAACTTATTTTTTTGTTATCTTCTTTTGAGAAATCGTAATATGTTGACATAGAGCCCTCTATCTTTTGATTTTTTCCATCTTTGAAGTATGGTCTTGCACCCGCATGGTTTGGAATAGCGTAATGAATAACATCTGATATAAATACATCTAGCTCAGATATATCAGAAAGATAAGAAGAATAAATACCTGTATCAAAAGTAGTTTTTACAGAATCTAATAACTTAGAAGGCACTGATTTCAAGGTCAGAGAGGATAACTTAATATCAAATAATGTTCTTAGCTCAGCATATCTTGTTCTTGCAAAAAACTTCGATGCTGGAGCTCTGTGTGGGACCCAAGCCCAAAAAAATAAATCCTTGAATATAGGTGGAAGAATTCTATATATTCTCTTCATAAACAATGAGGGTATAGCGAAGAAATGCTTCATTTTGAGTTTCTGCAAAAAACTTCTTTCATCTAATTCCTTTTGCGCAAAGAAATTAATATCTTCAGAAAACATTAATTCAATTTGTTCAGTCCCAATTGGATCTTTTAAACCATTCATGACTAATTTTTACTATGTATAAGGTTATTAGATAAAAGTATCTCTTCTATTTTTACATACCATTGATTTGAGCTACTTATCAATTCAGTATAGAAAGGGTGAGGTGTATCAGATGGAATTTTATAATTCTCATTTACTACTTTTAATACTGCTTCATCTAACTCTATTTCATTATTTGCAGACAATACAACTCCAAGCTTTCTATATATTGTTGTAAACGTGTTCCTATCAGGAACTTGCTGTTTAGAATGCTTATTTGGATCGAAATACTCTATAACCGGAACACCAAGCGTACGACAGTCCATTGCACCTGAAGTCCAATATGTGATGGCAACATCGGCTTTGGTAGCTATATTTAATATATGATCATTCACAATTTTGATAGAAGGATCATCTACGAATTGATCCCAATGCGAATTGAGTTCTCTAGGATGTTTTTTTACCAATAAGTTATAGTTTGGTATTTGGTTGCGGATGACTTTAATTGTATTTTCTACTAAATTCCTATGAGACTCATCATCTAAATAACTGCCTGCACCCCTGCTAAGAATCAGAATATTGATTTTATCTCTTGTTTCGGCTGTATCTCTGAAATTCTTGGATGTCTCTTGTAAGTTATGAAGCCAGTTATTTGAATATTTAGGATGGCCTGTAAATACCTTTTCTAAGTCAGGTGAGGCTAACTCTCTATCGTCATTAATCATAAAATAGTCTGCTGGATGACCCAATAAAAGAAAGTTTTTCTTGTTTAAATCTAAAGAGTTGGATTCTGGGTATTCTCGATCCAAGTCTTCTGCGTAAATATGGGGAGAGTGAGGGCAATAGAAGAAGAGGGATTGATTGAATTTTTGCTTGACCCAATTATCCCTTGGTCTTCTTAAGCTTGGATATTCATTAAAGAATATATTTTTTTCATTTCTTAAATGTAAGATACTTGAAGGTAGACGTGATATAAAAACACCCTCAAAAACCTTGTCACATAACTTATAAAGCTTACAAAAAAAAGGGTTTTCATTGTGTTTTAATTTGAGAAAAAGTCTATATGAAAGGTAGCTGATGCGTTCAATTTTCTCCCAGATGTAACCGCCAAGCAAAACAACTTCGATTTTATTATTTTCTTGAAAAATATAGTCTTTTAACAAGCTATTTGTCTCTACACTTTTTAAAACATGCCTTGATAGAAATATAATCTTTAGATCGAAATCCTTTTTTAATAGATAATCTAAAATAGGCAAAACCCAATCTAACTCTCCAGCAGATCCAGATAAAAATGTTATTGCAGTTTTATTTATATTAGATTTGTCCAACTCTTTCTTCACGTACTTCTGAGGAATTTAACTTTTATATCTTTCCAATGTTTTTAAGGTTTTTCTCAATCCAACCTTTAAGAGCTTCTATATCCATCCATTCTTTATTGCTATCCGAGCGATAAGTAAAGTCAGGTTCAACTTTCATACCCTCTCCTATTCTTGCAGGATCTTTATTCCAGTCATTAATTGAAGGCAAAATTTTATAATGATCTGGATACTCATATGTATACGGAGCATCCTCGAAACCTATCATTTGCTCATGTAATTTTTCACCAGGACGTATGCCTACAATTTGCTGCGTTGTATCTGCTGAAATAGCTTTTGCAATGTCGGTTACTTTCATTGAGGGAATTTTTTTAATATAGATTTCACCACCTTTCATATCATTAAGAGCATGCCAAACTAATTCCACTCCCTCTTCTAGAGAAATCATAAAACGTGTCATTCGATCATCAGTAATAGGAAATACGCCATCTTTCTCTATGGATAAGAAAAATGGAATGACTGAGCCACGCGAACCCATTACATTACCGTAACGTACAACTGAGAAGCTAGTATCATGGCTTCCAGAATATGAGTTTCCTGAAACAAATAATCTATCCGAAGTTAGTTTTGTTGCACCATATAGATTTGCCGGACTACTAGCCTTATCAGTTGACAAGCTGACTATTCTTTTAACTCTTTTATCTATGCAAGCATCTATGAGATTCATTGCACCAATGACATTGGTTTTTACACACTCAAAAGGATCATATTCTGCTGTAGGAACTATCTTTGTTGCGGCGGCATGGATGACATAGTCGATACCATCTAATGCTCTGCAAAGCCTATCTTTATCACGAACATCGCCAATGAAAAATCTAACACGAGGATCATCCTTAAACTTCTTTGACATATCCCATTGCTTCATTTCATCTCTTGAAAAAATTACTATCCTTCTTGGGTTGTATTTTTCTAAAGTCATGGGAACAAAAGCATTTCCAAACGATCCTGTTCCACCTGTAATTAATATAGAAGACTTAGTTAACATGAATATCCTCCTTATTCTTTTTTGAATTCATAAGTTCTGCATAGGTTATTGTTTTATATGCATAGTCTTTCTCAAACTTTAATATTTTATCGCAACTTTTTAAGGTGGTTAGCCTGTGAGCTATGATTAAAACGGTAATATCCTTATCAAAATTCTCAATAGAATCCATTACTGCCGACTCAGTGTCATCATCTAGAGCACTTGTAGCCTCATCTAGAATCAAAACATCTGATTTCTTATAAAAAGCTCTTGCCAATCCAATTCTTTGTCTTTGCCCACCAGAAAGCTTCATTCCCCTCTCACCAACAAGAGTTTGATAGCCTTCGTCTAATTCTTCGATAAGTTCAACAATTTGAGCTTGTCGCGCTGCACTTTCTAGCTTATCTCTATCTATTAAATCTTTAGGAATGCCAAATGCTATATTCTCTTCAATGGTTCCATCAGTTAGATAAATATGTTGCGGTACATTAGAAATATGTCTTTGCCAAGATCTTTTAGAATTTTCATCGATAACTTCACCATCTACTCTCAATTCACCCTCAGATGGTGGCAGCAGTCCCATGAGAATATCAAGAAATGTACTTTTGCCACAGCCAGTTGTTCCTACTATACCTGTTACTGACCCTTTGGGTATAACAAGATTTATATCTTTCAATACGAGGGACGAATTATCTGAATAACTGAATGATAAATTTTTTATCTCAATAGACTTCTTAAAAGGTTTAGGTTTGGGAAGGGGTAGATTTACATAATCTGGGACAGGTTGATCTAGCAAATCTATAACATCTGCCAAAGAGTAGTAGCCACCTTTTATTCTGCTATAGGATGCATAAGCCTTTTGTATTGCAGGCAATAGCTTTTGTGCACCTAAAACAAAAGCTCCAAGAACAGGTAAAAACTGCTCAATTCCACCAAAATTCAATGTAGCAGAGTAGGCAAATATAGCAATTATGCCAATTCCAATGGCTTCCATACCAAATCTTGGACTAGAGTAAATGATTTCATTTCTCCATGTTGCCTTCCTCATCTGAAGGTCAGAACGTTGATAAAGTTGGGTATAAAAGTTTTGATTATTATTAATTAAAACTTCTCTAATTCCCTCTAGCCCTTCTTGTAAGGACCTAACCATCAAATCCGACTTTTCAGCTATATTTTGACTATTCACTTTAAGATTTCTTCTTGTTGAGTAAATTACTAAAAGATAAGAAAGGCCAAAGCCTATAAAACCTATAAGAGTTACAGAAACATCTATCAGTAAAAGGACTACTATAATTCCAATTATTGTCACTATTGTGCTTATAAAATTTAACACAGGGGCGATCACCCCTTTAGTAACAGTTGCGGTTTTAGTAATTATTCCATTTATAACCTCACTGCTATTACGAGATACGTGAATAGAATAATCTTGGTAAAGTGTATGTTTATAAATATCAATACTTAAGTCTGAGCCTGCCATTTGTGACAACCGTACTAAGGCCCATAGGAGTATTAGTCTTACTATTGCGGAAAGCATTATTAAGGCAACGAAAATTAACGTTATAGGAAGGGCTAACTCACTAGGATTCTCAAATTGGAAAAAATCTATGAAAGGTCTTAAATAATCTTGGTTATAAACAAGTTCGGGTTCAGATAAAACGCCTAAAAAAGGAATTACGGCTCCTAAACTAGCCATCTCAAAGAAAGAAGCTATAACAATTAAAATTTGCATTAGCACAAATTGACTTCTACGTCTCTTGGACAAATGATTCCAGAGCCTTGTTAACATTGACATATGTTCACCAATTGGTAGGTATTGTTTTAAATGGATCTAAGGTCTTAAAATTATCCAGTAAGTAGATTCTTGCGCAAATTGAATAAGAGCATAAAAATTAATCAATTAGGTAAAAAGTTTATATCGGATTTTGACTAATTTTATAGCCTACCATCTACTTCTGATTGTTTGAATAAGTACTTCACATCATATAAAACATGATTATTTGTTCCATAAGACTTTATTTCTTCCAAAGATAATTCCTTAAACTCATCATGAGCTACAGCTAAAATAATCGCATCAAATTTCCCCTCTTCAGGCCTGTCCAAAAGGTCTATATTAAATTCCCTTTTAGCTTCTTCTTTATCTATCCATGGGTCATAAACCCGAACTGAACAGTTAAAACTTTCCAGTGTTGTAACTAACCTTGCAACACCTGAATTTCTTATATCAGGACTATTTTCTTTGAAAGCAAGACCCATAATCAAAACATTTGCATCAACTAAATTGATACGTTTCTTAGTCATTAACTTAGATACTTCAATTGCAATATAACTGCCCATGTCATCATTTACTGCTCTACCAGACAGTATCATTTTAGGATCAAAGCCAACCTCACCTGCTTTGTGAGTTAGATAGTAAGGATCAACACCAATACAATGACCTCCTACCAGGCCTGGAACGAATGGAAGGAAATTCCATTTTGTCCCTGCAGCTTTTAAAACTGACTCTGTATCGATATCAAGTTTATTAAAAAACCTTGCAAGTTCATTAATTAGTGCAATATTTACATCTCTTTGGGTGTTTTCAATGACTTTTGCAGCTTCTGCTATCTTAATACTCTCTGCTCTATATGTTCCAGCATGAATTATGTCACTATAAAGGGCATCTACCTTACTCGCAGTTTCTTCAGTTGATCCTGAAGTCACTTTTTTAATCATGGTTAGTCTGTGGGTTTTATCTCCTGGATTAATCCTCTCAGGCGAGTAACCGCAATAGAAATCTCTGTTGTACTTGAGGTTGGAGAATTGTTCAAGTATCGGAACACAAACCTCTTCGGTGGCGCCAGGATAAACCGTGGACTCATAAATCACTATATCCTCTCGTTTTAAGAATCTTCCTACAGCTTCGCTTGCTTGCTTCAAAGGCGCTAGGTTTGGATTATTCAATTTATCTATAGGAGTCGGTACTGTAATTATATAAACATTACAATGCTCGATATCTTCAACTCTATTTGTATAACTAAGCTTAGGTGAATGTTTCAGTTCTTCAAATGTAACTTCTCTTGTTGAATCCTTTCCACTCAAAAGTTCATCTATTCTCGATTTATTAGTATCAAAGCCTAGAGTTTCATATATTTTTCCAAACTCTATTGCAAGAGGTAAGCCCACATAACCTAAGCCAATAATTGCAATTTTTGTATCTTTCATAAATTGTAATATTCTTTATACCATTCAACAAAATTCCTTACCCCAACCTTAACACTTGTAGAAGGCTTATATCCAAATTCTGTAGTAAGATCTTCTATGTCTGCATAAGTATCTGGAACATCTCCGGGTTGCAATGGAAGTAGTTCTTTTTCCGCAGTCTTATTGAGAGCTAATTCAATCGCTTCTATATAGTCCATAAGTTCTACAGGTGTATTATTGCCTATATTATAAACGCGCCAGGGTGCTAAGGAAGTTCCAGAGTCAGGAGTATCTCCACTCCAATTGACATTAGTAGTTGCAGGTCTATCCAAAACTCGAATAATCCCCTCGACAATATCATCGATATAAGTAAAGTCTCTCCTGTGTTTGCCATAATTAAAGACCTGAATTTTATTGCCTTCCATTATTGCTTTAGTAAACTTAAATAGTGCCATATCAGGTCTCCCCCAAGGACCATAAACTGTAAAAAATCGTAATCCTGTTGTTGGTAATTGATAAAGATGGCTGTATGTATGAGCCATCAATTCATTGGCTTTTTTACTTGCCGCATAAAGGCTTAACGGATGGTCTACATTATCATGTATTGAAAATGGCATTTTAGTATTTGAGCCATAAACCGAACTGCTTGAAGCATACACGAGATGATTTACATTATTGTGGCGACATCCCTCTAATATATGTCCAAAACCAACCATATTGGTTTTTATGTAAGCAAAAGGATTTTCTATAGAATACCTAACTCCGGCTTGAGCAGCTAGATTTACTACTCCTTCAAATTTAAAATCTTTAAAAAGTTTAGAAATGGCTTGTTCATCTTCTATATCCATCTTTATATGAGTATAATTTTCATGATTAATGTGACGTGATAGCCTTGAGTCTTTGAGGACTGGATCGTAATAATTATTATGATTATCAATTCCCACAACCTCATCCCCTCTTTCTAATAGTTTCAAAGTAAGAGCTGAACCAATAAAACCAGCCGAACCCGTTACTAATATCTTCATTTATTTCTTAATTATTTTATTTTTGTCTAAAAGTATTTAGTCTTTAGTAATTTCTATGAAGTAATAAGTCTTAGTTATCTCCAAAAAGATCTCTAGAAAAACATTTTTCTTTAACATCTCTAAGACACTCAGCATGTCTGTTTGTAACGATAATCTCACTCATTTCTTTAAATGCATCAAGATCATTTATAACTCTAGAACCAAAGAATTCAGTTGCTTTCAACTCAGGCTCATAAACCACTACTTCAAATCCTTTAGCTTTTATTCTTTTCATTATTCCCTGTACAGCCGAAGATCGAAAATTATCGCTATCTGCCTTCATTACTAATCTGTAAAAGCCTACGAGTTTAGGATTAAGTCTTATAATCTGATCTGCAATAAAATCTTTTCTGGTGGTGTTGGATGAGACTATGGCCTGTATTAAAGTTTGAGGGACAAGCTCATAATTTGCCAATAGCTGTTTTGTGTCTTTTGGAAGGCAATATCCTCCATAACCAAAAGACGGATTATTGTATCCTTTTCCAATTCTATCATCTAAGCTCACTCCCTCGATAATATCTCTTGTATCTAAATTATTAGAAAGTGCATAGGAATCAAGCTCATTGAAGAAAGACACTCTCATAGCAAGATAGGTATTTGCAAATAATTTTACAGCCTCAGCTTCAGTTGATTTAATGAAGATTGTTTCAATTTCTTTCTTTTCTGCACATTCTTGAAGAATTTCTGCAAACTCTGCACCCTCAGTACATTTACTACCTACTATGATCCTTGAAGGAAAAAGGTTATCTTTTAATGCCTGACCTTCTCTTAAAAACTCTGGTGAGAAGATAATTCTTTCAGTCTTATGAAGTTCTTGGAGTGATCTTGTGTGGCCGACAGGCACGGTAGATTTAATGACAATTAATGCATGTGGGTTAAAGTTGAGAGCCTCTCTAACAACTAAATCAACAGAACTTGTATCAAATCGGTTTGTTTCTGCATCATAGTCAGTGGGAGTTGCAATAATAATAAAATCAGCATTTTTTAATGCCTCTTCTCTATCTAAAGTTGCAGTTAAATTTAACGATTTTTCGTTTAAAAAAATCTCAATATCTTTGTCAACAATTGTTGATTGTTTATTGTTTATTAAATTTACTCTCTTTTTATCAATATCCAACACAACCACATCATGGTTTTGCGCAAGAAGAATAGAAAGAGACATACCAACATATCCCGATCCAACAACTGTTATTTTTCTTTTTGTAACCAAATTGTGGGTTAAGAATTTTTAAAAAAGGATATCCTTGATTATTAACTAATTTTTAGATTTCCTTATGAAAGCCTATCTTCCTCTTCTTTAACTTTTTAATAGTAGCGTCGAAAAAGGACCACCATAAAACTTAACAAACCTCCAGTAATCGTAGATAAAATTACTATAAGCGATCTAACTGGTCCAGATTTCCTCTCAGGAATGAATGGTGGTTCGAGCGTCATCAAAACATAATCATCATGTATGCTCGCCATCATTTTTGTTTCAAGTTGGTTTTCCATTAAATTTGATATTGATTTTTTTAGTTCAACTTGAGGAGAAGCAGATAATTCCTCCTTGAGATATGTCAAAGCTCTCGAAGCACCGTCTATATCTATTTCTCGATAAATATTATTTGCCTCTTGGATAACCAGAGATAAAAAATCATATGCAAATACAGGAGAAATATGCTCTATCCTAATAGTAACGTGTCCGGTCAACCTGTCTTTCATAATTGAAAGCATTTCAGAATACTCTTTGTGAGTTTCTATATAGGAAGGCACGATACCCCTGTTTACAGGAGCATCTCTTACCCATGTTTGGGAAGCTTCATCGTAAAGTTCCGGATCAAATAATAGTTTCTTAGTAGATACATCATAGCTTTTAGCAGCCATGATTGATGGCAAAACGTCATCATAGCTTATAAGACGTTTCACGAATTCTCTAGACTGAATTATATCTATAACTTTATTAAGAGAAGCTCCTTGAGAAGATATATCAACTCCTGCTAATGAAGCCAGTCCAGATAAGCTAGACATGCCTGATTCTTGTTTATCTCTACTGATTAATAGAGACTCAGAAGTATAATAATTTGTTAATGACAGAGCTACTATAATTGAAGTTATTGCAAAAAAAGTTGTTATTGAAAAGATTATGAGTCTTCCATCCCAAAGAACACTTACGATTTCTCTCAAAGAGATTTCATCTTCAAAAGCTTGTGAAGGTAGATTTTTTTCTGCAGATGAGCTCATGATTTATTTATACGATTAATTTCTTCTTTAAGTTTATCAAATTCCTCTGCTTTTCGCTGAAGAAATAGTAATGTTAATTTTCTTTTTCTTTCTACACCTTCAGGAGTTAAGAGATATAGATAACCAAGTTTTCGGTCTGATTTTCTAAAATTATCAACTTTAACCATACCCCTTCCTAGCAAGGCTTTGATTAAATAATTAATTTTCCCCAAGCTTAGCCCCAGATGCTCTGCAATCTGACGTTGTGTTAAGTTAGGATTTTCTTCTATCTGCCGAAGAATTTCTAACTCTTCTTCTGAATTATTTATGTCTTTTTTCAATAGCTACCGCAATGACACTTTTTCATGAATCATACTAAAGGATACATATTGTTCAATAAATGAACATACCGATTCTACTACACGTTCAACTATTGAACAACATTTTTGAAAAATCACTATATTTTTAAAGTTTAAAGTTTCTAATAACTTCTTTGGGACTTAAATTTGATTTATCGACTTCAGCAAGTACACTTGTATTTAATAATTTTAATAATAATCTAACTCGATCTTTTGATTTTTTAGATAAAAATATCGCATCAATGCCTGCAAAACGACCTTCAGAGATTGAAACAGCATCTCCTTCCTTGTA
>Ga0209359_10000070_pt1 | contig 20444 bp, 9 predicted proteins | sample MarorgKNORR_S2LV_FD_188224 | JGI IMG/M metagenome (GOLD analysis project Ga0209359, IMG submission 188224) | Marine microbial communities from the Southern Atlantic Ocean, analyzing organic carbon cycling - Surface_A/KNORR_S2/LV (SPAdes) (version 2) | ecosystem: Environmental > Aquatic > Marine... | reverse complement strand
GTATTTTTCACAAGTATTCCCAATAAGATTATCTTTCTGAAGAATTTTTACATTTAGTTTCTCTTGCTCTTGTTCTATAATTTCATTCTGCCTATCTATTGCAGATTTTATTACCAGTTTCTTTTTGGAAATTTGCAGGGTTTCTATAAATGCCTGCAGTTTTTCTATTTCTAGCTCTTCCTCTTGAGTCCAATCTCCTTCTTCTTCAAGAAGATCCATCATGTCTTGATTGGTAGGTAAACCCCGCTTCTTAGCTTTTTCTATATATAATTCAGTAATATCCTCAAGCTCTACTTGATCATGAGGCGTCAAGTGTCTTATATATACAAGACTTTCATTGAATACGGAAGAAGAATACCCTCTAACCACATCTCTAAACGCCTTTCGGTGTTCAGTAGCAGTGGACATTAGATATCTCCGTTATCAATATCTTCTTGAAGTTTTTCGAAGTCAGCGGCTAAAACAGCACCGGCACTATAATACCAGTAGCTTACATATGTAGCTAGCTTGCTAGAGATTGTATAATATATTTCACTACCTTCTTCTTCGAGCCGATAGTATTCATCAACCTTATCCTCAAAACTTTCTCCCTTAAACAGGGGTTCGGTTACCTCGGATTCGTCTTTTCTTATATAAGATAAATTCAAAAGATACCAAGTAACAGCTTTATTGGCCGCCCTAGAGTCAGCAGTGTGATTAAATAAAGAGGCGTAGTTTGTTTCTACATTAACAATTTCTTTTCGAGTTTCTCCAAGTTTTCCGGATAAGTCTTTTACTTTTTCTTCGTCTTTCTTGGTTTTTGCAGATTTAGTATTAAGTCTACCAAGCTCATTACTATACTCGCCGAACTTCATGTACAATCTTGTTAAAGCTTGAGCATCCTCTTCTGGCATTAATCCTCCACTGTCAGAATATTTTTTTGCCAACATCGCCTTGGTGAGTATTCCCTGTTTAACACAGTTGCTCATTTCGATGCTATACTCAAGCTCGGCTTCTTCCATCTCGCGACGATTTGGCTGCTTAATTATGATTCTATAGGGAACAGCTTGATCTACTTCCTTGGTGACTTCTACTTGCTCCTCATTACCGTCTTCAGTTTTTCTAGACTCAACCTCAGTAACTTTCACTTTTTCGGTTTGCTCTACAGTAAAACTATAGACCTCCTTTAAAGAAGTAATTGTTTCTTCTTCTTTTTTCTTTCTTTCTAATAATTCCATTTCCTTATTCCTTTCTTATTATATTTATTTAAACTCAAAATCTATAGTAAAATTTTGCAAGTCGCCCTCTATGTTGCGAATCGTTTCATTACCTATATCTAGAGTTCTTTTTCTTAAATGTTGTAACTTATCTTGATCAAAATAATCTGCTTGATCAATTATTGCACGATATTCCTGCGGTAAATTCTGTTTGAGTTTACCGAAATGAATCCGATGTTCTTCGTTTAGATCTTCCAACATCATTAGAAAACCTTTAAACAAAGATTTAGTATTCCTCTCGCAATGCCTGCGAAAAATGTTTCCTGCTTCCATATCCTTATTCCTAATAGTTTATACACCTTTTATTATTTAGTGTAGAATTAATTATGACAAGTTTTATTTCAGATTTCGCAAAACAAGCGTTTGCAAAACAATTCGAGCACCTGCATGATACCTTTGCCCGTGACATCGTTGTATATAAAGAAGCTCAAAAGGTAGTAATAAATACAGATTTAAATTATAATTATATTTACAACAATACTGGAAGCGCACCGAGCGTACAAAATGTTCCTCAAAAATTTGTATTTAAAGCTAGAATATTATATGATGACAATAGAGACACAGAATATTTTGGTGAATTTGGAACAAGCACAAAAGTAAAACGAGTTGATTCAAATAGTCGAGTAAGAATAAAATTAAAAAAAGAAGATTACATGCAAATAAAAGATTTAAAAAGAATTGAATTTGATGAAAGAATGTTTATGGTTGATTCGGATCCAAGAGCACATGGATTGTTCGAAGTTAATTTTTATACTTTATACCTAAAACCTGTGGAAGCAAAATGATTTCGGTATACGCATTAAGAAATGCACTGAAAGGACAATTGCTAAAAAATAAAGTTGTTGAAAAAGAGTTCGATAAATTAGTATTCAAACATTTTGATAGCGCAAAAAAAAGATTATTAATTGATTATGATATGCATCCAGTTACTAGAGATTTAAACAATGAAAGCAATGGGGGTTTTGTTACAAAAGGTACGTTATTTGGTTTTTTAGGTTTTGAATCTGAAGCTTCTCCTGCAGAAGATTTTAGGCAGTTTTTAGATCGGTCTATCACAATTAGATTTTTGTCTAACGACCAGCGAAATGGGCGCAGAAAATACACTGTAAATATTCCAACCAAAGATGACATATATGATGTAACCCCATTACCCTGGGCACAAGGAAGAAGTTGGGTAAAATCAATTGAACAAGGGATATCTGGAATGGGGAATTATATAGATGTAGAATCTCCAGCAAGTAGATCAGGTGAAGGTTTTCAAGCAAAACATTCTTCTGGAGGTGTATTTAGAAGTACATCTTATATATCTACAATCATCAATGACTTTAAAAAAAGACTACTATCTTACGGACTTACATTATGAAACCTCAATTCCAGCATGAAATCACAACTAGCTTTTCTTTGTGGTTTGACAACTTCTTACTCAAGAAAGGGGAGGCTTATGCTAATAAAACAGATCCATTAACATTAGTTTCTGATGATAGGCTAGACCCCAGTTTAAAAAGTTTCTCAAGCCCATACAAACAGTGGGTTTTTGATCAAAGCATTTCAGGCGCAAGCGTTCCTTTTGATATAACAATTGACGGAATTTCTCAACCCAAATCAGGCGGAGTAGATCCAAGCACGCTAGCAGCATGGGACATAACACAAGGTTACGCACCAAGACAGTTAGTTTCTCATTCTGGTGGTTCCTGGATTTCTATGGAATATACAGATATAGCAGAGGAACCAGGTGTTTCCAACAAATGGGAAGATATCACATGGACCTCAACCAGTCAAGCTGGAGAAATTTTGTTTGTAGATTATGTTAATGGAAGAATTATAAGTTCCGCTGCATCTTCAACTTCTACAGTGTCAGTCGATTACGCGGTAAAAGATTTTAATATTTATGTTACAAATGAGACAGAAGAAAATTTAATTGTTGAGTCTAAATTTGATATCAATAGTAGATTCGATCAAACTCTGACTCCTATTCCTCCCTACGATCAAGTTTTGCCAGCAATTTTTATTAATAATGTTAGAAGTACTAACGATCCATTTTCTTTTGGAGGAGAAGAAAACACTATTGCAGATATTAGATGCGTGGTGATGGCTGAGAATATCTACCAACTAGATGCGGTGCTATCTATTTTCAATGACGCTAGCAAATTATGTTTTGCAGCTTTGTCCTTTGAGGACTATCCATTAAATGAGTATGGAGATGCATTTAATTTTAATTATGATGACTTAGCACAACACAGAAACAACGTTAATCCAACAGCTGTACATCATATTGAAAGAGTAGATGTATCTAAATTAAGCGATAGAGTAACAAAAACAATTAGCCCTAATACTTTTGTTGGTTTTATCGATTTTGAAATCAATACATACCGCTATCCAAGAATTTAAATTTCTCTTTTTTAAAAATTAAATGTAATAAACAAAAGAATACTTATTATTATGGCAACTAGAAATAGAGTTATTTATCAGAGTGAAGCGCTGTATGTGGGACAGCCTGAAGCTACAGGCCACCACATCACTGCTAAAAGTAATAATGCTACCGATGCGAGTTCTACTCCAAAAACGGTTAGTAGTAAAGTTTGGGGCCTGGTCAAAGAGCCAGCAAATAATACAGATTTGTGTGTTTTAGATAACACCGATTCTTGGACATTAATTACAAAACCCACAGACCTTGTAGATTCCGGAGGAGTAGCAATAAGCCCTTTCAAAGGAGAATTTGACGAGAGTACCACATACTCTGCTGACGATGTTGTAAAAGTATCTGACAGCGGACAAGAATGGTATTTCGAAGCGTCCGCATCTAGTACCGGCAAGCACCCACTTACGGCTCTGGTTGGAGATTCAACAGCAACACCACCTATTCCGCAGTTTACAGATAACGGTAATTATGATTTATCAAACAATGCTGACCTTTCAGATTGGGATATTTCACCTGCGATTAAGCAGCTCAATAGGGTTCAAAGCGCAAATTATAGTTTTACAATTAATAGACAAGACGTTAACCAATTTGGTCAGCTTTCTAGAATTGATTCGGTGGCAATTGAACCACCTACAGTTAGTTTGGATTTCTCTTATTATTTAAACAATGGAGCAAACGAAAAATTAATGGGATTTAATGTTGAAGAACAGTCAGCTCTCGACGGCGGAACGGCTGTAAATTTTGTCAAGACAGACAAGCAAGAAGATGATTATGCTGGTAGAAATTATTTTATTCTTACCACACCTCAAGGATCTGATGCGGTAGGAAATTCTGCTTTCGACAATTACGGCGACGCTGATGACCTGGAAAGCTCAACCATTGCCCTGGGCAATGGTTATGTAACGAATTATTCGGTTGAAGCTTCTGTTGGGAGCATGCCCACAGCAAATGTAACAGTAGAAGGACTCAACCTAAAATCTGATGCAGGTTTTCATAATGTTGATATTCCTGCTGTTAATAATGAACGAGGCACACCAATTGAAGGTGTGAAATATAGCCTTCCAGCACCAGTAAGCGGTGTTCTTAACGACGCAGCTAGCGATCCTACTCTAGGTGATGCGGATTCTTATTCTGGCCAAGCAGACGGATGGTCTTGTTTGCGTCCTGGAGATATTGAAATGCATCTTGGAACATCTGGTGGAGCAGCAATGCTCAACACCCTACCCGACGGAACACCTCCAACAGACCATAAAGCTGGAAGTTGTCACGTTCAGAGTTTTAGTGTTGAAGTACCAATGTCAAGAACTCCGCTTCAAAGACTTGGAACTCCTTATGCTTATACTAGACCATTAGACTTCCCTCTTACTGTAAATGTGAGCGTGAACGCTATTGTTTCTGACTTGAAAGCTGGAAACGTAGCAAATCATTTGTTTGATTTCCAAAACCACGACCTCCAATTTATCCTCAGAGAACCTCAAGCAGATGGTAAAGGTCCAGTTGCAATGTCATTCTTTGTTAAAGGCGCACAGCTCGAAGGAGAGTCGTTTAGTTCTTCTATCGGAGACAACAAGTCTGTAGATATTACTTTTACATGCCAAGTTGGTGGACCCGAAGATACTACTAGGGGAATTATGGTAGCAGGATCAAGAGGTGTCATCTTATCATCTTTCCTTGATAGGTTTGATCCGGCAACAGCTTAACATTAATCTTTTATAGATTATTTAAAAAACCCGCTTAGGCGGGTTTTTTTATGTGTGCTTAATTATTCTCATCCCTTGTTTAGTTCCAACTTCAAATAAAAATTCAGCAGAAACTTTTGCAAAATCTCCAATAGACATAGAGTGAGATTCGGCAGCCAGTTTGGCGTCTGGTATTTTAATTGTAGCATAATGCTTTTTTGTTGTGGTAGATGTTCTGCTGTATAATTTTATATCTATATTCATAGATACATCATCTTTAAATATTTGAGATATTTGTGATTTATTTGCATTTTTTTGTATATCTCTTAGTAAAATTTCAGCAGACATTGATCCTAATATTGGGAATTGAATTTTTCTATCTTTTATATAATCAGAACCAAAACAATTTATATCTTGTCTTTCTATATTTAAAGATATCTCAATTGATTGTATTAGCATGAGTTCTGGCTGAATGTCCAAAAGACTAAACCCGCCTTCTACTCCAGACTTATTGTCTGTCCATGTGATTTCAATGTCTCCTGGCCTTAATGCTAAAGAAGATTCTGAGTTTTTGGTATCGAGAGCGCCCTCTGTAAGTATTGACTTTTTTATATCAACTATTGATTCTGATCTATTACCTTGGTTATCTACAGCGGGAACAGAATCATTTAAATTATTAAAATCATATTCATCTATACATATATTACTACAACTATAAGACAACTGACAAGAAACCATTGAACCAAGCGCAGCAGATATACTATAAGAAGAAAGATAACAATTACCTATACCAACTAAATCTAATTTATCAAATTCAGAATTGTCTGTTTTATTTTGTCTGCCTAAAATATCTTTTCTAGGATTTGCTTGTTCCGCTAGTAGGTATAAATTTATGTCCCCCTTCTTAGCTTCTGCCGAGGCTCCCGAATTTGCCCAATCAGGTTGATTATATAGTTTTGAGTTTTCAAACAAGTACCCTCCATCAACATTTAACCCCAAAGCAGATTCGTTTTCTGCATCGAAAAATAAATATGAAAACTGAACATCTACCGTGGGTTGTGAAAGAACGGGTATTCTAGATTTCATAGCTACAGCTCCAGAGGCAGGGGTTCTATCTTTTATATATTCGCTCGAACCAATCTCTTTTAATTGTAATGCATTAAAGTTAAAAGAGTAAGATATATCTTGCACTCTAGATATTAATGTTGGATTATGAAAAGCGTCCTGTGCCCTAAAAGCTGGCGCAGAATCCGCCAACAAAACTACCCGCTCATAACTAAGATGTAACCTTTTCCCTTGAGACATAATTTTACTTACACAATAAAAATCTGCCAATAGTATTTTTAATGTGTATAATAATAATGTTCCAAACATTTTGAATTATGCCAAACAGTAGAATCTCAGATTTATTTCAAGTGTCTAATCTAGATCAAGATTTAGACGCAGAAGCGCTTCTTTTGATTGCGCGTGCTAAGTCCCATAACGAGACTATGCATTATCAGGATTTTAAAAAATCCATTACAGACTATTGTGTCTTCATTACTGGTGATCAATTGATTACCGGCCTTAAAACTTTTGAAGATAATACCCTTTTTAATAAAGACGTTTCAATACAAGGAGACCTTTCCGTCAGGGGAGATATTTTTAATTTAAAATTCGAGCAAGGAGTAGATCCTGCTTTTTTGAACGCCTGGCAATCTGTAATCTACCCAGCTAATGCGGAAGTTTCTTATAATTCAAAATCATGGCGTTCATCTTTTCAAACCCTGCCTTCTGATCAGCCTGGAGTTACAGGCACAGCCTCACAAGGAAAAGTAACTATTGATAACCATGATCATATTTTAAATGGTGATATGGTTAATCTAATTACTCCAGACGGATCAACTCATGGATTTATTGAAAATCAAGATTGGTCAGTAGGCGCCAACAAAGAAGCTTCTGCGACTAATTTAGCTAACGCAATTAATTCAAATCCTAATTTTTCCGCAACTAGCGATATCAATTCAAATGAAATCATAATTACCCAAACCACTATTGGCATAGCTGGAAATACAACAATTATGATTGACACTGCAAACCCCCTCCAAATATCCAAAGAAGATTTCTCGGGGGGTTTAGGTAGCGCAAGCAACCCTTGGTTAGATGTAAGTTTAAAAGACGCAGATGATTATCTAACACAGCTGGATTCTAATTTAAATACCCAAGGAAACCTTGTTGTAGAGTCGGACTCACACTTAAAGGGCATACTCGAAGTTGATGGAGACTCGGATATATATTCTAATCTTACAGTTCATAAAGACGCAACAATAAAAGAGAACCTTACGGTCCAACAAGATTCCTTCTTAAATAGCAAGCTTAGCGTAAATACAACAGATCAAAACGAGCAAGTTACAATTCACGGAAACATCGGCTTGACTGATAATTTTCCAATTAGAGGAACAGGTGTTGATTTAATTTATGCAGAAGGGACTAGCGCTTTTCTTGGCAACGGAGGGGGTTTTGAGGTAGATACAGACAAGAACACATTTACATATAATAATGCTAGCATAGCAAATGATTTAACTGTTTCCGGAGATGCCCACTTGTCCCAAAATCTAACAATCTTAAAACACTTAAATGTAAAAGAAAATTCTCACTTAGAAGGCGAGCTTCTAGTAGAAGGAATTACTCAATTAAACGATAATTTAACAGTAACAGCTTCTGAGGCCAGGTTTATTGTAGATAATGCAGTATTTGAAAAAGATGTAGAAATACAAGGAGACTTGTCAGTAAAAGGCGACTTATTTAATTTAAAATTTGATGACGGATCGGGCGGAAATGCAGACAACTACCTTACTCAACTGGATTCTAATTTAGTAACCAAAGGTACGCTTAGTGTAGATTTAGATTCAACTTTAAAATCAAATCTTAATACTCAGGGAGATGTAACTTTTGATCAAAAGCTTGATATCATAGGGCAGACCACAATTTTAGATAAACTTGGAGTAGGCACTACTAGCCCACAAAAGACTCTTGAAGTGGCGGGTGATCTTAGAACCACAAAGACAACAGCAGACGGGGGGGTTTTATCATTAGACTTAAATCCAGGAGGGGTAGCAGATCATCCAAAATTATCTTTATATGATAAAAATGGAGGAAATGCAGCGAATTTGCTTTATAGCAGACTTCAATTTACGAGAGACGCTGAAGCGTTTATATCCTCTAAATCTGACTTAAAATTGGTAACAAATGGAGAAGATCGAATCACAATTACCGCAGATGGCAATGTAGGTATTGGGACCAGCGCGCCTAGTGAAAAGCTAGATGTATTAACTTCCAATCCGTTTGCTGCGAGATTCACAAGAGACGGCGGTGTCCCGCATTTTAAATTTGAGGATACATCAGATAGCGGAGACTTTAGTCAGCTTCACACTTCAAACAAAATGTTTTTATTTTCAAGAAGGTCAGCTAGTGACCCTGTATCAAATCAAAATATTTGGTTAGCTGGCACTGAAAGCGGTAATGTGGGTATTGGTACTTCAGATCCTAGTGCTCAACTTGAAGTTGTTTCGCCCAGAGTAAACGATTATGCTATCAAAACTACTCGCGCAGACGGCACAAGATTAACGTCGATGTTTCAGGATAATAATTCAAATGGAACAATTGGGGCTTACGACTCTTCAGACATTGCTAAAGTTTGGCTTAACACCAATGGTGCATCTTACTTCAACGGAGGCAACGTAGGCATTGGTACTGCGGAGCCCAGTCAAACCCTTGATGTTGTTGGTAATTTTGTACAGAATGATGCGTCTGGCGCCCAAGTATATACTAATTTTTTCAATTATGGTGGCGGAGCTGGCGTTTCAGTTCAATCCAGAATGTTTAATGAGCAAGGCGACAACAATGTGGCAATACGATGCGATGGAGATTCTTTTTTTAATGGCGGCAATGTAGGCATTGGTACTACTCAGCCTGATCAGACTCTCACCGTCAAGCCAACAACAAACGGCAAGTATGGTATTCATATTTTTAAGCCTGAAACAGACCAGGATAGTCTCGGCGGAATTTTTGTAGAATCAGATGGCACATCAAGTTTATATTTAAAAGATAGAGATGTTACGAGCGCAACCAATGGACAGACAACCACCAGAATTAAAGCGAGAGGTGACTCATTCTTTTTGGGTGGAAATGTCGGCATTGGAGATTCTTCTCCCGAGTGCAAGTTAGATGTTGAACAAGATTACACTGGTACAGTATTTAGGGTTGGAGGAACTTCTGCTGTTGGGAATGAATTTCAAGTTAATTCAACACAAGAAAATCCGTATGTATTATTAAGGGGCGAAGGTAGCAATGATTCTAAAGTGGTGCTTCACTCCAATGGACATTCTTTTTTCAGGGGCGGAAATGTTGGTATAGGAACAGTTTCCCCAGATTTTAAACTTCAAATAAAAGGCTTGGATGATTTATTTAGTCTTGAAAATAAAAACACAGCCCGAACATTCAACCAAGGCATTAACAACACAGAAGCATATTTAGATTTTGCCACAGGAGATAACTTCGAGATCAAGCAGGCTGGCGTCACCGCTCTTAAAATATACAACGGAGGCAACATTGAATTTGCAAATGATTTACAAGTCAACAACAATTTAACAGTACAAAACGATCTAACCGTAAGAGGTGATATATTTAACATTAAATTTGAAAACGATGCACTACTTGGATCTCTACCAATTTACCAATCCCATATCACCTATACAGATGGAGAAAGAATTCAACACGACAACAAAGCTTGGGATAAAACCGGAACACAAGGACACCCCGACCACCAGGCTCCAGGAATAGATTTAAGTCAATGGCAAGAATTTATTATTGCAGACCTTGATGATTATAAGACCCACCTTGATTCTGATTTGATAGTTGTGGGTAAAACTGGGTTAGGAGAAGAAAGCCCAGTAGCAAAGCTTCATCTAAAAAATTATGACAACACACTGCCGATTTTCATCGCAGAAAGTAATAGCAAACATCTTGAAATAGAAAATGATGGAGATGTTATTATATACAATAAATTAAAAATTGGACCTAGAGATGGTATAGGTTCACCAGACTCTTTTCAAATTTATCAAGACGATCCTGCAGCTGTTGCAGGTGATGAAGAATACTTCTCAATTAAACACACAACTCAAACTAGCAACGGACCTACAGGAGGCATGTTTCTTCGGGAAGATGGTCGGGCATCAATTGGAACTTGGAGCGCGCAGAACATGCTTAATATTGATCAGCAAACAGGGGCTCCAGGTATAGGTATTTATTCTCAAGCTAGCGAAAGAGCCACGATTAGCTTAAAAGAGTCGGGCGCAATTTCATATCTGGAAACTGGATCTACAGCCACTTTGCCGTCAAGCTTACATGATTTATATGGAACTAATATTGGTTACATGAGATCGGTCGAACAAGATCTAGCAGTATTCTCTTCAATGAACGGCACGGGCGTTCACATTGGCGCCGGAGACAAAAAGCTTTTAACTTTTACAGGTACTACAGACAGCCACCCAGTTTCTTCAGCGGAAGCTGGAAACGATGTATTATTCTCAGAAGACGCAAATGTAGGAATTAATGTATCGGAAGTAGCATTATCTCCAGTCACTCAAGATAAATTTAAATTGCATGTTGATGGAGAAGTAAAAATCGATGGAAGGCTTTTTGCTACAGATATTTTTGAGACGTATCCAGTTATACCTAAAGTTGGAGATGTACATATGGGTGATACAGTATTAAGACCTGATCATTCGTATTCTGCAGGAGATCAAGGAACATTATTTTTTGACGATGATTACATTTTTATCTGCGTCAGAGATAGCGACGGCACAGACCCAAATCGCATTGCGTGGAAAAGATTCGCAATTAGTGAGTGGTAATTATTTAAAATAGGTGTAATACAATAAGATGGCCCAGAACGACATATATTTAGTAAGACAAAAAGCAGATGGCACATTTGAAGAAATAGCCCATTCTCCTTTTCAATATGATGCTTCAAGCATAACAGATTTGCCGGACAAGGCAAGCAACACCTTCCATATTAACACTAAACTCAGGGTTGATGAACTAGAGGTTAACGGCAAGACTACAGTTATACATACCGACACCAATACAAGCGAACAGCTTCTTGTCACTAATGATGGTACTGGGCCTGCGGCTATTATAAACCAGCTTGGGCAGCAAGCATTAATTGATATACAAGATGACGGGCATAGCGCTTTATATATAAGAGGAGATGCTCCGTTCGGGGGTTTTGTAGGACTTGGAGAGACAAACCCTCAAGAACAATTACATTTATCAGGCAGCATGCTGCTCGAAAATACTCAACTATTAATGTCCAAAAATATTTCTGGAACTAAAGTAAATATTTTAGGCTTAACTAATGATGATGTCACAAATTTAAATAATGTAGGAAACGGAATTACTCTTTCTACTGGAACAGCTTCTTCAGAAGAAAAAGTTTTTATTCATCCTTCGGGTAGAGTTGGAATTGGTATTTTAAAAAATGATCCAGGAGCTGTTTTAGAACTCAAACGAGACAGTGACACTAATCTTTTATTTACACATAAAACAACATCCATATCTTCAATAATTAATATCGATAAACCAGAAGATAAAGTTGTATTCAAGACTCTTTCAGATAATGATCTTTCTTTAGGAACAAATGCTCTAGACTTTTTCACTCTTACTAAAGAAGGAAATATTACCCTTGAACAAAAAACTTCGGGAAGTACTCTTACTGGAGGCGACTTAACAATTGACGGAACTTTTACCTCAAAAGGAGACATGATTTCCATTGGGTCAGAAGAAATTTTATTTAGTAAATCATTAATGTCTTCTGGAATGAATGTTGCAAAAAGCTATAGAATTTTAGAAGTTGGATACAACACTCAACACTGGGACCATGGAACGTCCTTTGTTGTTGAAGTTTATTCTAACCATTATAGCTCCCAAGGTTATCAAAAATATTTATTATCCCACACATACCTAGACACTAGTGCAGGTGGAAGTCAAGATGGAATTGTTGATAAAACAGGATCCAGAGATTATGTTTTAAAAATTTTAGAACACGAAGGTGACGCTGGCTCTTATGAATTTAGGGTAAGATTAGGATCTCCAGAAGATACTGGTGTTAATGTTAATGATTTTGATGTTGCGCTTGTACCTTTATATGTTGATGTAACTAATTATGCAAATGTTCGAGTAAAAGTAACTTCTTTTAATTCTGATAGTTGCAAAAGAATTAGTTTTGACTCTAATTGGGGAGCAGCCACCGCAGATGATGAATTTAAATTTAATCCGCTTCCACCAGCAGAAGATATAACTTGGTCAGATTATCCAGATTTACCAGGAACTTTAGATTATGTTTTTGCAGGAAGACAAGCGCTTTATGCAGATGTATTGTTTGGAGACGGAAGAATCAATAGAATTGGCGAGGGAACGACTCACCAAAATAATATTCAATGGGCTTTAAAATTAGCCGACGTAAATACATCATTAACTGTCGCAGGTAAAGTTGGAATCGGAACTGGCAACCCAACTACATCATTACATATTAAAAATTCACAACCGGTTATAAGATTAGAAGACACTAATACTGGTTTAAGCTCAGAAATTTACGGAGACACTGGAGATGGAGATTTAGTAATTGTCTCGGATGTAACAGGCGGTGGCACAGATCCATTCATGAGTTTTAGAATTGGCGGAATGCCTTTAGCAAATGAAAAAATGCGGATTCAAGAAAACGGCAACGTAGGTATTGGTACTAAGACTCCTGATAGAAAGCTCGATGTGCAAGGTATACAGGGTTGGGAAGATTCAAATGGTGTAGAGAGAGCCGGACTGAATCCTGCTATCGATGGATCTGATTTTCAATTATTTGACTCAAATGGCGATAGTTCCATCCGTTTTGATAGTAGATCAGGCGGAAATAGTTATATTAACAACGGCAATGTAGGTATTGGTACTGCGACTCCTAGTTATAAATTGGATGTCAGTACTGAAAGTAGTGTCGGATTACGATTAAAAAATCCTGCTTCTGCTGGTGTAAATTTATCGAATGATGCTCCATCAATCTTTTTTCAGGCAAATGGATGGGATACAGATGCAGGATCACAGGTATATTCAGGTCGAATACGGGTAAGCGGATTATATTCAGGAGCAGGGGATCGTGGAAATACGCATCCCGTAATGGTCTTTGATTTAGAAACAAACGAAAACAACCCAGACGATGTCGCAAGTCCCAAGATGTCAATAGGAATTGATGCTGTGGAAATTCCGACTAAATTAGGTATTGGTACTACGAGTCCTAGTACCACTCTTGATATCAATCAACCCAAGAATGACTCAAACGGTAATGCATTAAACAAAGATGTGATAATGTCTTTTAGTAAGGGTGAAACAGGTGAAGCTAGAATTGGTTTAAGTGGTGCAGGCTCACAAGTTCTCCTTGGTTCAGAAGCAGATGACTTATGCATAAGGAGTGATGGTAATAATATTAGATTTGGCACTGCATCTGCGACTCGCACAGACATGACTATCGACTCCGCAGGCAAAGTAGGTATTGGTACTACGAGTCCTCGTGAAAATTTAGAAGTAAATGGAAATGTTTTAATTGCTTCTTATGATGTTTCTGCAAATACAGGGGAAGCGCCAGGTTCAATGCTTACAATATTTAGCAGAAGAGAACCAGCATCATCAAGCAATAATGCACTTTATGGATCAGGAATAGACTTCATGCCTCGATCGGATGGTGGTCATTGTTCACCATTTATTCGTTTTTATGATACAAAATCTAATACAGATTATGACTCCGATCAAGTCGGAGATAATAACTGGATTATCGGCGCAGACGACACGAATGTTTCTTCTTTTATGGTCAACTGGGGTGGTGGTAGCGACAGCGATAAACCTGAAAGTATATCAAGTACTTCAGAGCTTTCGGGATTCAAACGCCTCTTTATTGACGGCCCAACAGGAAGATTTGGATTAAACACTTCTAGCCCACAGTCTGACCTTCACCTAGGAAATAGTTCTGCCAGCTCGAATTGGATGACTTTTCAAAATAGTCCAGGAAGCTTTCAAATAGGAATAAGCGAAACAAACACTCCTTCTGAAAAATATTTTTCTATTTATGACAAAGATGCATCAGAGCATAGAATTTTTGTTGCTGATAGTGGCAATGTAGGTATTGGAACATCGAGTCCTGGTTCAGCACTCCATGTAGCAGGAGAAATGGGAGTATCTCCTTTAGGTACTGGTGTTCATGCGGGAGTAAGGGGTGCTGGTGCTGATAGCCGTGCCATACTTCAACTTAACGGAGAACTCGGAGGGTATATTGATTTTTCCAAAAGTGGGACTGATTTAAATGGTAGGATTTTGTATGACAATACAGATGATTATATGGAATTTTATACCAATCAAACCCGACGAATGCACATCGATGGCCTTGGCAATGTAGGTATTGGTACTACGAGTCCTACTTGTGCTCTTGATATTTATCGCCCAGACTCTCAAATTTCAGAGGTTAGAATTCGAGGCGGAGTACAAGGTTCTGGAACATTATTCGTAGGTCAAAGTGACCATGTCGGCGGGGGTATTATGTACAACGGAGATGATATTCCTAATCAGACAATCTCACCATCAGCAGGTTTTCCAGATAGAACAACTTTATTCCGAAGAAATGGTGGAGATGACAGTGCTGTAATGCAATGGGGGCACGATAATAGTGATGTAACTTTTTATGGCGGGCTTTTCATTAATAGTAATATCTATCATAGTGAAGATAGTAATACCTGGATGGGCTTTCATACTGCAGACCAATGGCGTGTTGTTACGGGCGGAACAGAAAGGCTTGAAGTTAATAATATCGCAACAACTGTAAATAATGTTCTTCAGGCTTATGGAGGCATGACGATCGCAACAAACGAAGATAATAATACTCCCGAATTAACTTTAAAAAGAACAGCAGCGACTAACTCAAACAGCAGTGATGACATTGTTGATATTCGCGTTGCAGATAGTGCTCTGAATTTTATCATCAACAATGATTCTGACGGAGATGGAGGAACTTATCAATTTCAAAAAATGGCAGGCGGCCTGACGGTACCAGCGGCAATCAATTGCGACACTATCACCACTAACAACATAATTCGAAAAAACGGAGATACAAACACATACCTTGAGTTTCATGAAGCAGATCAATTTCGAGTGGTAACGGGCGGATTCGAAAGACTGGAAGTTACAAATCAACACACCAAAACTGCTGGAGATCTTATAGTCGAGGGCGATCTTACAGTAAATGGAGATCTCGTCACACTCAACACAACAAATTTACAAATAGAAGACAAACTTCTTACGGTTGCTAAAAACGCGACCAATGCTGCTACGGCTGACGGTTGCGGGCTTGATTTTGGAGGTCAATACAAATTAACTTTCGAAAACGAGAGCGTAGGAAATAAATTATTAATTGACCAAACAAACGGCAACCAAGCTTCCCTTGAAATTCAAGGAACCGGTGGCACGCAACTTATACTCCAAGATACAAATTCAACCACTACCGCAAATCAAACAGGGAAGGTTGAATGGAAGCTGGGTAACGACACGGTTACAGCTGAAGTTGGATTTAGAAGCAACAGCGATAGCGACTTTTCAATCAGAAACGGTAGCGGCGACATAGTTCTTCTTGGTCAAGACACACGACTTACTGGCACAGGAAATTTAATTATTGAAAATAGCAATAAAATATTACTCGGAAACACTATTGGCAATTCCAACACTAGCGCAGCAGATGCTTACATTTCAATTTTTGACATTGGAGCAAACAATAATGTTAAATTAATTGGATTTAGCGAAGGAGAAAATGGAAGCGCCTTTTGGTTTAACTCTGGGTTCGCACTTGATGATAACCTTAATTTTATAGGACTAAGTACTTCCACAAATACAAACGCAATGACTTGGACATATGATGGTCGGATAGGCATTAATACTACCAACCCAGAAGGTAGGTTTGAGATTAACCATACTGGTTCTTGGAACGATCCATCTATTCATCTTAAGGGACAATATCCAACCATTAAGTTCAACGACACCAACAACGATTCACATGATTGGTATATTCATGCTAATGACAATAAGTTTTATATTATGGCTGATAGAGATGGACATCTAGGAGATGATCCGATCACAGCAACAGATAATGTTTGGGAGGCTCCATATCCTTTACAACTAAACAGTAGCACCAATGAAGGTTATATTTTTGGTTACAAAATTCTTTCATCATTTGGTGGCGAAATAAACGGCAATTTACAAGTTCGCACTCGTCTAGATGTAGGAAATGGTACTCACAATGATTCTGAAATTAGAATTTACAAGCAAGATAATAATACATCTGATCACATACAATTCTACAACGGAACAACCAGAATGGGGGAGATAGGTTGCCATGACACCACCTGGCTAAGAATCAACCAAGAGACCAATAAAAATATATATACGCCGAGAATGATACGAGCTGATGGTGGTTTTCATGTCGATCAAGTCCAGGTTATTGATGGCAATGGAAACATACCTTATGCTCGAATATCCGGAGCGCCAACTCAATCAGAAAACAATTTCACAACCGCTCTAAAAAACAAGCTTGATGGCATAGCGACAGGGGCAACAAATACGGCTGCACCTCATTACACATCAGCTATTGCGGTTGGAGATGGTGGTTTAACTCAAAAGAATTTTACGACAACACTAAAAAACAAGCTTGATGGCATAGCGACAGGGGCAACAAATACGGCTGCACCTCATTACACATCAGCTATTGCGGTTGGAGATGGCGGTTTAACCCAAAAGAACTTTACGACAACACTAAAAAACAAGCTTGATGGAATTGACTCTAGCGCTACAAATACTGCGGCACCAGCAATTATCGCAAGTGGAAGCACTGTATCTTTGGCGGCTGGAGTTTCACAATCAGCAATTAGAAATGCAATCGGAGCAGGAACAGGATCTGGAAGTGCAAACGGAACAGTAACTAATCTCCATGTAGGAAGCGGTCTGGACGTAAGCAATAGTACAACCACTCCAAACATAACACTAGACTTTAGAGAGCTTACGCTTGCTCCATTAGTATTCGACACTTGGGATTTTATACTTAAGGGCTTTGATAACGCTTCCGAGCCTGTTAGGGTAAATTTCAACACAGTAGTTCAATCCATTGGTCTCGATCTTTCTCCCAACTTTGTAGGCACAGGCACTGGCGTGCAGACCATGCTAGGAACTCTTGAAGTACAAGGAGGTGCGACCGGAGAAAGTATTCGCGCAGCAGGCGACATTGTTGCTCTTGCAAGCATGACATCAGATGACGCATTAAAAACAAATAAAGTTGCAATTGATGGAGCGCTCGATAAAGTTTGCTCGCTCAATGGATTTACGTTCGATTGGAATGAAAAAGCCGCAGAAATTGGAATCCAAGAAGAAGGCTCGATTGGTCTTTCGGCTCAAGAAATTGAAAAGGTAGTACCAGAAGTTGTTAAACCACTCTCTAATACAGAATACAAATACGTTAACTATGAAAAATTAGTACCAGTATTAGTAGAAGCAATTAAAGAACTTAAATCTGAAATTGAACAATTAAAAAGCAATCAATGTGATTGTTAATATTATTTATTTTTTTAAATAATTTTATTTTTTAAACAATCTCTGGACTATATATAGGGCCAATACTTACTATTACAGGTATTCTCGCCATTAATGTTTTACTCCAGTCGGTATTAAGACCTTGATTAATACCTTTAATTCTAACATAGTAAGTTTCATCTGGTGTTAAATTACTAAATGATTTAAATTCATTTCTCACTATATATTCTGTTCTCGAAAAGCTCGCCCATTCTGTTGCGCCTGGGCGGGGATCGCCAGGAGGATTAGACATGTTTTGATACTCTACGCTTGCAAGAAAATAATCAATCATATCAAACAATGATGTATGTGCAAATTGAGACGAACTCCAAAACGCTAACCCCCCAGGGTCTGAACCCCTATTTAAAACAACTCTGTATATAGCTTCTATTTTAGTTGTACTAGGTACGCCGGAAAAACTGTATCCAACTGTATCCGACCATTCATAGTTTTGCCCGTTATAACTTAAGTAAGCTGGCGAGCTAGAAATCTGAACTGCGTACGCTGATGCGGGTTTTATCTTTTTCCAAGATGCGCTAAATCCAGACTCAGAAGGGGGACTTAAAGTTGCATCTTCTGGGGCAGTAAATGTTTGTGTTGATTCATCTATCTCTTTAAAGAAACTTCTTACATTAGAGAATCCTTTTGTTTCATTTTCATTTGGTTCAGCAACTAATAGATCTTTTATTGAAGCGGCATATCTTGTATCATTTGTACCATCAAATGCATCATTTAAATTTGGGGTTGTAAAAAGTAAGCTGGATTCTGCTCCAACCCAGACTCCCCCGTCAGCAGAATTCTCATTTACAAAACCATGATTACCAATTCCATATATTGTATCATAAATTAATTTAACATCTGCAACGCTTAGTACTCTATCAAACGCCCAGTTTTCTATGGCTGTTCCATTTGCCGGATCGAGCCCAATAAATTCTCCGCCAGTTACATTAACTTGGTCAGCAATTTCGTAATCTCCATCTGGATGTGATACGGTAGTTGTAGTCAAAACTTCAGTTACAGTATCAGCAACTATATTAAGCCCTAAGTCTATTGCTATAGGCGGCTTTGATGGTATTTTAGTAAGTGGATTTGGGCCCCCGCTATCGGAATTTTCTCCGTCCCCGTTGTTTCCATTGTCTGGCCCCGAAAAAGGAGGTCCGCTTTTAGTGCCCGGAAACCCACCAACAGTAATGCCTCCTCCCCCTAAATCTTCAGGAGATTGTCCGGTTGCGGTAGAGAATTTTCCAAAAAAGCACCAGAACCAAATTCTGTGCCAGAAAGAATAAACCCAACCAGAACCGTCCGAGCATACGCCAAACCAAAACCAGTCGGACCATTTATAAATATAATACCATCCAGTAGATGGATTTCCATATATCCACCCAAATCTAAAGCTCCAGAACCATCCATTAGTTGAAGGATTATTATTGCCAAATATAATACACGGGCCAAAGTTTCCTCCTCCAACTCCACTTCCGCCGCCGCTTGTAAATTTTGGATATTCAAAATTAGAACCAGTCTTAGTTTGAACTCCGTTAAATTCTCCAATATTTTGGCTAGCTCCTGGTCCAGTTAGAAAATTAGTTTCTGTTGCGCCAGGAATAAAGATAAATCCATCAGTAATCCAATACCATGTTTCAGTTGAATCAAACCAAACCCACCCAATTAAAGCGTCGGGGCCAGTTAACTCGCCAATATATATCCATGTTTCCCAAAATGCAGAATAAATCCAATTAATTTTTATTCTAGGATCCGCAGGCGGACTTGACATGCCTTGATATTCATCACTAGCAATCATGATTCCTATCAATTCCCAAAGAGTATGTGTCTGAGTTAAGTAGTAAGCCAATCCATTCGAATCAGAAGCTCTTCCAAGAGCCGTTTGATATGCGGCTTCAATTGCTGCTGCGTCTCCCGATATTGAGTCTCCCCATGCATGACTTTCGCCATTATATTCTAAGCTGTCTGCAGTTACATTTTGCGGTACATAATAATTTCCAAAAGTTTTATTGTAAAACCATCCCGTAGGAAGTATTGGGTCTATATTGGTTGGTTTTGTAACGGTTTCTGGATCTGGATCGGGCGGAAGAGTTGGGTCGGTCACTAAAGGGTACCCTGGTACTGTAAATTCTGTACCATCTGGCTCTATGAGTTTCGGAGGATTAAATGTACAAACTATTACAGTGCCTCCCCCTCCGTCATTATCAAAAGGCCCAACTTTTACACTTATAGGAAAATCACCTGGGGCAGGAGGAAATGATTTGTCGTCAGGGAACAACATCCATTCCTGATAATCTTCTAACCAAATTTTATCGGATACGCCGTCCCATACGCACCAACCCCAGGGTGGAACATAATATCTTTTACTTAATTCTCCAGTGTCAGATGCATCTTCCTCATTTCCAC
>Ga0209359_10000069_pt1 | contig 20531 bp, 22 predicted proteins | sample MarorgKNORR_S2LV_FD_188224 | JGI IMG/M metagenome (GOLD analysis project Ga0209359, IMG submission 188224) | Marine microbial communities from the Southern Atlantic Ocean, analyzing organic carbon cycling - Surface_A/KNORR_S2/LV (SPAdes) (version 2) | ecosystem: Environmental > Aquatic > Marine... | reverse complement strand
CATAGTCTACGTATTATATAGATTACTAGTAACTGCTCATATAGTTAAGTTTTTATACAAGTATATACCTTACGGGTTTGCTGTTTTAGTATCAGCACAGTTAAGTTTTTTATATGACGGTGGTGTTTTTGCCTATCTATTTCAAGCACAAGCATTACCAGAACTAGCAGAGTTTATACAAGCTAACGTATTATATACATTAAGAGTTGGAATAGCGTGGTGGATTATAAAGATACTTTGGGATAAACTAGATAATTACTACCTATCAGTGTTTATAGGTGCAGAACTTACATTTGTAGTAGACTACTTTATTTTTGAGGGAGTGTACTAATGGTTAAATACATAAAAGGAACATATATATGGATTTTAAAGATTTTGAAGAACTAGGTTACAAATATTTTAGTACTAAAGGCAGTAAAAAATTAAGAGAAAAAAGTAAAGATGTTCTTACTTCAAAAGCAAATCAAATATTAAATGTATTAAATGAAGACGATAAAGTTGTTGATGCAGGTTGCGGAGGTAATCAATTTAAAGCAATTTTTCCTAACTTAATTGCTTTCGATATGGTAGATTACGGAAATCAAGATTTTGTAAGTACTATTTTAAATGCTCCAATTGAACAAGAAAGTCAAGATGCAGTACTATGTTTCGGAGTATTACATGAATGTCCTGATGAATATCACAAACCTAACATAGAAAAAATGTTGTCTTGGTTAAAACCTAACGGACAACTAATAATGAAATGTAAACAAAGAAAAGTAATTAATAAGCATCCTAGAATGACTTTAATAGGAAAACCAGATGTGTTAAATTATCAAGAATACTTTGATCAAGGCATGTGGTCTAAAGAAAGAATTGATCAATTTACAGAAGAGCTAAATTTAAAAATAAATTGGACTAGACCTATAAAAGTTTCACGCAAACAACAATGGTTTGGAAATAGTGACTTTGATTCGCAGTATGATGATGATATAGTTTTTGATGGTTATGTATGGAGTTGGAGTAAGAATGTTTAAAAAGATAAAGGAACATTTAGAAGAAACTGAATGGGGTTATTGGAAACATTTTACGCATAGTGTACATCAAAGTAATAAATTAATAGTATGTGCAATAAAATCATATATACATGGAATTTTTCCTTGCTGGTATAAAGCAGACGGACCTATTACAATAGCTAAAATGTATCATCAAATAAACAAAATACATCATATACATAAAGAAATAAAAGCAATGAAAAAGAGAGGCGAGCTCTAATAATGGATACAATGAGCTTACATAGTATATTATGTTCTTATGGTGATGTTGTTGAATTGGATTATAAATTTGACAAAAAAGCTATCGACGAACTAAAAAGTATTAAAGATTGGTTACCAAGTCCAAATGGAAAAAAAGCTATAAATTTGACGGGCCCAATAGAAGATTTAGGATTAGATACACCTGCAGAGATTAAACACCAAAGAAATCAACCTTATAATGAAAATTTACAAAACTGTCCTAGTATAAAAGATTTTTTTGATAGATGGACTGAACTTGCAAGATGTAGAGCCGCAACAATGAACAAGGGAAGCTTCTTTCGGTTACATAGAGATGCATTTAGATTAAATGACCAATTTAGAATTTTTATTCCTTTAAATAAAACTTCTGATGACGAGTGGATGTTTATATATGACGGGAAAATAGAAAGATTTAAAGAAGGCGTTCCTTATATTTTAAATACAAGAAAAACCCACGGAAGTTTTGCTATGGCAGACGGAATTTATCATATACTAATGAGTGTGTTTCTAAATGAAAAAAATATAAAACAAATTTCAAAAATGCTACCGAATTGTAAGGAACATTAACATGCATGAAAACGGAAAAGATTTAATATTTGTATCTGGTACACCAGGAAGCAAATGGTCAGCAACAATAAGATCATTAAGTTATAATTCTGCAGTGAATATGAGTGATGAAGAATACGCATCGCATGATGCGTATAGTGTTGTATTATCAAAAGATGGTAAAGATAAAAAATTTGCTTGGCATAGAGGAGCATACTGGGGACCTTTTCACAAACAAGGACATAAATTTGATAAACTTAACGAAATGTCTAAAGAGGAAATACTACACGAAATATTAGAACCTTTTGATAACAACCCTGGCGTAAAAGTTATTAAGAGTCATTGGTTTGCATATCATTTAGATTTTATAGCAGAAACTTTTCCAGAAGCAAAAATAATGGGAGTATACTTACCAGACGATGTTTGTTTTGATTGGTGGACATTGGTCGGAGGATGGAAAATTACTTATCCTATATACACTTGGTATAAAAATGACGAGCGTATGAAGAAAAAAATTAAACAAGAAAACAGTCATTTAATAAGATTTTTTAGTGAAAAAGGTATTGCACTACAAAGATATCATAGTATAGGAGATTTATATCATGATTTATCATTACCAAGCACATATAGAAGTGATGTAGGCATAGAAGTGTTTGACGAATTTAACGAGATTGACGGTATAAAGATAGGTGATGAAAAATTTACAAAAATTACAAGTAGGAGAATATCTAAAGTAATGTTAGCAGTATATAATCCTATAAAACACAACGTAAAAAACATATATGAAGAGTTACTAAATAATAATCCTGATGGCTTTAATTACAATTTACGTGACTATAAACATATGCACAAGAAGGATTAAACATGTATACACCAGTTGATTTTTTTACACTATACGGAAATTTAGTACCTTTAAACATATACGCACCTGCTGAAGAAATGCATAAAGATTTAATTAAAAGAAGTAGAGAAGAAGATACAGTCGGTAATAAAATAATGCATATCTACAATACTGCTCCAGATACATGGAATATACCTAATGATATCACTTATCATAAACCAACTTACATTTGTATGAACCAAGGCAGTTTTTTCTTGCCTCATAGAGACAAGTTTGCACCTAATAGAATGAATACTGATATTAGAATGTTATGTTTTACAAATAATACTCATCCACATGAATACACATATATAGTTGATAATAAAATTACACATTTTGAAGCAGGAAGATGGTATGCTACAAATACAAATTTAGTACACTATGGATTTTGTTTTAAAGATAATACAATACACTATGCTTGTGATTTACAGCTAACCGACGAACAAACATGTAATTGGCTAGTTAGCCAAGTAGAATACTGTGATAGAAGTTTAGGATCTGCAAGAAAGTAGATAAATAACTATAGCAATAACAATGGAGAAAAGAACATGAATTATTATTTAATTGCTGGCGTGGGTTTTTCAGAAATGCGTACTGTTGCCAACAAACTAGTAGATAAACTGTCTGCATTACACGGAGCAAAAAGTGTTATAAGACAACCTTTTGGTGCATTAAGATATTGGGTACATAATGCAGAAACACCATCAGATGGGTGGAAAATTTCAGATAGCTTAGAAGGATTAGGAAATTTTAGCCAAAAACTAGTTAACGAAATGACAGATGACACTCAACATGTTGTTATTCACGGACCAGGCGTTATTCAAAATCTTGATAAAATAATAACCCTTTTTAGTAGCAATGATAATTCAACTCCGACGAAAACTAAAATGACTGTTGGATCAACAATTAAAACATACGTAATAAAAACTAATGAAAATGAAGTTACAATGGCTGAACGTATGCAAGCCGATTGGGATAAAACAGAAATTTTAAATAAAGGAACAGGACTTGTAAATCCTACAGCTGAAGAAATACAATCGGCAAAAGATGCATATACTAATTGGGCTTCAGTTTATGCAAATATAGCATCAACAATGTTCGCTGACTATGACGATGAAAACTTTACACCATGGGGCGGTTGGAATGACGATGGTACGCCTACTTCATCTGGAGTCGGAATAACTGATGTAAATACTATAACTAGAAAAGACGGCACAACAGGTAGTTTTACAAATCATTCGCATCAACTTTACTATACAGAAGCATAATTTACTTTATACCAATTCTCATAAATCTTGTATAACCACCGTGTTTACTTAGATCAAGTTCGCCTTCATATAATATTTCCGACAGAGGGGACATAGTTGCAAAGTCATCTAAGTTATTTACACAGTTAACATGTTCGTCTAATTCAAAGAAATTATTACTCTGTAATATCACTAATTTATTATCTGGTATACCTGAATACCATTTATTAAAATTAGGAATATGTTCACAACTTGTATTAATAATTGTATCTGGCATATCTGTTAATGTAATTTTTTCGCCTTTGTCATTCAATGTATTATATGTTAAAGGATATGTTAAGTCAAGTATATCTAAAGTTGTAGCTTTAAACTTCCATTCATCAATAAACCAAGGCATATTAAACTGTTCAGCTATTCCACAGCAATTATTATCTATATCGAAACTTCTAATTTTTGTAATAATTACTTTTGATTCAAATAACATAGTAGCTAATGTAGCATACCAACCTGCACACAAAAATACTATTCCTAAATCAGGACAATGCTCTTCAACTTTTTCTACAAGCCAATCTTTACTTTTAATCTGACCTGCTGCTAAACAATCTTTATTAAATTTAGGATTGTCCAGGACATGATATAAACTTTTAACTAATTGTGTTGTCATTGAATAATCCTTCTAACCAGTCAAAGTCGTTTATTTTTTTAAGAGCAGAGGTATCACCTTTATATTTTTCACCATATTCCTTGCCAGCTATTGCTCCTGCAATACAATATTTTCCAAAAGGTTTATCTTCGCCTTTAGTACACCATTCTGATAGTCTAATTTCAGTTTCTTTATCATTTTGTCCTTGTATAGTCTTACTTGCCAGCTTAACACATTCTCTAAATGCACTTTTCCAAGTATTAAAAGGATCAGTATTAAATGTAGATGTATTACTTACTTCAGGCATTGCTTTAAAACGAACACTAATACTTGTAGTCATATCAGTACTTGCAACATCTAAATTTAAAGTTAACTTTCTTGGAAGAAGTTTTACTCCTCCGTTACCATATGTAAGTCTGTTTATAGGATTTAAGCTACGCCAGACATGTACAATATTTTTTTCATCTTCACTAATATAATTCATTGAATAAAAGTTAAAAGTATCGTTAATTCGGGCATCACCGTCAACTACATAAAACATATCAGATTTACATAGTTTTGCAGCTTCTATATGTGCTTGGTGTATTCCTTTTACACCATGTACACGCTTTGCCCATGGTATTTTACTTAACAAGTGTTTGTAATTTTCTTCGCAATTAGGTTCTTTATAACTTATAAACACTATATCATGTATAGATTTAGGAGTACTAGCTATAATATCTATTTCTTTTTTATCAGCAAAGAATCTATACTGAGCTTCTCGAGGATGAATTTCTACTCTTTTAGGGTATAAACATACTCCGTTATACTTGTCAGCATTTTTAAAGACATGTATAGTTTTTTGATCCCATTTTTCCGGAGTATATGAAAAATCAAAGTCTTTTTCAACTAATAAATCGTCCCATACTACCCAAAACATTTTTGTAACAACCATTGATTGAGCCATAGCAAAATTAGGAGCATATTTTAAGCCAATAAATCTATCTTTGAGCTCTGTATAGTGGGGAGTTTTTTCTCCAACAAAAATTATATCATACATTTCTTATTATACACTTTTTTAGTTACTATGTCAACCATATCTTATTTCATCAAATAAATTTAAAAACATTGGCATGTGTGATCTTTCTAAAAATTTTGCCTTGTTTATTTTACCAAATTTTTGCATAGTTTTTAGAGCACTTTTTGTCTCTGGCATGTTTTTATTATTTTTTATTCTCGTCAATTCATGACAAATTAAATCAGCACGTATATCAAAGTCTAAATATGTATCATATTTTTCATTTATTAGATCATAAAAAGTAAAAAATCCTAGCTTATTAATATACTTCATTGTTTGTTGACATCCAAACGCTATAAACGGTTTCCCCATTACTAATAATTGCCATATACTAAGATTTGTAAACAAAGCATTTACTTCACTCATGTAAGTTAGATGCTTATTAGGTGCCCACGGAGTTAATATTGTAAAAAGGCTATTAGAATGATAATCTAAATTATCATTTTTATTGATAATTGTACCATGATCGTATAAGTCATTTGACTCTAAAGACTTATGCAATGCTAAACAGTTATCGGCTTGAGGAAATTCTGCATATGTGTGATATAATAACTTGGGATTAAACGTTTCTATATTAAAATCTTTAACAGGCATAATTTTATTAATAGGTTCAAAGAAGTTTGTATACTTTTGCGTATTATTATTCATAATTAATCTAGATTCTATCTGCCACCAATCGATACAATAAGATTTATAGGGATGTAATAATTCTTTGTAACTATTATTAATATCTGCTGTTACAATAATTATATTTTCTACCGGAACTTGACATCTCATAAACATTTCTGCTACATGCCTAGTACGAATTACTTCGTTATACCCTTGTAATGTTTGTCCTAGTATTAATACTTTCATTTTTCCGTTACGTAGATGTTCTAATGTGTTATGCGGTATATTAACGTTTATCCCGTAAGATACTTCAAACGGATAAAATACATCTTCCTTAATTGTAGCAAACGGATTAGACGTATAATCTCCTGTAAACAACTGCATTTCACAATTATTTTTTTGCATTGTATAATAAAAACTAGAAATAACTTCAGCCATGCCGTCTCTACACGTTTCGTCTCCAAAAGGATAGGGCCAAATATCTTTATTAACATAATAATTAGATATTCCGTTTGGTACTGGTCCGTCGTCTGTTATAGTATCGTAATAAAAATTAATCGACATATTCTTTTAACCATTGTTTCCATATTTCTGTAAGTTTAGGATGAATCTTTGTGATATCTTGATTTCTAATTCTATCATAAGTTAAAGTTCTTTTTACAAAATGCTTTCTAAAACCCTTATGTCTTTCTATAGTTTCTAGATCATCATATGGTGTGGTTAATCTACTTAAAATATGTCTCAGCCGACTAATCCTTATTTGTTCATCAGTTAACAAAGGTAGTCGTTTTTTTAAATCTTTTGCAATTTCTATTCGATACTCATACGGTATTATATCTAACATTAAATCTATAGGACCGTTAACAGGATTAAATACAATATTTCCACGTTTTCCGTGATCGATCCAGTAATCAAGTAATTTTCCTAAGTCCCATGCATTGTAAACTTGTGCAGTAGCTAGAAAATGAACATTTAATTGTGGTATCGACAAATAATGCTTATATGCTTTATCTAATTCGTTCCAGTTAGCACCATAACGTATGTAATCATTAGCATAGCCTATGCCACACATGCTAAAATGTAATTCAACTTGTTTAAATTTAGTTAATAAAGGAGTAACTTTGCTTTTAAGTCTACTTCCGTTAGTAGTAATATCAAGTATTAAATGCGTATTACCGCTTTCTACACACCATTTTAATAGTTTATATACACCTGGCATGAATAAAGGCTCACCGCCAGCTATTTTTATTGTATGTAAATGCGGTATTTGCTTTTTTACGCTTTCAAAACATATTGAATCGTCGATCCAGTCGTCAACATCTTTCCATTCTTCAAACATTATATCTTGAGTTTCAGGGTATTTTTTTTGTTCTTTTGCTATTGTACTACTGATTGCGCCAAAACACATCCTACAACCAAAATTACACAATCTACCTGGACGTAAATCTGACCAAAAAGGATAACCTGTGCTATTTCCTTTTTCTATATCTGCAATCGCAGGGTTTCTTTTTTGATTCCTACGGTTTATAAAAACAGTATTCTGACTTTCTCTATCAGATCCACCACCTTCTCTATCTTGTTTATAACAAGTTTCACACCGACTTTCAAATTTTCCCTCTAACATATTTTTACGTATTTCTTGCATAGTATCGCTAGTCCAGACTTCTTGTAAATCATGCCCTTGAACATGTTTTACAATTGGCTGATTGTAGTCGGCCAAACAACATAAGTTTACAAATCCATCTGTTGCTACATACTGATGTGTAAATGGCATAGTGCAAAATGCGGGATTATTTGCAATTTGAGATTCAAAATTTAAATCAAGTTTCTTTTTCATTACATTCCTTTATCATTTGTGCGATATCTGGCAATGACTGTTTCCAATCTTCGTTACGGATAGCATCTAATTGCTCCATGTAAGGCCATAATCTATCGTATGCATCAACATTAGGTTCTTTGTCCCATAAATGCATTAATATACTTTTACATCTTTGTTCAACTCTACGACAAAATGACTTTTCTTCTACAGAGTTATTCCATTTAGCGTTTAAGTCAATCAAAAACTTTTTATACTTTTTATCTATATACTTTTTGTACTGAATTGGTAAATTTTGTATATTAAGAATATCTGGGCCATATAAATTATGTACAATTATAACTTCTTCAATCCTATTCCAATTTTGTTCTTTCATCCACCACTGCATTTCTGGATAATGTAAAACATTTTGTACACTTAAAGTAAGTGTAATACTTGCAATTAATCTTTCAAACCCTTTTTCTCTATCAACTCTACGCATATTTTTTAATACAGTAGGGAACTTTCCTGGATGACGTATAAACTCAAAATGACTGTTTATACCATCTATACTCATTCCTAAATTTACTTGTTTAAAATTCTTCCATTGTTCAAATACTTTGCTAGGAACACCTGCCATGTTAGTATTATAGTCTAATGTAACTTCGAGTGCTGTACCTCTATTAATATAATAATCTAATAATTCTCTATGCTTTAAATTTATAGTTGGTTCGCCGCCTGTGAAGTAATACCTTTTAATTGTATCTAAATTATTCATAATATGCGACCACAACTTTGTATAAGTTTGCTCTGGCTCGAAAAGATTAGGAACTGTATTTGTACCATCAGGTAAAGTTTCAATTTTAACTCTATTATGTCCTCTATAATCAAAAAGTCTATCAGGACGCATCTGCACCCAATCATCATACCATAAACTACTATCAGTAGGACCGCAACTTCTACACTTTAAATTACATTTGTTACCAAATCTTAAATCCATATATGTTATAGGAAATTCTTCATCTTTTATAGTGCCATCTTCTTCAGTAAGTTTAACTGCTTTGTGATACACATCTTCGTATAGTTTTCTAGTCCATTGGCGTTTACTTCCTATACCGTTTTCTTCTTCATGTGTACATAACTTACATACTTCTGGATCAATACCATTTAACATGTCTTGTCTTAATTTCTTCCATACAGGTGCATTCCTATGTTGAGTGATATCATCTTTTCCTGTAAGTACATTACCATCTTCTTTATATACTGTACCATACGGATCATGTATCATTTGGCAACACATACGAATACTGCCGTCAGCATTTGTTGCTAAGTGATTCCATGCAATAGGACAAAACGCTTTCCATCTTTCTTTATTTACTAGTATATTCTCTTGTGTTTTTTCTAACTCGTCAACTGGTGTATCTATTCTAAGTTTTAATAATGTTCTTATTTTTCTTCCTCGAGGAGTATCTATGCTAGGAAGATCTTTCCTTAACCATAATGCTTCAAGTACTTCTTGATCTTTGTCATACTCTGCAACAATCGCCATAACCTCAATTGGACAATCTGGGTGTAAAATCATTTCGATTCTTTCTTGTGAAGTACGAACAATATCTAAATCAAAAGACATAGGAGTTTTAGATACTTCAGGCGATGTAAAATTTTTTAAAGTTTTATTATTTTGTTTAATCCATTTATTAATAATTTTTTCAAATTTATATCTACGTAAATTTGGAAATATATTTTGCAATTGATCTGCTAGTTTTACGCAAGAAGTACTTAATTCGTCTATATTAATAATGTGTGATTTTTTGAAATAATTAGTATAGTAACTTAAATTATCATGGTCTTGTTGCATGCTTCCTGTTTGCTTTTTAAGAAAATCTGGATTAAGCTCTTCTACTTCATTTAATTTTTGCCAAGCTAAGTTTGTCCAGTACTGCCTATTACGTGTAGTATCGAAACAAATAACCGTCATATTAGGATCCCAGTAATCAGTAACAATTTTAGTATTATAGCTATGATAATGATCTTTATATAAATCATGTTTATAAGGATCGTCTTCGCCCACATACTTATGTACACGAGGATCTTTTGAATAACCATGCTTACAAACTGATTGCCATCTATTTGTACCAATAGGGTATGCTTCTTCTCTAGGAATTTTATTAATATTAGGTACAGATTCACTTAACGCACTGGTAATTATTTCTCCACCTGTGCCAACAGGATATAATAAAAGAAAATTATCCTTGTTGTTGAAAAAACTTAATTTCATTATCGCTATATCCTACTAATTTGCTACTATCAGCAATATCTCTAATAGGAACTAAACTTATAGCACCTATTTGTCTGCCATTTGCGCCTATATCATAAATTCCTAAATCAATAATTTTTTTATAAAACGCCTGAGCTCTTTCTAACATGCCGGGCGGAGTCATCAATTTAACTTCTAACCAATGATCATCTGATACTTTTTTATGTCTGTTTATTATTATTTCGCAATTCTCAATAAATCTTTCTTCGTTTCCTTTATATAAATCCATACTGCCAAAGTGGGCACTCATATTTACACTATTAATATACTGGCATGCTTCTTTCCAGTACTTTGTACTTCTACTTCCATTAGTAGTAACAAGCACCCATTGATTTTTATTTTTTAGATGTTTTAAAATATCTAAAAACTTTGGATTCATTGTTGGCTCACCGCCGCCAAAGTTCCATCTTATACTTTTACCTTTACTCCAGGTATTAATTGCTTGATTAATTGTTTCAATAATTTTTTCATATGCATGATGTTCTTCAACATTATTGTGTACACTTGGCCAGCAATAATCACAATCGTAATTACAACGTCTAGTTATATCCCATAATATTTGATAATCAATTGGAAAGTTCATTTCAATTCCAACCGGTATTGTATCAAATGCATTGTGTGGATTTTTTACAGGATCTTGAACATGTCCTTTATCTTGTCCGTCAACACCGTATTTTGTAACATGTAAGTTTTCTAAAGCTACATCGTTTTTACCTTTACTTAAAATTACATCAGCACCACAACCACAACTAGAATAAGGACATGTTACCCATTCATTAGGAATATTCCAACCTGTAAAAATACTACCTTGTAAGCCCCATGCATTATCACTTTTAGTAGTTCTATAACTCCAGCTTTTGTCGTCTTTTAAAAATTTTTTATATAAAGGATTATCTCGGTTACCTATATGTGCATTTAATCTATCTGGTGTAAAAAATTCTTTCTCAAGTCTTCTAATTTCAGCCATCAACTTATGTTGCTGTTCACTTTCTTTGTGATTATACTTAGGCATAGGCCAGCCATTTTCAGTATTTGCATTTATCCACTCTTTACGTTTTTCGCTTCCGTCAGCACCAATAATAGATTCTCTGTATTCTTTCCAAGCATCATCTAAATGTTGCTGATTATTTAGGCTTTCTGTAAAATCTTCTATGCGTTTTCTATGCAATTTACCATAGAAGTCTGAACTTGCACAGTTTGCTACCCAGACATTTCCGTCATAATCTATATATAAATTTCTTACTCCTGCACTACACTTCCAACCTTGCCAAGTATTTAGATTATTTGCTATTACTTCATCAACACTAAAAAAACTATACTGATTATTTTTGTTATAAATTCGAAGCTGTTTGTTATCTGTAGGTTGATCCACTTAGACTCGCTCCTTTTTACTCATTATATCAAAATTACAATGACAATAACTTTTATTACATATTACAGGATCAACTGGCCACGCTATATTATCAGGATCTTTCATGTTACCTAAAGAACCTCCAACACGGCACCAGCCAATCATTACAGTACCATCAAAGTCTACAACAATTTGTTCAACACCGCTATAACATTTCCACCCTGACCAATTATTAGTATTATCAGCAATAAACCTGTGAGCTGCACGATTTTTTGTTTCGCCGGTTTTCGAATTAATCATATCCATACTGCCTCTATAAAGTTTAAAGTTATTATCGCCAGTATACTTTATATGCTTGCCAAAGTCTTCCCATTGCCTATCAATAGTAGCCAATTGTTCGTCTGTGTAAGGAAATCTTTCACTACCAAAGTCAATTACAAGAGGCTGTAATGCTAAACTAAAATTTTCAGCTTCTTTTACTAGTTTTTTTGTAAGTTCTACTCCGTTGTTAAATCTATCTAAATCTGTATGCATCATAATGTTTACATGCGTTCTACAAACCTTAGTCATAATTTTTACAACTTCAAGAAAGTGATTAGCATCAGCACTTTCAGGATGAAAACTTAAACATACATGATCGAAATTATTTTTATTCTTTTCCCACCAACGAATAGTACGACTAGCATTACTAATAAATCCTATATCATGTCCTTTAGATTTAATGTATTGAGCACATTTGATAAAGTCTTTCCATAAGGTTACTTCTCCACCAGTAAATTCAAAATAAACTTTTCTTGGAGCGTAATGAGCTTCGCAAGAATCAATAAACTTTTTAATTACTTCAAAGTCTTGCCAACCAAAGCTACCGTTGTTTAAAATAGGTGGACAGTAACTACAAGTGTAATTACACATATTTCCTAAGTTCCAGTTCACAACGACCCAGTCCTTAGCCTCTTTGTGATGATGGTCTAAGACATCATAAATCATATCAGTTTGCATATATTACTTGTTCCCCAGTCCGCTTAATCCTTTATGTCTATTAACACGGTCAGGCTGTTGATAAATTGTTTTAAAAAACTTACTTGCTCCTGATGTAAAAGGTTCACTGTCAATAGGAACCTGTAATTCGTTTATTAATTTTTTTCCGTAATTAATAGATTCTTCAGTAACATTATTAATGGTTGCAAAGTCTTGCTCCCACAAGTTATTTAAATATTCAAAATCACGTACATTTACATAATCCCATTCTGTACACATAGTTTTATAAACACCTGCTCTAGTTCCAAGTATTGCCCAGTCTCCGTTTTTTATATCTGCTCCAACCATTGCCCATATATACATCCAATGCAAACATCTCCAATGTAAATTTAGAAAGTCTTCTTTATCTGGTTTTATTCCTTGATTTAAAGATAACTTTACACCTTCTCTAAATCCTGCTCTCCAAGCCTGCTGTGGTGTGCCATTATTATATACATCAGAAAAACAACTGTTCATTTGTACGTATTTTAAATCCCAACAAAAGTCGACCTGTGCATGTTCGTTAGTAGGATCTGCATTTTCATGTGTACGCATATTAAGAACATATTCTTTTGGCCAACATTTAAGTCCACCATTACCATAAACTAGTCCATTAACTGCATTTTTACCTGCCCAACTAATTACACAATTTTCTAATTCAACATCATCTTCAAATGATATTTCTTCTTTTAAAAAATTATCTTTAACTTTATTGTCTCCATCAACAGTAATAAATCTATCAGTTTCACTTAGCTCAGCACAGGCTTTGTGTGCCGCATCACTTCCGTGTACACCATGTATACGTTTTGCCCACGGTACTTTAGTTAGTAGATCAGCATAATTTTCTTCAGCATTAGGTTCGTCATAACTTAAATAAATTACATCATAATCTAATACTTTAAACTTGTTAGACATTTAATTATTCCTTTATAAAAGTTCCTTGCGTTAGTTTATCTACTACATCTTGAAAGCTCTCGCCTAATACTTTAATCCTTAGCATTACACGTTCTTCGTTAATTGTTGGAACTCCGTGTACTGCCATGCCATTAAATAACGTAGGATGTTTCATACTATAATAATGATTGTATTCGATGTCAGCATCGGTCCAACCATACTTCTTTTCGTAATTTACATTACGTTGTGCTTCTACACCTTCTCTACTGTAAAATGAGATAGGAGTAAAATTTGACTCTGGTATGATTGGAAACATAATTCCACAGTTCATATAATGATCTGTGTGCGGATGAAACTTGTATCCTACATTATAATGCAATAAGTCTATGTCTCTCGGACCTGGATATTCTTTCCAATTAATCATGTCAACATATTTTTTTACTACAGGATATTCTAATAAATCTTTACCGTCAGTTTTCTGTACTGCGACTGCATTCATACCAGGGCGACCTTTAAACTCTCTTTTAGTAGGTGTAAGGTATTGCATATAATCACCAAAGTTCATTATATTATGCTTGTGTTCATTATAAAAATCAAATAGTTCTTTTTGATCGTATGTTATTTCATCAATTGTTGCATGGTATTTTCCAAGAATCATATATTTTATTTCTCCTTTACAATATGGTAAAAACTTTCATCAATAACAGGACAATACAAACTTATATTGTCTAGCATAACTAAAGAATCGTCATCACATCTAATATCAAACATTTTCTTTTCAGTAAATTTCCGCATGTCTACAAATATTTCTCCTATTAAGATATTAGGGTTATGTTCTTGTGTAATATACACTCGTTTAAGTTGACTTAAATATTTATTGGCGTGAAATGTTTTGCGGAGTAGGTCTGATACTTGAGCTTTTGCTTGCCATTTTTTCTTATTTTTATCTTGAAAAATATAGAAAGATGAAGGATCATATTTAGAAATTTTATCTAATCTCTTAATTTCATGTATACTCTTGTCTACATCAAAATTTTCAGGATCATCTCTTTTTACGAGTCTTGGTGGTTCGGTACCAGCTATACTTGTTACAACATAATAGTCAATAAGATTAGCTTTTCCAGACACAAAATTAACGTATTCTTCTTTAGAAATTACAATATACGGCTCGCCTTGATGTAACTCATTTGTAACTGATAATAAATTTCCTGAAATATCATCGTAATATACATAAAACGTAAACATTATAATGACTCCAATCTATCAACTATTCTATCAGTTAAAAATTCTGGCTCTACATAGTGTAATATATTACGTTGTAAAAAATTACCAATCAGCATAGTTTTATCATTTGTTAAATAACCACCTAATACTGTAGTCCATTTATTTGGTACTTCGTGCCAGCTTTGACAATGTGGTTTCATATGAGTAAATGTAATAAAAGAATTAGGATCAGTTATTTCAAGAGTGTTATCTAATATTTTACTTACAATACTACAACTTAAATCCATACTACACCATTTTTGATAATAGTTACTTGCAAACTTTCCATAAAATAACTCCCAGTTTATCATAACTATCTCTAAAAGTTTAAAGAATTCATGTGCAGTATCGCTTTTTTTAAAATAATAAAACGCACTATATAAATTAGGTAATTTATTCTCGTTAAATGTTTTTCTATAGTATATAGAATCAACAACTTCATTACGATAATTCTTTACATTACTTACAAAGAACAAATCTCGTTTCTTAAGTTCTACCCACCAATGTGTAATATCATGTAATACCAACATATCTACATCCATAACAATAGTATGTTCGTACGGTGATGCATGATATACTTTCCATCTATTTTCAATTTTCCAATCTGTCTCTTGTGCTTGATCAGTCCACGGTATTTTTATAATTTTATCAAATACCGATCTATACTTTTTAGGCACTTCGTCATTGGTAATTAAAGATACATTTTGATCTTTATTAAACTTATGTATACTTACTGCAAGAGCATATGCTTGCTTAATATAATCTACAGTAGTATTATTCTGTGCTAGTAAACAAAAACCTTCACTCATTTGCAAACTCTTTATCTTTATCTATTGCTCGCCCTAAACTAAATTTATTCATTACGTGTACGTTTGAATCTTCTACTGTTACTCCTACATAATAACCGCCACTGCTAGTATAGTCGCAAATAAAAGATAATTTATCACCATCTACAGAATGTAACATATCTGCATCAGATGCCATATACATATTACCTGGCATTTTTATAGGCCAGTTTGGATTAAGTTGAAATCCTCGTAAAATATGTATTGCTATACTAAACGAAAAATCGTTTCTATAAGTACTATGAGGAATTTGATAAACTAATCTATAATAGGGCCAATTATCTTTTATGTGTTGTACTAATTCAAAGTACATTTTCATGAAAGGTGTTTTCTTAAAATAAAAACCTGTAGCCCACCACATATCAATTGAACGATCACTTATCCTATCAAACTTTTGTATTTTTCTTAACGTACTAGCAATGTCTGTTGGATTCCTATATATTAAAAAGTCTTGATTTAATTTAAAACAATTTAATAAGCTATCATTACCAATAATATAGTCTGCATCTAATACTATAGTTTCGTCAAATGGTGTTAGGTTATAACAGTCTGGTCTGCTATGATTTTTCCATGGTAGCTTTCTTATAGAATATACTCCATCTAAAAATCTTTTAGTTTGATTTGTGTTAACTTCTGGAATATCTATTATTTGATCTATATATTTTTTAAAGAAAGGAAATCGTTTCGTAAGATAATTTCTATTGTCAGTTACTAATGCAACTGGCAAATGTAAATGACACTTAATTTTCTTTGCACAAAATAATGCTTGCTTAACATAATCAACATCTTTATTGTTAAGTGCAAAGAGTAATACTCCTTGCTTCATATGTTAAGAATGCCTTCTACTGATCTATTTTTCTTAATTTCGTTAAATTTTTGTAAATATTCATTCATATTTTTTGAATATATACTTAGTATTTCATCTAAAAAATCTTCTAGCTCTTTAACTTCAATTGGCGTATTATTATCGTCTAGTAGAATTGCACTTTTTTGTCCATTTTGAATTAATGTATGACAAAAATTAATAATATCTCTATTAACATTAAATTTACCACCGTTTACATAATGTACACAATTTTCTAAGAATTTTTCGTGAATAAGATTACGCTGATTGTTTAAGGTAATCATAAGATTGGAAAAATCTAATGCTTTTTCTAGTCTATCATCCATAGAGTACTCCTTTAGTAATACTACTATTATATACTAAAAAAAGCAGTTTGTCAATGGTATATTTGGCTTATGCTATGCCTGATCCAACAAAAGCATATGAAGGAGTAATCGAAGAAATTGGTCCGTTACAACGGACTTGCGACATGGTAAGATCAATGTCTAGATTTACAGTTTCATCAGTAAATGGATCACCTGAGTCAGCATCTGTCCAAGAAAATTTAAAAGTAATTTTACCAGCTAAATCTGTTTTGGCTTCAACTTTGATACTGTTTTCTGCATATAATGAATCAGATCCAAATTTTACTGCTATCTGCTGATAACTGGTTGTTAGATCTTCTGATCCAAAACCTGCTCCAACTGTAGCTGTTCCTGTTGTAGTTGTAGAATCATTTGCAAATGCAATAGTACCAAAATTAGTTAGCATTGTCGACCAGTCTGCATCTTTAGTTCCTGAGCCGTTAGATCCTGATGTTGAAAATCTTATTTCGCCGCCTGTATTAAAAAAATGTCTTCTATGATCATCAGCAGTGGCTGCTACAAGTGTACCATTATTAGCTCTACAATTATAACCTCCTGCAAAAGTTACTTCTATCTCAGCAGTTAAAGATTGCCAACTAGAAGTATATGATGCTCCTCCTGTTGCAGGTGTAATTTTAGATTCTAAAACTAAATGACTTGAAAATACTGTATTCGTTGTTGCGTTAGCCTCTAAAGTTGTAATTAACGGTATAAAGTCGTTTACACCTTTATTAGCGTCAGGATTAACAATAGTAAAAACATCACTAGCGTCACGTAATACAGTACTACCTGTGCCTACATTTGATTCGTCTGCACCAATTATATTTCCAGATTCTATTGTACCGACAGCAGTAAGATTATTAGTTTGGTGTTCACTTAAAACATTAAAGTCGGATCTTAGCCCTGCCCATTGAGCGGCTTCAATATCAGTTGTTCCAGCTGAAGCTTCGCCAGGTGTAGTTATTTGATAACCATAACCTAGTTTTCCAGTGCCAATACCTAAAATAGCATTAAGGCGAGTAACCATATCATTATATGTGGTTGCTTCTACATTACCGCCAACTGAAACCATTAATAAACCTCCGTTATATTACACTATAATGTATTTATCGAATACAGCGTAGCTAATAATATTTTTAAAGTTCTGATGTATTGTTGTAAGTTGGGGAAGGAACTGAAACATATGTTCCTGACGGGCGTCTATGTGTAATAGAGCTTAAAATATCACCTGTTACATTAGGATCACCACCGCCATCTGCATTATCTTGGAACTGTACATCAAATTCGATAATATTATCTGCAAGAGTTTTTGCATTTACTGTGTACATATTATTAGCATAGTCGTATGCTGTTCCTAGTTTGTGAAATATTCTTTGTGATGTAGAAGTAAGTTCAAAATTTCCAATTGCTGTAGGAACGCCTGAACCAGTTTGTGTTGTTGCATGAGAAGCAAATGATATTGTTCCCATAGCTGATAACATAGAAGCCCAATCTGAATCTTTACCGCTAGATCCATTTGATAAATTACCTTGAAATCTTATTTGCCCACCAGCATTAAAAAAATGTCGTCTTGCCGCGGCATCTGTAAATGTTACTGTAAACTTATGAATAATTGTACCATTCCATTCTGATACTCTAGTACTAGATATCACTGATTCTACAGAAGCCTGTGTGTCATCACATAATGCTTTGTCACCTTCAAGGTCATTAACTAATGCTAGGTAGTCATTAATACCTTTTGCTGTGTCTGTATTGCCATCTTTATCTATAGATTCTGATGCTCCAATTCTATCTGTTGTAGCAATAGTTGATAAACTAGATAAACTCCCTGTTTGGTGAGCTCTACATTTATCAATATCTGATTTTAAATTTGAAAGATGTACGGCTGTTATTACTGTATTAGCAGCAACAATTGAACTGCTTAATGTTTGTCCGTATCCAGTGTCACTAAAGCCTTGCCCTAAAATAGTCTCAATTCTACTTTGCAATCCATTAAACGTTGCGGCTGTAATTAATTCTTGGGCGTTAACTGTCATAACAAGCTAATCCTATTTTTAAACTTTTAATACACATTCAACCAGCTTCTCATTTTCATTATCATTAGACTCTAATGCAATACCTACAATATCTCGCCCTTCTGAATTAGCTGATTGACATACGCCATTTTCTCCTACATAAACAGGATCGCCCTTTTCTACTAAACCTATAACACGTACCGGTACTCGTCCTTTTAATGCGATTGGTTGTCCTTCGCTATTAGCATTCATTAGTAATGCTGGTGAATCAGATGTAACACCAATACACACATCTATATCTGATGCAGGATTAGCTTCGTGATCTGCATGTCTACAAATAGCCATTGCTGTTCCTACTGGATGTTCTTCCGCGGTAGTATATTTTTCTGCTAAGTCAGCATATTGTGCTTGTGTTGAAATACCAACAAAGTAATTTGCTTTAAGTGAACCTGCTGGAATTGTTTGTGCATTTATCACTTCTGATGCATTTGTTCTAGCTGCAACTGTTCCGTTAGCTACTGCTTCTGATCCTGCTCTATTAGTTCCTGAAACAACTAAACTTGTAGCTTTTTCTGCTAGTCCTGTAAAGTTTGTTGCAAACACATTGTTAAATTGATGATCCGCAGTTCCTAATGTAACAGTTTCTGTTGAAATACCGTCAGCTGCTAAACCTGGAAAAACTGAGTTTGCTTGGATTTTTAAAGTATTCTTTATTGAACCGCCTGAGTCTTTTGCTCTTATAGTTATTAAAGAACCTATTTCATTTGCAAGTACTGCTTCGTTGCCATTTTCAATTTTAATTCTAAAATCATTTGAATCACCAACAGCAATACCAATATCTGCAAATTCTGCTAATGCAGTAAAGTTCGCATCTCCTGCTCTTAAATAATTAGCTGCATCAATACCGCCTAGCTTATCTGCGTTAGATGCTGTACCCCAATATCTAAAGTTTGTAGAAGTTACACCACCTGTTGCATTAACAGTATTTTTTAGTGTCATACCTTGTTTGACAACATCAAAACCTGCAATAGCGTTTGTTGCATCTGTACTATCAATTGTAAACGCTTGATTAGATACAATCATTACAACTTCGTCATTAATAATAGCTTTTATTATTGAACGAGTAACGCCTGCATTGTCGTTAATTGTAGCACTTTTCCATTGTGTTAAAAGTGATCCTGCGTCTTGTGGTCCAACTAATACAAATGTTGTTCCATTAAACGCATAAAGTTGTTCATTTCCAGTGTCCCACCAAAAATCACCTTCGGTTAAGCCTGCTGGTTGTGTAGCACTTACTTCTGCGCCACCTGTTGTACGGAATTTAGTTCCGTCATAAAACTTTAACTTTTTTGTCGAACTATCAAACCAAATTTGCCCTGAGATTGCTTTAGGAGGTGCTGATGTTCCTGAAAAGTTTTCCAATAAGAATACAAAGTTTTCATTTTGAATTTCTCCATATCCGGCATAATTTTTACCAACTAATTTTAAGTCAGTAGTTTGGTCAATGGTTCCATCTTCGACAACTGTAAGTTGAGAATTATTATATCTGTCAATTGTGTATGCCATTTTTATCTAACCCCTATATGCATT
>Ga0209359_10000067_pt1 | contig 20645 bp, 16 predicted proteins | sample MarorgKNORR_S2LV_FD_188224 | JGI IMG/M metagenome (GOLD analysis project Ga0209359, IMG submission 188224) | Marine microbial communities from the Southern Atlantic Ocean, analyzing organic carbon cycling - Surface_A/KNORR_S2/LV (SPAdes) (version 2) | ecosystem: Environmental > Aquatic > Marine... | reverse complement strand
TAGTGATTTTTGAATTTCTGGCTTTGTACCTTGAGCCTTTCTTATCAAATCTTCAATGATGTTATATGTTGATTTTTGGTAAGATTCTTTGACCTCAACTTCGAGACTTCCTTGCAAATTTATACTTCCCCCTACTACTGCATCACCAATGTTCTTTGGTAAAGGAATTGACTCTCCAGTTAAGAGGCTTTCATCAACTGTTGTTTCTCCCTTGATAACTTTTCCATCAACAGGAATAATTTCACCTGGTAAAACAATAAATACATCTTTGGTTTGTACATCCTTCGTGTGTATTTCGATCTTTTCATCATTTCTCTTAACAATTAGTGTTTTAGGCATTCTGCTCTTAATCGATTCAGAAGTTCTTACAGATTCTTCAATAACCCTGTCTTCAATTGACTTTCCAATAAGTAAAAATGAAATAATAAATGCTCCGGTATCTAGAAACATTTTATTTTCTCCTGCTGATGAGACTAACTCAGCAGGCAAAATAGAAATTAGTAGAGAGCTCAAGCTCCCTAAAGAGATTAAAGTGTCCATGTTAAAATCGAGATTTTTAATTTTTTTATAAGCAGAAATATGAAAATTTCTTCCTAGAAAGAGTACAACAATAAAACCAACAATATAAGCTGCGGTGTCAAATCCTGCTTCAAAAAGATACTTCAGCGATAAAGTCATTATTAAAGAAGTTATGGGTAAAAGTAGCTTAAGTTTTATTTTTTTATCTACAACTTCATCTGATGCTTCTTTGGCTTTGTACCCAATTTTATTTACAGATTTTATTATTTCTTCTAAGTTATTGTTCTCGTCTGCAACATCAACAATTGCAGATTTTAGAGGAAAGCTTACAGATGCATCTAGAACATTTTTATTTTTAGAAAGAATTCGCTCAATACGCGCTGCACAGGCAGCACAAGTCATTCCATCAATATCTAGATTTATTGATTTAACTTGACTGGACAACTGTGTAACCTTGCTCATCTAGCATCTCAGATACAAGAGATAGGTTTAAGTCACTAGTAGATTTTACAGCTACTGATTTTTGTTCAATATCTACAGCCACACTTACTACAGATTCAATATTGTTAACAGTTGATTCAATAGTTTCTTTACAATGTCCACAACTAATTTCAGGTACGGTGAATTTTGTTTCCATATACTTATTTTAATAATGTCAGGTTATAAAATAAGCCCCTTTTTAACAAGGGGCTTATTGAAAATCTCTTGGGGGAGATTTCGTTAAGGGGGGGTTAAAACTTAAGCAGTTTCTTGGAGAATTCTGCCTCTAACCCTTGGGTATTTCACTGGAGCGTGATTGAAGCAATGATCTCTTTTGTTGTAAATACTAAGTTGAGTGCTGCAAGATTCATCTTTGCATACTCTGCCCTGGTCAAAACTTTTTGAAGGCCTAATACCGCCTTTAATTTGACTAGCTTTTAATCCGTCTGTCATTTCTATCCTTTATATACTTTGTGAATATATTCACAAGCTTAACACTTTTATTTTAGATGGCAACCTTATTTTGACAAGTTTTTTTGTGATAAAAATGCTTTATCATTCCACTTCCTGCCCAAAAAATTTTTTACCATATATTCTGCAGGTATAGTCCCTCCAGGTTTGAGAATTTTGTCTTTATATTCAATCCCAACCTTATTTGAAAGAACTCCTTCATTTTCGAACCTACTAAATAAATCATCACCAATAATTTCAGCCCAGATATAACCATAATAGGCTGCATCATAGCCACCGAGAAGATGTCCAAATGCTGCTAAGTGGTTTATGTCGTCAGGATAAGCTATGGTAGTTACTTTTTGAGAAGTTTGCTCAACTTCAATTATTGAATCGTTAAAATTTTCACCATGTAAGTGTTGGTCAGCTAGGCCAAATGAAACTTGACGAAGTGTGAGTAAGCTGACACCGATATTTTTTGATTTATTTAATTTTGCACATATCTGCTCAGATAATGATTCCCCAGTTTCAATATGTTTTGATATTCTTGTTAAGCACTCTACTTTCCATACCCAGTGTTCCATAATCTGACTGGGTGCTTCAACAAAATCCCATTCACAGTTTGCACCAACAAATCTTGTGTATTTTGATTTACCAATTCCATTATGTAAAACATGACCAAATTCGTGAAAAAGAGTTTCAACTTCGTCAAAGGTCATTAATCCATCTCCTGTATTTGGGTTTGGAAAGTTTGCAACCATTGAACATACGGGAAGCTCCTGTCTTTCTGTTCCACCGGAAGATATATCAAAGACTGCTGCATGTGTAAATTTTCCATCTCTTGGATGAAGGTCTAAATAAAAATAAGCTAATTGTGGACCATCTTTTTCCCATAGTGACCAAAGTTCTACATCATCATGCCAAGCATTATGGTTTGATTCACGCTTTATTTTTAAATCAAAAACTTCTTCACAGACTTTAAACATTTCATTTTTAACATCATGAATATAAAAATATTTTTTTAACTCGCTATTTTCAACGTTGCTTACTTTGGCTCTTTCTGCCGAAACAAAGTATCTAATATCCCATGGAGCAATGTCATTAATTTTAATATTATCTATGACAAGCTCATTCTTTTCTTTATCTGCAGCTTTTTGTAATTTTGGAATTAACTCTTCATACATGGATGAAACATTTGACGGTCCTTTGGCCATTCTATTTTGCAATCTATATTCTGACCATGTATTAAAACCAAACAAATTTGCTTTTTCATTTCTCAATACCACCGCTTCTTCAAGAATTGGGCTGTTTTCTTTAACGGATCGATTATTAAAGGCTTTCCAAACAACTTCTCTTGTTTTTCGCACAGAACAGTTTTCTGAAACTGCATTTATATCAGGGTAAGCCATTGTTATAACAAAGTTGCTTCCTTCTTTTCTAAGATTTTGAAGTTCGTTTTGACTCAATCCCTTTAGCTCATTTTCTAAAAACATAAGTTCAGTTTTATCTTTCGCTATATTTTCTGAGAAGGAAATCCCTAATTCAATAAGTTTCTTTTCAATTTCTGTGAGGCGTTCTTTTTTTTCTGCTGATAGTCCATGACCAGCATCTTTAAAATCTAGTCCTAAATCCTTATGAAATGAAAGATCTTCTTCATCTAAATTTAAAATATCAATATCATTGTATTTTTCATAAAGACCTGAATCGTTGAATATTTCAAGTGCAAAATTTTGAATTTTGGAATCTGCTTCGTTACCAAAATCTCTGATTTTTTCATCTGGGTGCACATCTCCAAGAAACGCGACTCTTCCAGAAAGATCATAAATCATACTTTCCATATCATTAAAATTATTTAATTTAACTTCTGATGATGCCTTAAGATCTTTAATTAACTCTTTACATTCAGAAATAGTATTATCTAAATCTTTTCGTAAACTTTCTACTGTTACGTCTGAATAGTTAAACACTCAACTCCTTTAACTTTTTATATGATACTATTTAGTTATGGAAATCAAACTTGAATTTTGTGTAGTTTGAAACTACACACCTCGTGCAGTTGGCACGATTGAAGACGTTTTAGAAATATATGGAAATAAAGTTACTTCTATTAATTTGATTCCAAGCGGTGGTGGAGTATTTGAATTTCATTTAAATGAAAAATTATTATTTTCAAAAAAAGAACTTGGAAGACACTCTGATGATGGAGAAATACTAAAACTAATCGAAGAAGAAGTTGGTTGAGTTTTCCATTTGATTTAACTTTTATAGAAGTAACTTTTATTGCAATATTACTTTTTATCAGCTCCTCAGTTCAAGGTGTTCTAGGTTTTGGCTTTGCGGTCATTGCTTCACCAATCATCATCCAAATCGAGCCTTATCTTGTCCCCCAGTTGCTTTCTTTATTGGGATTGCCATTGGCAATTAGAGTTTTTTACAGAGAAAAAGACCAAGTTGACTTTTCTAAGGTTAAGCCACTTATATTAGGTCGACTAATAGGCGGACCAATTGGACTTTTATTTCTGTTGAATCTACCTCAAAGATATCTTTCAATCTCTGTAGGTTTTATAGTATTTATAGCTGGTGTAGGCTCTTTTTTTGGTTGGGTCATAAATAGGAATAATGTAAATTCTTTTTTAGCAGGAACTTTTTCTGGTATTTTTGGAATGATTGCTGCAATTGGGGGTCCCCCAGTTGCTTTACTATATAGAAATACCAAATCGCAAGAATTCAGACCATCACTAAACAGTGTATTTAGTATAGGAATTTTAATTACGCTATCACTTTTAATCTTTAGCGGTAACCTATTATTGGACCATATAATACTTTTTCTTCTATTCATTCCATTTGTATTGGCCGGAATTAGATTTTCTAGTTCTCTTTTTTCCAAAGTATCTGATAGCTTTATTGCGCAGTCAGTAACTTATTTTTCAATTATTTCTGGTCTTTATGTTATTTTGAGAAACATAAATTAGTTTATTTCAATTAAGGGAATTATTAACATATAAGCATATGTTTATGAACGCCACTATTGCCGGCTTGCTATATTTCTTAAGTTTTCCTCCATATGATTTTTGGTATTTAATTTTCCCCGCACTTTATATTTTTTATTTTTCACTGCTATCAAAAGAAAAGTCTTTTCTATCAGGTTTCATATTTGGGTGTGTTGCGTACGGTGTAATTTTATTAGGAATTCAATCAATAGGACTGGAAGCCTGGATTCCACTAACAATTTTAATGGGATTGATGTACGGAATATTCGCAAAACTATTTTCTTATTTAAACGAAAAATCTGAAAACAATTTTTATGTTTTATTGTCAGTTGTAGCAGTTTTTGATTTACTTAGAGCGTATTTTCCATTTGGAGGTTTCCCTTGGGGTTTCCCATCAACAGTATTATTAACTGGCCCTATAGACAGCTTTTACATGACAGGTGCTCGTTTATCTTTTGAAGGTTTTGGACCAACGGGAGTCTCTCTTTTATTACAATCCCTTCCATTAATCATTTCACTCAGAGTCTTTTCAAAAAATAAACAAAAAAATTATTTTAAAAATTACATAATATTTCCATTAGTAGTTTTTTCAATATACGTTTTCAATCTTATAATCATTGATTTTAATTATCAGGATTCTGATATAGAAACATCAGAACTAAACATCGCAATCGTTCAAGGCAACAGTCCGTGTCCTGGTGCAAAAAACAGATGTACTAATGAAAGGCAAAAAATCTATGATAGCCATTTAACCCAAACTCAATCTCTTGATGGGAATTTCGATCTTATAGTTTGGCCTGAAAGCTCAACAGGATTTAACAATGATCCTGGAATACATAGTAGAGTTCAAAACGATATTTCTACTCAAGCTTTGCGATTAGATTCATTTTTTTTAATAGGAGGAGACAGACCTGTACAAAACCAATATTTTGAAAATTATGGAATCTTTATAAATCAAGATGGTGAGATTGTAGACCAGTATTTAAAACAGCACCCTGTTCCCTTTGGAGAGTATATTCCATTTAGAAAATATTTAGATTGGATTCCCCCATTAGCATTAGTTCCTCGTGACATGATTAGGGGCGATGGTCAAAAAATATTTATAGTAAACGATACAAAAATTTCAACTGTTATTTCATTTGAAGGTTCGTTCCAAAGATATATTCGAAACAGTGTCCAGGACGGTGCAGAATTAGTTGTAATCCTTACTAACCAAGCAAGCTACGGAGAGAGCGGCATGTCAGATCAATTTATATTAATGTCTAGGGCAAACGCAATTTCAAACGGTAGGCCGATTGTACACGCAGCAATAACTGGTAAATCAGCATTTATTGACCATAAGGGAAAAGTAATTTCCAAAACTGAATTATTTGAAACAGTAGTACTGACTGAAAAAATTCACGCAAAACAGAAAGAAACTCCTTACAGCAAATATGGAAATTATTTAAATTATATTTTTATAGCATTTGGAGCAATCAGTCTTTTGTGGCCAAAGAATATATTGAAAAAAATTTAAAAAAGCCTATCTATGAAACTTGTTAGGGATTAATTTATATTTCAGAATCAATTATTGGCAAGCCTCTTGCAGCAGCAGCTTCCACTGTACCGTCTTGAAATGCTCTTAGTCCAAACTTTGGTAAAACTGCAAAAATATGATCAAATATATCAGATTGTATACCTTCGTATTCAACCCAATCAATTGTATTTGTAAAGGTATAGAGCTCTAAAGGAACTCCTGTGGTAGTAGGCGAAAGTTGCCTTACTAGTAAAGTCATCGTTTCTGTATTGAGACCATCATGATTTTGTAAATACTTCACAAGGTATGCTCTAAAAGTTCCTAGGTTCGTGAGTTTTCTTTTTTCTTTTGCTTCATCTACCAAAGAGTTGAATTTTTCAATATCTTTTATTTTTTCAGAGAGATATTTATTTATAGTTGGTATTTTCATTAGCTTATCGATATCTTTTTGCTCCATAAACCTAACACTCGAAATATCTATGGAGATTGATCTTTTAATTCTTCTTCCCCCATACTCTGACATTCCTCTCCAGTTTTTTACAGATGTGGTGACGATCTTTGATGTAGGAATCGTTGTGATGGTTTTATCCCAGTTTTGGACTTTAACTGTATGTAGGGCAATATCTATAACATCACCATCAGCACCATATTCTGGAACCTCAATCCAGTCTCCATTATTAATAATGTTATTCTGGCCAATCTGTACAGATGCTATAAATGATAAGATTGTGTCCTGGAACACTAACAATAGAACTGCAGTAAGGGCACCTAAGCCACTAATGTAGTAACTAACTGGCTGACCAGTCATAATTGCAAAAATAATTATGAATATAAAAGAGTTAACAACAATTTTAATAATTTGAACGTAGCCCTTAATTGGCTTATTTTTAAGTGATTTAATATTTTCTGAAACCTTATTTAACACATTCAACATTTCAAGAAGGGTAAGGCCAACGAATAATGTTAAAAGGGCACTAGAAACTCTTTTAGAAATTTCAGTATTAAATATTTCTAAATTGAACTGGGGTGTAGCAATTAAAAAATTAAATAAAACAAGAACGAATACATAAGAAACTCTATTTAAAAATTTTTTATCTAGGAATAGGTCGTCTATGTATGTACTTGTTTTACTGGCACCACGTTTAATTATTGGAAAAACTACTGATCGCATTATTAGATAGGAAGCAGTAAGAATTCCTACTAAATAGGCAAGTGTAAGCAAGACTGAAGCTGTTAAATTATTCACACATTAATCCTAGTCTAAAAACCTTTTTGTTGACTTTTCCATGGGGCTGGTATGTCATTAATAAATTCATCAACACTCGGACCGCTCAAAGACTGAAGTCTATTTTGTCCAATGATATAAGTAATGACCAATAAAATTAATGTTGTTTGATTTGATGATAAAAGTTTAATTGTTACAAGTATCTCAGGGGAATTGAAAAAAATTATTTGCAGACCACCCTTTATAAATAAGTATAAAGTCCAAATTATTGCAACCCTTGTATACGCAGGACGAACAAGTTCATGTAGGTACCACTCTTGGGGCCATTTTCTAATTGCCTTAGAACTATAGATAGTGAATGGTTTCCTAATTATTATTGAAACAAAACCAACAACAGCAATTGAAATATCCCTAATGATTCCAGGAATAAAAAAACCAGAAGCACTTCCTTGAACTCTTGCCAGAAGAAGCGCTACTAATGTTCCTACTAATCCGTAGAATACAAATTTTAAATCTTGCTTTCTAAGAAGACGATAAAGAAACAAAAGTAGTAACAAAATACCCGTATATAAAATTGCCTGATTAAGAGTTGTAAAATTATTTGTTACTACAAAAAAGATTGGGGCAATTACAGAATCAAAAACCCCTTCTTGATTAAAATTTAATTCTTTTAGCTCTTCTTTGATTTCTAAATATTTTTTATAAAATTTTCTCAATTTATTTGAACTTATTATTAAAAGATTCTTCATCATTTGAGAGCGAAGTTTCTTTTTCAATAAAATCTAAAATTAAATTTGAATCAATCTTAAATTTTTCAGAGAGTTTTGTCACAATCTCTTTAGTTGAAAAATTCTCAAATGTTAAATCCTGTACCGATCTATAAGCTTCATCTCTATCAATATCATTTTTTACTAAGACTGAAAGAATTTTCTGACTGCTTAATTTATCTGCTGCATCACTTAGATTTTTTTCTATAGCTTTGTAGTTTATATGAAGACCATTAAAAATTGATATTAAATCTTTAGTGATAAAACAGATTAAGTTAAAAGTATCTGGAAGGATAATTCTTTCAACGGAGGAATTAGAGATATCTCTCTCATGCCAGAGAACTATGTTTTCCATACTGCTTAACGCATAGCCCCTAACAACTCTTGCTAATCCCGTAATTCTCTCACTTGCTATTGGATTTTTTTTATGTGGCATAGCTGATGAACCTTTTTGCCCATCTTTAAACGGTTCACTTAGTTCTGAAACTTCAGATCGTTGGTAACCCCTAATATTTGTTGCAATTCTTTCAAAACTACTAGCAAGTATTGCAAGGCTTGTGATAATTTCCGCATATCTATCTCTTGCTACGATTTGGCTTGCGAAGATTTCCGCTTCTAGTCCAAGTTTTTTAAGAGTTGTTTCCTCAATATTTTCATCTACTACAGTGTGGTTTCCAACTGGTCCACTTAGTTTTCCTATAGAAATAGTTTTTACACAATCTTCTAAGCGCTCCTTGTTTCTTTTTATTTCTTGGTGCCAGTTACCAAAAATATTTCCCAAAAAGGTTGTTTCGGCAAAAACGCCATGAGTCCTACCTATTACAGGCGTATGCATCTCCTGTTTAGCTTTGGCCTCAATCTGTATTAAAAGTTCATCTAGTAAGTCGATAGTTATAGATAAAGACTGTTTGATTAATAAGCTATTCGCTGTGTCAACTACGTCTGAGCTAGTGAGGCCATAATGAATCCAATTTGAATTGTCACCAACTTTGGATTGAAGTATATCGACAAATGAAGCTAAATCGTGATTTGTAATTTTCTCTCTTTCATATACTTCATCCTTTAAAACTTCAGTTTTTTCAATAACCTTAGCTATTCCACCTGGAGAAATATTATTTTCTTCTAAGGTTTCAAGGTATTTTTGTTCTACAAGTTTCCAGGTATCAAATTTATTTTGATCATTCCAAATTTTTTCAATTTCGCGGTATTGGTATCTTTCAATCATCAGTGATAACTATATTTTGGTTCCTTTCAGGCCCTACAGATATAAATGTTATAGGAACTTCAATAAAGTCCTCAATAGCATTTATATATTTTTTAGCATTTTCAGGTAAATCATCAAATTTATTAACAGAAGTGATGTCTTCAGTCCAACCATCTAGAATTTCATATACTGGTTCAGCAGTATTTAAAATATTTTGATCATAGGGATAGTCAGTAGTAACTTCATTTTTATTTTCATACCCTACACAAAGTTTCAACTCTTCAAGTCCAGAGAGAACATCAAGTTTTGTTATAAAAAGTTCAGTTAATGAATTAATCCTTACTGAATATTTTAAAGAAATTAGATCTAGCCACCCACACCTTCTTCTCCTGCCTGTAACTACTCCAAACTCTGCACCTTTTTCTATTAGATAATCTCCAATTTCATTTTCTTGCTCTGTTAGAAATGGTCCACTTCCAACACGAGAAATATAGGCTTTAGTCACACCAACAATTTTGTCTAAATTTTTTGGACCTACTCCTGACCCAGTAGCAGCATTTCCTGAGGAAGTATTTGAGCTAGTTACAAAAGGGTACGTTCCATGATCAATATCTAATAATGTCCCCTGAGCTCCTTCAAATAGAATTGTTTTATTATTTTTTATTGCATTCGCAATTAATAGTGATGTATCTGCAACATGACTAGAAACCATTTCAATATAATCATTAAACTCCTCAATAATCTCGTCAGCCACTAAAGGCACTTGGTTATATATTTTTGTAAGAGTTAAGTTTGTTTCTTCAATATTATTTTTGACTTTTTCAGCAAAAATATTTTTATCCAGTAAGTCTTGAACTCTAATGCCTTTTCTCTGAATTTTATCTGCATAACATGGCCCAATTCCTTTTTTAGTTGTTCCAATTTTGTTTTCTCCTAAGCTCTCTTCTATGAGTTCATCAAGTAATTTATGGTATGGCATTACCAAATGAGCATTTGGAGAAATGACTAATTTATCTGTATTGATGTTTTTTTTATTTAGCATTTCTAGTTCTTGTTTTAAGAACCCAAGATCGACTACACAACCTGAGCCAATTACTGGTGTGCAACTAGGGTAAAGAACTCCCGAGGGTGTTAGTGACAATGCTATTTTATCTTCTCCAACAACAATGGTGTGACCAGCATTATTTCCACCTTGAAATCTGACTACGTAGTCAGCAGTTGAAGCAAAAAAATCTGTGACTTTACCTTTACCTTCATCACCCCATTGGGCTCCAAGTACTACGGTAGTGGACAATTTTTCTCCTTAGGTACAACATAAAATAATAATGGATTTTTCTGATAATCAGTAGGGGTTTCTTAGCGAATTTAGATTAAATTGCAAATTATTAGTTTTTTTCAATAATTATTCATTGATACATAAACATAACTATATTAAATTAAATACAATACAGCTTCATTAAAGCTGTGTACTTTTAATTAAAAGGAGATAAACATTGAATAAAAAAGCAATTGTTTTTCTTTTAGTATTTGCAATGGTAATCGTCGCTTGTGGAGACACAACCGAAGAAGTTGCTGTTGAAGCTACTGAAGAAGAACATGACCACGAAGACGAGTCAACGCTTGAACAAGTTCAAGAAAGAGGATTCCTTAAGTGCGGTGTTAGCACCGGTGCTACTGGATTCACTGAAGTAGGGGACGACGGTTCTTACTCTGGATTTGACGTTGACTACTGTTATGCAGTTGCTGCTGCTATCTTCGGCGATTACAGTAAAGTTGAATTTAAACAACTTACTTCAGCTGAAAGATTTACAGCACTTAGCGCTGGCGAAATCGATGTCTTAATAAGAAATACAACTTGGACTCAAAGTCGTGATACTGAATTAGGTAACGATTTTGGACCAACAACTTATTATGATGGTCAACAATTAATGGGTAGAGTAGCTGATGGTTTGTCAAACAGCTCAACTGTCGCAGATATTGACGGTTTAAGAGTATGTACAAATGCTGGAACAACAACTGAGAAAAATATTACTGAGCGTGTTGGTCTTGCAGGTGGAACAATTCAGCTTATTACAGTAGAAGCATTCTCTGAAGCAATTGATAAATTTATTGCTGGTGAGTGTGACATTGTAACAACTGACGGTTCTGGACTTGTTGGTAGAAGAGCGGTAAATGATGCTCTTAATGATTGGGTAATTTTCCCAACATCACCAATTTCCAAAGAACCACTTGGTCCTACTTATAGATCAAACGATAGCCAGTGGGCTGACATCATTAACTGGACTGTATATGCAACAATTATCGCTGACGAATATGGCGTTACTAAAGCAAATGTAGATTCAGCTGATCTTGAAGCTAACCCAGAATTAGGAAGACTCTTTGGTGCAAACGATGGAGAACTTCAAACTAAGATGGGTCTTGATGCAAAGGCTTACTACAACGTTATCAAGCAAGTCGGTAACTATGATGAAATCTTTTCAAGAAACCTAAATCCATTAGGTCTCTTTAGAGAAGGTGGAGATAACGACCGATGGGCAGACGGCGGATTAATTTACGCACCTCCTGCTAGGTAATCGTTAAAAAATTATTGCGAAAAGAGCCTTCGGGCTCTTTTTGCTTTTGTAGATATTTGAGTTTCATTTAACAGTTCAATCAAGTAATATTTTTCTATGGTCAAATTGCTAAGTAAAATTGGAGCATTTTTTAGAAATGTTGTTGTTTTAAAGTGGGCAGTACAATTTATTTTTCTCGGTGGCCTTATAGCTCTTATTTTTAATTATTTAAATATTGCTGTTGGAAATTTAGCTAATACAAATATTGCTTTCTCTTGGGGCTTTTTAGGCGAAACTCCTGGAGTTTCGATTGCTGAGGGACTTTATACACTTCCTAAATCTGGCCTTCAAATGCTTCAAACTGGAATGCTTAATATGTTACGTATTACCGTAACGGGGATAGTAGCAGCAACATTTTTTGGTACGATACTTGGTATTGCAAGGTTATCTAATAATTATATTGTAGAAAAGACGGCCACTTCTCTTTTAGAGGTTGTAAGGAATGTTCCTCTATTAGTCCAAATTTTATTTTTTCAGGCTTTAATTCTTTCTCTACCAAGACTAGAAGTTTATGATGTTGGATCTGTATTATTCCACGCTAGTTCAAAAGGTGTAGCCCTATCGTGGCCAAACAGACAAGATGGAGCATGGATGTTCATGCTATATTTTTTGATAGCCTTATACATCAGCAATCGCGTGTATAAACAAAGAGTAAAATTATTAGAAGAACAAGGAAGAGAAACGAAACCTTTTCTTTGGTCTTTATCAACTCTAGTTATTTTATTTGCTATTGGCTGGTATGGAGGCTACAGAATTGTTGGAATAATCGGTTTTGTCTCCGGTTTTATCTCGCAAGGTCTTGAGGTACTTCCAGGTATTTTTTATCAAGTTCTACTGTCTGTTTTAGCAGGCTATCTGTCATTTATATCTGTAAGAAAGCAGATTAATAGTAAAAGATCAGGAGAGCTACAGGGTAAATATAGTGATGATGACTACTTCAAAATGATTATCACTATTGTTATCGCTATAGTGTTCATTGCTTTAATGTTTGCTCCTATAGGTCAAGGTATTGCAAAATTCTTAGTTGGAGACGAACTAACCTTTAAATCTGATTGGGGATTGCCACAATTTTTTAGTGGAATTTCAAATGCACTTGACTGGTCTATTACAGGCGCCCCTTATGAGTTAAATATGGCTGAAATTGAACAAGTTGGAACAACAAAATTTAAGAAATATTCTACTGAGGTTGGAAAAAGTTTAACTGTTGGGTATTTTGCTACATGGCTTGGTGTTGTTATTTATACTGCAATATTTATTTCTGAAATAGTCAGAGCTGGAATTATGGCAGTTTCTAAAGGTCAATCTGAAGCCGGATTATCTCTTGGTTTAAGAAGAAGTTCACTTCTAAGACTCATTGTTCTTCCACAAGCCGTTAGAATTATGCTCCCTCCAATGGGAAACCAATATCTTAATTTAGCAAAAAATACATCTCTAGGAATTGCGGTTGGGTTTCCAGAAGTAGTTGCTGTTGGGCAAACACTATATAACCAAGAAGGCCAAACTCTACCCGTTTTCCTTATTTGGATGATATTTTTTAGTACTGTTAGCTTAACTCTTTCAAGTATTGTCAATTATTACAATCGAAAATTAAAGATAGTAGAGAGATAATGAATATAGACATAAAAAAACAAACTAGAGTTATAAAAGAAAATTTATTTTCCTCTCCGGTTTCTACATTATTGACGTTTATTACAAGCTATATAATGATAAGTTTCTTTAGGGGAATGTTTGGCTTTGCAACAGCTCCAGATAAAGATTGGTTGTCGGTATTAAACAATATGCAACTTTATATGGTCCAAGCTTATCCTGAATCTGATTTCATAAGAATCTGGATTTGTGTAGGTTTAGGTTTTATATTTTCTGGGCTTTCTGTAGGACTTTGGGAAACAGAAGAAAAAACATCTCTTAGTAAGTTATGTTTAACATTTTCAAAAATAGTTTCCGGGATTATTTTTCTTACAATTATTGCTCCAACAACTTCTGTTGTGGTAAGCACTGCTACAGGAATAAGAGAACAAGTAGACGTTTTTTCATATGCCGAAAGAGTTCCTTTATTAAGCATTTTACTTGGATTATTGGTAGTATTTTTTCTTACCTCAAAGATCAATTTAAGCTTTAACAAGTCATTATTAGTATCAATATATTTATTTGTTCCAATAATTCTTTTGTGGATTATGAAAATTCCAACTATACAACTTGATGCAGAAAATCAAAGAGTATTCCCAGACCCTTTAATGCCAATAGCAAATTCTACAAAAATACCTTGGACTTTAATCTGGATTTCCTTTGTGGTGTCTTATCTAGTTGGTGTATATTTTAAAAATAAAAAACAGTTTAAGAATGCAGTGTCTATTTCGTGGGTACTACTTCCTTTATTGATATTTTCATGGATCTTTAAAAAACCTCTTATCGACCTGAACGAACTTATAAGGAATGACATTCCAGTATTTATTGGATTTTTACTGATAGGTGTTTTAACTATATATTTTATTAATAATAAAATTGTTGAGAAGTTTTATAGTTATTATTTAGGCCTTCTTGTAGTTGTTACACTAGCTTCTCTATTTTTAAAAGTTATCCTACTTGTAAAAGCTGGTTTATTATTACTTTTACTGTTTTCAGTAATTATTCCAGCAGTTTCTACTTCTGCAAAAGGTAAAAGAAGCTTAGCTATTGTATGGGTAGTGTCTTTGACAACAACTGCATTTCTGCTTGAAGGAGGAACATCGACTACTCAGATAGTGGTTCCTGGCTCAAGTATTTTTGGAGGATTTTCACTAACCTGGCTATTGGCAATATTTGGTACATACGTATCTTTCCCCTTAGGAGTTCTATTAGCTTTAGGTAGAAATTCTTCACTTCCAATTATTAAAGGTGTTTGTACAGGGATAATCGAACTTGTAAGATCTGTGCCTTATATTACATGGTTATTTTTTGCTAGCGTAACTATGGCAGTATTTTTACCAGACGGTGTAGAGTTTAATCTTATAGTAAGAGTTTTGATTGTCACAGCTTTTTTTAGCGGTGCTTATTTTGCAGAAAATATTAGAGGTGGCCTACAGTCAATACCCAAAGGACAATTTGAGGCTGCAGATGCAATTGGTATGAATACTGTGCAAAAGACATCATTAATTGTGCTTCCACAAGCTTTAAGGGCAATAGTTCCAACTTTAGTTAGTAGCATAATTACGTCATTTAAAGACTCTAGCCTTGTTACAATTATCGGATTATTTGATTTTCTCACAATTGGTCGAATGGTAATTGGAAATCAATCAATTCCTATTAACTTCATAGGACACGATAGAGAAAACTTACTATTTATTGCATTTGTCTATTGGATTTTTACATTTACATTATCTAGAAGAAGTATGAAGTTTGAAAAGCGATTAGGATTAGGTGAAAGGTAATAATATGAGCATTATAGAGGCTAAAGATGTAAAGAAGTGGTTTGGAGATTTCCAGGCACTAAAAGGTATATCTATGGAGATTCAAGAGGGAGAAGTACTTGTAGTTTGTGGTCCATCAGGTTCTGGAAAATCAACTTTCATTAGATGTATAAACAGATTAGAACAACACCAGGAAGGATCAATTATTGTTGACGGGATTGAGTTGACAAATGATATTAAAAATATTGAAGCAATCAGATCTGAAGTAGGGATGGTTTTTCAGAGTTTTAATCTATTTCCACACCTGACAGTTTTACAAAACATAACTCTTGCCCCTACATGGGTTAGAAAAAAAAGTAAAGCTGACTCTGAGCAGAAAGCTATGGAACTTCTAGAGCGTGTAGGAATTCCAGAGCAAGCAAATAAGTTTCCTGGACAGCTATCAGGTGGACAGCAACAAAGAGTTGCAATAGCAAGAGCCCTGGCTATGGAACCAAAAATTATGCTTTTTGATGAGCCAACATCAGCATTAGATCCTGAAATGATTAAAGAAGTTTTAGATGTAATGAAAGAATTAGCAAAATCTGGAATGACCATGATTGTTGTAACTCATGAAATGGGATTTGCTAAAGAAGTTGCTGATAGAGTAATGTTGTTTGATGACGGGTTAATGGTTGAAGAAAATACTCCAAATGAATTTTTTGATAATCCAAAAAATGACAGAACAAAGCTTTTTTTAAGCCAAATACTTTAAAGTTTATCCCAAAGATTCTTTTCAGCTAAATCTATTATTGAAGCTCCCATTGCGTATGCTCCATCATAAATAGCTTTATGTCCGCCCGCTGTTATCGTAGCCGCTGCGTACTCTGGTTGATGATTAACCGCTTTTTTTTCGCCAATACCAAGCATTGGATGTATAGATGGGAAGATTTGAGATACATTTCCCATATCGGTAGAACCTAAACCCGGTCTCGTAGCATCTTTTTGTAGAATCATTTCTCTACCTACATCTTGAGCATTTTCCATAAAAAGTTTATACAGAGTTTCATTATTGTTGATTTCCTCATATCTGTAATCAGGAGATGTAACTTTCACTTCACATTTTGTTGATAGTGCAGCAGCATTTGCAAAATTATAAAAGTCTTGTTCTAGTTGATTTAGGCCTTCTTCATTAAGTGATCTTAAATACCATTCAGATTTTGTATATGAAGGAATTATATTCGGTTTAAAACCGCCCTCCCTAATCACCCCATGCATTCTATTGCTCTGAACCATTTGTTGTCTGTAAGTTGATGCATTTACAAATAGTTGTATTTGCGCATCTAGAGCATTAATTCCCTGATCTGGAGCACCCGCTGCATGGGCATCTTTACCAAAATATTCTACGGTGTATTGTTCAATTGTTGTAAAGGTTGGATTAACTACGTCTTCATAGCCTGGATGTATCATCATAGAGCAAGAAGCATCTTCGAAAGCACCTTCGTTAATAAGAATAATTTTTCCGCCACCACCTTCTTCTGCAGGGGTTCCTAAAAGTTTTACTCTTATGCCTAATTTTGATGCAATATCTTTTAATCCCAGTCCTGCACCTATAGAAGCTGTAGCAATAATATTGTGTCCACAAGCATGTCCTATTTCAGGCAAAGCATCATACTCAACACAAATAACAACTAGAGGACCATCTTCACCGAATGTTACATCAAAAGCTGTTTCAAGACCATGTGAAGGATAATTTACAGATTTAGAGTTTTTCTGAATGTAGTCAACCAGATGTTTTGATGTTTTGAATTCTTGAAATCCTAATTCTGGATTTTCATACATCCAGTCACTTACTTCACACAAGCTTTTGTGTAAATCATCCAGATAATTTTTAAATTCAACTTTGAAGCTCATGATTCAATTTTAGTAAAGAAATCTTCTTGATACACACTAGAATTATTCCAAATTATCCAATCAAGACCCTTGTCCTCAGCTGCTTTGATATTTAATGCAACATCTTTTGATGAGTGCCAAAATCCTTGAAGGAATGGCCTTAGTTGTTTTTGATCCACCCCTCTTAAAAGACCTTGATTCAACGAAGCTGTGACAACTTCATATGGGTGGTTATTTGGATAATTATATCCAAAAGAACCTCTTGAATAATGAGATGGATAAACCATTGGTGAAATAAAATCTACCGTATTTACTATTGATTCTAAGTATTGACCTATTCCATTATCATTTTTGGCATTTAGAACATACCCGAATATATCTGCCGATGCTAAACAGCCGATATCGTGTAAGGCATTTGTAGCACTGAGAAGAAACGAATCAATATTCTTTGTTCTATTTTCAAAGTTACTTTCTTCATCGTAGACAAGACCTTGGTAAGAGGTATCCGGGTATCGAATATAATCAAATTGAATTTCATCAAAACCAAGCAAGCAGGCTTCAAGTGCAATATTTAATATATAATCTTTACTGTTTTCATCGCTTGGATCAAGAAAGTATTGGCCATCTTGCGAGTAAGGAGTATTTGTTCTTGAATCTATAATTGCCGATTCTGAATATTTTCTTGAAAAAATTGGATCTTGAAAAGCCACAACACGACCAATCAAATAAATATTCAGTTCTTCCTTCAAATACTTAAGTGTTGTTGAGTCATATTTTATTCTTTCATTATTTAATTCCTCAACCGATTCTATTTGACTGTCATACATTAAATGACCATTGTCAGTCTTGACATCGAGAACTATCGTATTCACAATTGTATTATTTACTATTTCTTTGATTGGATTAATTTTTTCCTCTCTTAATAAATGATAACCACTCAAATAAATGCCTTTAATGCCGTTGTTCGTTTTACTAAACGTTTCCCATCTATGTTTAGCGATAAAAGCATTTACACCCTTCAATGTTTCAATTTGTGAACTCTCATATTGATTAAAAAAGCCATTTTGTGAATTGATTACAGAATTAAGGTTTTTACGTATCTGAGCTTTTTGCTCTTCCGAAATAATAATTTCTACTTCTTTTACTGGTTCTGAATCTTTTATTAATCCAGCTCCAATTTCAGTAATTAGTTCAAAGTAACTGATTCCTTCACTGTTTACATTATTTATGCTTAAAGGAACTACTAATAATGAAATAAATAGTATTAAAAAAAATACCCTGTTCATAATCATATTTTAGATTACTAATACTAATCTTTCATAGCTAGTTTTATAATATCTATATGAACAATCAGAACTATTTGAAAGCAGAAAAGTTTTTTGAAGTACCTGTAATGATTTCGGTTCTTATGTTAATCCCAGTATTAATAATTGAATATACACAACAATCTCTCAGCACAGTTGCATTGTATTTGAACTGGGGAATTTGGATAGTTTTCTTATTGGAGTACGTAATTTTATTTTATTTTGCAGAAGATAAAATGAGATTTATTAAAAGCCATAAAATTGAATTAATTATTGTAATTTTTTCATTTCCAATTGTGCCCGAGGGCTTGGAGTCATCTGGTTTTCTAAGGTTTGCTCGATTACCTAGATTATTAAATGCATTAAGATTTTTTAGACTTGCAGCTTTACTAAGCAGGTTCGGAACAACTGTTAAATCAATCTTTAATTCAAAAGGGTTAAGATTTATTGTGTATGCAACGATTGCTATTGTTTTATTCTTTGGATTCCTCTTTTATATTTCTGAACCAGATGTTCAATCATATAGTGACGGATTATGGTGGGCACTTGTAACAATAACTACCGTTGGATATGGAGATATTACTCCGCTTACAAATCTTGGACGGATAATTGCAAGCTCTTTGATGATTATGGGCATCGGGTTTATTGCAACAATTACAGCTGCTGTATCTTCGTATTTTATTTCTAGCTTTAGTGACAAAGAACTTACAATTAATGAACTAGGTGATAAGTTAGATAAACTAGAAGAAGAAATAAAAAGCTTAAAAAAGGAAATCAATGACAAATAACGAATTGCAACAGCTCTCAAGTGACTTTTTTCAAAACTCTCTAGACTCTTCTCCCACATCAGCAATCATGAGAGGTCACAAGCAATATTTTGATCAAATAGAAGAGATGACTGATGAAACTTTTGAAAAAGAAACAAAAAAAGTAAATGATTTTATTTCAAGGCTTGAAGGCATAAACGCAGAATCTTTATCAAATAGAGAAAAAGTTACTCATGGGATGTTGGAGTTTGCTTTAAGTTCTAACAAGGATTCTTTGTTAGACAGGAGTTGGGAGTTTGGAGCTGGTGTCTCTGGCTTCACAGGATTTCTTATTGATTATAACCAACAAATGTTTGTTCCAGATTCAGAATCTGCTGATATGTTGTTAAAAAGACTTGAACTTTATAAAAGACTTTATACCCAGATTGCAGAAGTACAAAAAATCGGCTTAAACAACAACAGGGTAGCTACAGAACGAAATTTACTCAGAACAATTGATCAATTGGAAAATTACTTGGGCTCATCGCTGGAAGAAGATCCACTGTTATTAATTAATTTTTCACCAGAAATTTCAGAATCTTTTATATCTGAATGGAAAGAAAAAGCTAAAAAAATTATAGATGTAAATATAAGGCCTACAGTATTAGCTTATTTGGATCAATTAAAAACAGAACACATTCCTAAAGGACGTACAGATGAGCATTCTGGAATAATGTGGATTGAAGGTGGGGAAGAGACGTACTTAAGAGCATTGAGAAAATATACAGGCCACAAAGATATAACTGTACAAGAAGTTCATAATGTAGGACTTTCTGAAATAGATAGGCTAAAAAAAGAATTTTTTGAGATTGGAGAAAGTGTATTTCCTGGAGTCAGCACTCCAGAAGAAGTCTTACAAAAAATGCAAACAGAGCCCTCAATGAGATATGAAAGCAAAGAGCAGATGTTACAGTTAGCTGTTGATACTATTGAACGAGCATATAAGCCTTTAGAAGAGTGGTTTACAGTATTTCCTAAATCTCCTTGCAAGGTCTTGCCAGTGCCAGCTGAGTCTGAACAGCACGCTCCACCTGCATATTATTACCCACCTTTACCTGATGGATCAAGGGATGGGACATATTTTCTTAACACTTTCAAAGCAGAAACAAAGAGTATTTTTGAAGCAGAATCTGTAGCTTTTCATGAGGCGATACCAGGTCATCACCTTGATAGAACTATTGCAGTCGAGCTTCAAGATGTACCAGACTTTCAAAAGTATGTAGCTTCAACAGCATTTGTTGAGGGCTGGGGACTTTATTCAGAGCAATTAGCTAATGAAATGGGTCTTTATTCCAATGATGTCCAACAGCTAGGAAGACTTGGAAATGATGCATGGAGAGCTTGTCGTCTAGTTCTTGATACAGGCATGCACGGTATGGGATGGTCCAGAGATAAAGCAATTGAATTTTTTAAAGCAAATTCACCTATTGAAGAAATAAATTCTGAAATTGAGACCGATAGATACATTGCTTGGCCAGGACAAGCTTGTTCCTATAAGATGGGCCAACTAAAGA
>Ga0209359_10000065_pt1 | contig 20692 bp, 23 predicted proteins | sample MarorgKNORR_S2LV_FD_188224 | JGI IMG/M metagenome (GOLD analysis project Ga0209359, IMG submission 188224) | Marine microbial communities from the Southern Atlantic Ocean, analyzing organic carbon cycling - Surface_A/KNORR_S2/LV (SPAdes) (version 2) | ecosystem: Environmental > Aquatic > Marine... | reverse complement strand
CCTTCCATGACACCGGTTTAGCAAATAGATATTTTGAAAGAATCATCTGATAAGTAAGCATTAAGCTAGATTGCTCACCTGTAATAACATTATCAAAAGGAGCTGACAGAAGGTCTGAGCCAAGAATTCTAGCATCTTGGATACCATAAGGCTCTCCATAATTTCTTAGGTCTACATCGCCATCAAAAGGCTCAATATTCATGCTTAACAACTCATTAGCCAAATCCAGCTGATATGCATCAGGTTTTCCTCTGGTGATATCAATTGAAAGACCTTGGGCCTTGATTTGTTCAAAATAAGTTAAAATGTTCTCTGACATAGGGCTTATTTTATAGGATTAAATCGTTAGTGGTATATATTATAAGAAGATTTAAAACTTTCTTGGACTAAAAATGAATTTGTGGATTATTACAATCATATTAATAATAATAATTTCATTATTAATCACCATTATTTACTTACAGATTCAAAATAGCTTAAATAAAGACAAGGGTCAGGAGTCAATTAAAGAACTAGATAGGGCATTAGTAAAACAAGAAGATACCTTACTAGATTTAACAAAAGACATACAGTCATTCCATGATCCTTTAAATAAATTAAGAAGGTATTTATCTGGAGGAACACTTGCAGGAAAATTTGGTGAATGGTCACTTGAATCAATAATGCAAGATATCTTTAATCCAAATCAATATATAAAGAATGCAGAAGTAATCAAAGGTTCTGGGAAGAGAGTTGAATTTGTTTTAAAAATGCCTGAGGGGCTTTTGCTCCCAATTGATGCGAAATTTCCATCAGGACTTTACGATACTTACCTTGATTCAATTGATCAAACAGATGAAAGACTAATTAAAAAATCTATAGATGATATTAAAAGGCATGTGGTAAAGGATGCATCTGATATTCAAGAAAAATATGTTCAATCAGGTGTAACTGTGGACCTTGGAATCATGTATATACCAAGTGAGTCTTTGATGCAGTTAATTGATTCTATTGAAAATCTTAGAGAGTCTGTTTTTAGAGATTCAAGAGTTCTAATAATGGGGCCAAACTCTCTAGCGGCATATTTAATTAGTGTTCATATGGGTTTTAGGACTCTTGCTCTCAATAACAGGGCTGGAGAAATCATGGAAGAATTTGGCAAGTTAAAAAAAGAATTTGAAAAATTTGGAAGTTCAACTGAAGAATTATTGAAAAAAGCAGATGCGATGCTCAAAGCAGTAAATGAACATGCTACGCGAGAAAGACAAATGAATAAAGCTATTAAAAATATGGATCAGTTAGACAATTAAAAATAAAATCGTCTCCACATATTTAAGCCAAAAAACAAAGCACAAATCCATAAAATAACTTCAGGAATGTTTGGATTGCTGTTATATCCAAAAAATCCTTTCAAGAAAACACCAATAGACCCTTTATCATGTAATGGATGATAAATCTTCTGGCCTGTCTCACCTGTTTGAGGTTGCAATATATCCCAAGGTCTATAGATTTCTGTTTTCTCAATTTGTTCTGATTTTACTAAATACTCTTCAACCTCATGGGTTCCATAGGCAACCATCCCAGCCGATAAAAAAACCAATAATAAAGTTGTATATTTAAATACATATCTTAAATTTATTTTCCTTCCCTGAAGAACAATTAGGTACCCTATTAAAATTGCAAGGACTGCTCCAGTTATAAATCCTAAATATGAAAATGATCCAGTAATAGAAAAACTTGAAATTAAAAATACTGCCGTTTCAAAACCCTCTCTCAGAATTGCAAAGAAAACCACTAAAAATACACCCCATGAGGAAAGCTGAATTGCGTTTAAAGTTTTACCCTCAAGTTCTTTTCTATCACTTACATGTTTTGATAACCAAAATATTACATACCAAATCAAGATAGCTGTTAGATAAAGAAAAATGCCCTCAAACAAGGCAGCTGTAGAATCATTTCCAAGAGATTCCTTGGCCTCTAAAACAAAATAACCAACTAAAATACTTGCAATAATTGCTGCTAAAACACCTATCCACAGTTTATATAGATGACTTAATTGATTTGATTTCTCTAAAATCAAATAAATAATTCCAACGACAAGAGATGCCTCTAAAACTTCTCTAAATACAATAATAAATTCGCTCATGTCATGTCCTTATGGGTTTTCTAAATGAGAATGATTCTTATTTAGATTGTAACTAAATTTTTATTAAATAAAAAGTGTGTTTTTAAAATTATTGTGTCGCTTTTATTGAGTTTTGTTGAGACAATGCATTATGAAAAAAATTGCTGTAATTGGTGCTGGAATCGCTGGCACTACTACGGCCTACGCTCTTTTAAAAAAAGGTCATAGCGTAACTATTATTGATTCTCGAAGATACCCTGCAATGGCGACAAGCTATGCTAATGGCGGGCAATTAAGTGCCAGTAATGCAGAGACATGGAATACAACTAAAAATGTAGTGAGTGGAATTAAATGGATGTTTACTCCTGATGCCCCGCTATTATTTAACCCATCGCCTGAAATTCAAAAATATAAGTGGATGTTAGGATTTCTTTGGGCAACTTTAAAAGGTGAGCATAAAAAAAATACTCTTGAAACAATCGATATTGCAAAAAAAGCAAGAGAAATATATTTCAAAATAGCCGATGAGGAAGGCATAGAGTTTGAGTTACTAAAAAAAGGTATTTTAAGATTCTATGATAATGAAAAAGAATTTAAATTAGATCAAGATAAAGTCTCATGGCTCGATCAAGAGGGAATGGAGTGGGATATATTAACCACTGATGAAGTTAAAGAAATAGAACCAGCTTTTGAAAATAATAAAAATTATGAAAAAATTCTTGGCGGGATATATACCAAATCTGATGCAAGCGGTGATATTCATAAGTTTTGCACTCATCTAGAAAGAGTTCTTGTAGAAAAGTACTCAGCAAATCTACAACTTAAAACAACTGTTGAATATATAACCAGGCAAAAAGATAAGCTGGTACTAACAATGAGACACGAAAATGAAATAATCAATGATAGTTTTGACAATGTCGTCATTTGTGCTGGGGTAAATACACAAAACTTTGCAAATAGGCTTGGTGATAAAATGAATATATATCCAGTTAAAGGTTATAGCGTCACAATTGATCTTAAAGACGAAATATCTAAGCAATGTGCACCAACAGTATCATTAATTGATCAGCCAGTAAAAATTGTTGCGAGTAGGCTGGGTGATAGATTTAGGGTTGCTGGCACAGCAGAACTTGCTGGGGTAAATACTGATATCAAGCAAGACAGAATTAAGCCTTTACTAAAATGGGTTGAAAAATATTTTCCAAATGTCAGCACTGAAACTTACACACCATGGGCAGGATTAAGACCCATGACTCCAAACATGATGCCAATTACAAGAGAAAGTAAAATGAAAGGAGTTTATTACCATGCAGGCCATGGCCATCTTGGCTGGACGTTAAGTGCACAAACGGCACAAATTGTTGCAGATAAAATAGATTCTAATTAAGGCAAATCAATAATCTCCCAAGAATTTTTTTTACACTCCTCTCTCAATTTATTATCAGGATTTACAGCTATTGGTTTATTGACAGCTAATAGCAATGGAAAATCATTCATGGAATCAGAATAAAATGTAGCATTTTTAAAATCATCGAAATTGTTAGAAAGCATCCATTCTCTAACCTTTTTGAGTTTTCCCTCCCCTAGGGCTGGTATGCCTTTAACCTTACCAGTGTAAACTCCATCAACCAATTCAACCTCTGTTGCAACAATATTTTCAAATCCCAGTCTCTTAGCTATAGGATTGACTATTACAGAATTTGTAGCAGAGGCAAGCAACATTACATCCTCATTATGATGATGGTTATGTAATAACCTCAATGCATATATATTAATCATCGGCTCTATGACTGAAGACAGAAACTCAGTCATGATATGTTCAACATAATCCGGTGTTTTTCCTTTTATTGTTGAAAGAGCAAACTCAGCCCACTCATCATAGTCTAAATTGCCCTCATAATATTTATCATAGAAGTACTGATTTTTTTTCTCATATTTTTCTTTATCAACATGGCCAGTTTGAATTAAAAAATTAATCCATGAATAATCAGAATCTCCATTTAGAATGGTATTATCTAAATCAAATATTGCTAAATTTTTTCTCATAAAATAATTGTTACTACAATGATAAATGAACCCGGATATAGATTAAACGTTGGTCTCATTGTTATCAATGATAAAGGCAAATTATTGCTGTGCAAAAGAAAAAATATAAATAGCTGGCAATTTCCTCAAGGCGGTATAGATTTTGGTGAAAGCCCGCTTAAGGCTGCAAGAAGAGAATTGTATGAAGAAGTTGGAATTAAAAAGAAAGATGTAAAATTAATATCTTCAACAGATGAATGGTTTAAATATGATGTGCCTCATAAAAAAAGGAAAAATCATTTTTTAAAAAAAAGATTTAAAGGCCAAAAGCAAAAATGGTTTTTATTTAGGCTTATAAATGACATACAAATTCATTTTCAAAATGATCCCGATAATGAATTTATAGATTACAAATGGGTTCCATATTGGTACCCGTTATATACTATCGTTGAATTTAAAAAAGAAGTATATCGCTCAGCTCTTAATGCATTGAGAGATAATTTTTGTGAAGAAATAAATAATGATTGAAGCACTTATACTGTTTGCCACTTTGGGTATATTCGCAGGGCTTATAGCAGGAATGTTTGGTGTTGGTGGTGGAATTATTACAGTTCCTGTTTTGGTTGTCTGCTTTATTCAATATGGTTTTGAAGAAACAATCATGATTCACATGGCTGTAGGTACCTCACTTGCCTGTATTGTATTTACTGGAATTTCTTCAGCATATGCTCACAAACAAAAGAACGCAATAAATTATAGTTTTTTTAAGCCGATAGCTTTAGGAATAGTTGTTGGGGCATTTCTTGGTGCATTGTTTGCAGTCCAGCTTAATGGAAATATTCTTAAAATTGTTATAGGCGTCTTTGCGCTTTTTGTTGCAATTCAAATGGGTATTAACAAGGAGATAAGGTTCAAAAAAAGAGCTGAAAAAAATAAAGAGCCCTACTTTGTTGGAACTGGAATTGGATTCATGTCATCTGTTCTAGGTATAGGCGGAGGAATTTTTTCTGTTCCATACTTAAAAGCATCCGGATTGCCTATGACTGCAAGTATTGGGACTTCTGCTGCATGTGGTGTTCCAATAGCCATCTTTGGTGCATTGGGTTATGTAATTTCAGGCATTAATAATGCACTTTTACCACCACTAACATTAGGCTATATATATTTGCCAGCCCTTCTAGGTATTAGTTTAACTAGTATAATAGCGGCTAAATATGGGGCTCATATTGCCCATCACGTATCTGAAAAAATATTGAAGAGAATGATGGCAGGTATGATGTTGCTTATATCTTTTTATATGGTTTTTTCATGATTATAGAATTATCAGAATTTTTTAATAACCCTTCATTGATCGAAATTGGTCCATTAAAAATACAATACTATGCTGTGACATGGTTACTATCTGCTGTCTTTATATATCTTTTTTTGAAATCGAATCAAATAATGGTTGAGCTTGGCTTAAATCATGAAAAAGTTAATGATTTAGTTTTTCTTTATGGTTTATTTATTGGTGCTATGTGTGGAGGAAGAGTTGGGTACATGCTTTTTTATGGAACAGAGCAACTAATTAATAATCCAATATCTTTGTTTTATATTTGGCAAGGAGGCCTGAGTTTTCATGGGGGCTTGGCTGGGGTGGTTGTTAGCTTCCTGGTATTTGCTAAGAAAAATAGTCTAAGTTTTTTAAGGCTTATGGATGGCGCGGCTCTATCAATGCCTATAGGTCTTGGACTTGTAAGAATTGGCAATTTTCTAAATGGTGAATTATATGGAAAGGAAACAAATGGAGATTGGGGCTTTGTTTTTCCTACAGATCCATTTGGACTCTTACGACATCCATCACAGCTATATGAAAGTTTTGGAGAGGGCCTGGTATTGTTTGTTTTGTTATATTGGATAAACAAAGTTACTAAAATTCATGGGGTTGTTTGCTCAAGCTTTTTAATCTTTTACGGACTAATAAGATTTTCTATTGAGTTCTTCAGGCAACCAGACTCTCATATCGGATATATCTTTTTAGACTCATTAAGTATGGGGCAGATTCTTTGTGTTCCTATGATAGTAATTGGATTTATAATGTTATTTTATTCAAGGAAAAATGCATGAAGGCTTATTTAGATCTGCTGCAATATATTTTAGAGAACGGTGAAAAAAGAGATGATAGAACCAATACCGGAACTATTTCCTCTTTCGGTCATCAACTATCATTTAATCTAGATGAAGGTTTTCCTGCAGTAACAACAAAATCTCTTGCATGGAAGGGTGTGGTATCTGAACTGATATGGTTTTTAGAGGGATCAAGTGATGAGAGAAGGCTTGCTGAAATAAGATTTGGTAAGAATAGAGAAGAGCTTACCGACTTAAAAAAATACTCAACAATTTGGACAGATAATGCTGATAATCAGGGTAAAAAATTAGGTTATGAGAATAATGAATTAAGGAAGGAGCTTGGGCCAGTATACGGTGTCCAATGGAGAGATTGGGATGGGATTGATCAGATTAAAGATTTAATGGATAACCTTAAAAATAATCCTGACAGCAGAAGACATATTTTATCAGCATGGAATGTTAGAAAAATTGATAAGATGGCTTTACCCCCATGTCATGTAATGTCGCAATTTTATATCAGCAATGGAACTATAAGCTGTCATATGTATCAAAGAAGCGCAGACATGTTTCTTGGTGTTCCGTTTAATATTGCAAGTTACTCACTTTTATTAAGCATATTCGGAGAAGTATTAAATCTTAGGCCCAAAAAATTTGTTCATTCATTTGGAGATGCGCACATATATTTAAATTCTATAGATCAAGTAAAAGAACAAATATCAAGGAAACCATTTGATGCCCCCAAATTAATTATGCCAACACTTAATTCTCTTGAAGATTTATCATCCTGTTCTATAGATGACTTTAAACTTGAGGGCTATGAACATCATCCTGCTATAAAAGCAAAAATGGCTATATAAAAATGAAAATTATTTCTCATCTTGTTGCTGTATCAAATGACCTTGTAATTGGGGTGGACAATGATTTGCCGTGGAATTTAAAAGATGACCTTGCCCATTTTAAAAAATATACACTCAATAAAATAATTATCATGGGAAGAAAGACATTTGAATCAATTGGAAGGCCTCTTCCCAATAGAATAAATTATGTAATTTCTAGAACAATAAAAGAAATAAATGGTGTTCATGTATTTGATAATTTAGATGATGCTATGCTGGCTGCAGAAAGACATAATAATGAAATAGGTATAGATAATGAAATAGTGATTATTGGTGGCGGATATTTGTTTAAAGAAACTTTGCCAGTTATGAATAAATTAGTTATTACAAAAGTGGATTGTAATGTTCTGGGAGACATATACTATCCAGCGGTCGAAATGAAAAACTGGAAGTTGGTAAATTCAGAGTCATATAAAAAAAATGCAGACAATGACTTTGATTTTAAGATAGAAGAATATGAAAAGTTATGACTGGCTTTGAATATAATCTCTTCTTAGAGCTAAATTCTTAACCCTTATTTCTTCATTTTCAGTATATTTAATCCAGTTATTAGCTGTTGTTTTAATTTGTTTGTCTTTGTCCCTAGCAGCTATTCTGAATTCTTTTTTTGCAGAATCAAACTTTTGTAGCTCAAAATAAGCCTGACCTAAAGTTAGATGAACCTGTGACAGTTTGTCAATTTTTCCTTTCTTTAGACCTTTTTTGATTGCGTCTACCGCTTCATTAAGCTTATCTTCAGATAAATATAAATTACCAAGAAGGACATATGATTTCCCATCTTTTGACAGGGCGGCAGCTTGCTCTAAAACAGGTATTGCTTTTTCGATTTCTTGAGCCATTCTCCATGAATCAGCTAGGAGCTTTAAGTTTTTTTCATTGCTTTTCACTACCGGGCCAGTCTTATCAACTTTAGTTTCTTTACCAGTAGCTTTATCTTTTACAGTTTCTTGGTAAGTAGTAATCTTTTTTTGTCCTGATACAAGAACTTGTGCAGCCCAAAATGGATTTTTATTTAATAATAATAGTTGAGCTAAAGCTAAATATTCGGATTCTTTATCCAATAAGTCTTTTGAATGAGCGGCTTTTAGCGTAATCATATAATCTCTTTCTCTACCAAGTTGGCCATATGTTCCACCTAACTGTATAAAATACAATTTCTTGGGATATAAATTTACAAGGATTTCATATATATCTAACTGCTGAAGAAGTGCATTTTTTTCGCCAATCTCTTTTTTTAACTCGCCAATACAAGCAGCAACTATTACATACCAGTTTTCTTTTGGTTTATAGCCCTCTTCTTCTGACATAGAAATAGCAGTCTTCATCGAAGACATTGCCTTTTTAAAATTTCCTTGTTGAAAATATGCTTGTCCTAGCAATGACCATGCTTGGGCAGTTACTGTTTCAACTTCATCCATCCATTGGAGTATCAGAGAAATACCTTTTGCATAGTTTTCTTTAACTAAATTTAGTTGGGCAAGAGTAAAAAGAGCTGCATTTCTAATTGGCAATGTTACTTCAGGCTCATTTATAACATTATCATAGGCCCGCATGGCTTGATCATACTTTCCTTCAACAAAATAAACATAACCCCAAGAATTCCACATTACTGATCTATCATAGCTTTTCAGGTTTTCTTGATCACTTCTTAGCTCTGTAAGAATTTCTACAACAGTCTCCATATCAGGAGCTGGCTCACCCTTATCATCTACCACCTCAAGGGCTTCATATACTTTAGCCATCTTTTTTGCGGTTGAAGATTGTAAAGCTCTAGCTTTTTTATATTTTATTTGCTTCTTTGGTTTGTCTGCTGATTGCGCTTCAACATAATTACTGGTATAGGAAAATGAAAATGCTAGCACAGCAAATAAATATATAATTTTTGATTTTTTAATTAGCTTAATCATCTTTTGCCATTATAAACGTAAACCTGTGTAAAACCCCCTCAACTGATGTTGCTTTGCCATCAACTATTTTTGGTTTGTACTTTAATTTTAATGCAGCTCTAGCAGATGCGCTATTGAAAATAGTGCATGGTCTCATTTCTTCTTGTGGGCCCTGAGGATCGCCACAATAACCTTCAATTGCTTTTGCATTTTCTACGCTACCGGAATCAGTAATCGTAAAGGTTACAATTGAATATCCTTGAGTTCCTCTTTCTTGCGCTCTTCTAGGATATATTGGTTGAACTTTAAATAGCGGGATATATTCTCCATCTCTAAAGAAAGATCCACCAGCCTTAAAATTAGCTTTAGGTTTTGCAATCGAAACATCTATACCTGTAAGAGGCTGAAGATCTAGATCTGGTTGAGCAATATCCTCCGGTTGCTCCTCCGGTTGTTCAGGCTTTTCAACCTCAGTCATAAAAGTATCAATTTGTCTTTCGGGCATGACAACATCGGCCAGTTTTACTGATGTATCCTCTTTTATACCACTGTCTCCAAGAGAGATTAATATAACCATTACAAAAAATAATCCTGTTGTTATAAGAACTGATAAGCCAACACCAGCAACATATTTATTTGCATCAAAAGCTTTATTATATAAAGCTTGAATAGGCTTTAATGCAGATTTTATAGCTGTTGCGAATTGGTCCATATTAAATTATTTAGGTTCAGAGGCTAATGATATTGCGCTTACTCCAGCCTCTCTTGCACCATCCATAACCTGGATGATTGTATCAGCCATAGCTTTCTCATCAGCTTGAATTACAACTGAGCCCTGAGGATTATCTGCTAGCAACTTAACAACATTTGCTTTTACTTGACGCACATCAATTCTTCTACCATCCATCCATACTTCCCCAGTAGGACCAACAGCTATTAATATGGCTGCATTCTCTTGGGTCTCAGCAGTATCAGAGTCTGGTCTATTAATTTCAAGCCCAGGTTCTTTGATGAAGTTAGCAGTTACAATGAAAAATATAAGCATGATGAAAACCACATCAAGCATAGGAGTTAAATTAATTTCATCATTCTCTTCTTGAACTGCGCTTGTTATTGCATTTCTTCTCATAATAACCCTCTTCTAATCTATTTCTCTTTTAATAATATCGTTAAGTTCAGACTCATGTCTTTTGCTAGTACTTGTTAAATAAATAGCTGCAAATGAACCAGATAAAGCTGTCACCATACCTGCCATAGTCGGTAGTGTTGCCTTGGAAACTCCACCTGCCATAGCTCTAGCATCACCGCCACCATTAAATGCCATAACTTGGAATACCTCAATCATTCCAGTCACAGTTCCTAAGAGGCCCAATAAAGGAGCCAACACAATACATGTTTGAATGATGCTTATATTTTTATTTATTTCCATCTTGGCTTGAGACATCATCTTCTCTCTTATTTGAAGAGCATACCAAGATTTTTTATCTTTTCTAGAATTCCATTTTTCAGCAAGACCATTAACATATTCTTGGTGTGCATGAGAAAGATACCAAATTCTCTCAAAGATCATGCCCCACATAAAAAACACAAGAATCGCTATAAGCCAAAGCACATTTCCACCTTGTTCCATAAAGTCTCTTATGGATGACAAGGCTTCTGTGATTGCAAATAGCATTTACTATTACCTACTTCTCAGCTTTTTCAGCAAGAATACCAGTGCTCTGCTCTTCAAGAATGCTTATAATTCCTCTAGCTGAAGACTGAGTAAAGGAATGAAGCAAACTTGTTGGAATAGCTACTAATAAACCTAATACAGTTGTAACAAGAGCTTGTGAAATACCACCAGCCATAAGCTTAGGATCTCCTGTTCCATACAAGGTAATCATTTGGAATGTCACAATCATACCTGTAACAGTTCCTAAAAGACCTGCTAAAGGTGCAATGACTGAAATAATCTTTATAAATCCAATACCTTGTTCAATTGCTGGTCTTTCTGCCATTATTGCTTCAGCAAGCTTTAACTCTAATGTATCAATATCTTTATCAAAGTTATCTTTACCAACTTTTAGGACTCTTCCTAATGGATTTGCTGAATCAGCTGCATCTTGACCAGCCTGTTTTCTAACTGCAGTGCCAATCATATATAGACTGTATAATTTATAGAATGCAAATAGAACAGCGATAATACCAACAGCAATAATTGCGTAACCAACTTCTCTACCCTGTTGAGCTCTTTCCATTAAAGATGGAGTTTGTATTAGATTGGCTAGCAAACTACCACCAGTAGGGCCTGTTGGGTCTACCCCAAACTTAACTTGGTCACCGGCTTCTGCATCACCTATTTTGCTAGCTGTTTTAGTATATCTACCTGCGGGCTGTCTAGGTAAAAAAGCATACTGTCCTTTTGAGGTTGCATATTCTAAGTATTTACCGTCACAGACAGCATTAAATAAGCCTACTCTAGTAACATTACACTCTGACGTTTCACCATCTACATCTATTACATCTGTTATAAATGATACAACCTGACCACTAGCCACCATTTCTCTTTGAAGTTCATACCAAAGTCCTTCAATTTCTCTAATAGTTGGAAGTTCAGTTGTCTCTGACATTTTGCCTGTTAATGCATTTAGGAACTTAACTCTATCTTGCCCGTATTCAGCACCTGTTAAGGAGCCTGAAAATTGAACAGCAGCTTCTCCAGCTGAACTTTGAAGATGTCCGAACAACTCAACAAGTGAGCCTAATTCTTTTTGATAAGCCTCTTCTTTAACTCGAAGAATTTCTTCATTCTTCTTGTATTCAGCCTCAAGAGTGTCTGCAATTTTTTCTTGTCTTGCTAACTCTCTTTTTTCAGCTGCTAAAATAGAAGCTTGCTTATTTTTATTTGCCATGAATTCAGCTTCTCTGTCAGAGTTTGCTGCTTGTTCTTGCGTTTTACCTTCTTTAACTAATGCTAAAAGAGCTTCAACTGTAGATACTTCAACTACCTCTTCTGAATTTTCTTGAGAGGAAACTAGGCCACTAAATAAGAGAAGTAGCGCTGGAATTATATATAGTTTTTTCATTACGCCTCTCCTTTAACAACTGGCATCATTAACATGTCTGTAGGAGCTAATTTTTTAGCCATTCTAATACCATCTCTGATTGGTTTTCTGTATGATTTACCCAGTTCATCCCATGTTCCTGTATCATTGTTCCATCTGCCGCTAGATTGCTCATCTTTAGTTTGATAGAACATTCCGATTCTTCCGATAACTAAAATATTAACAACAGTTCCATCTTCAAGTGTACTTTCATAGGTATCAATTTTTCTACCGTATTCAGCCTCAATATTATAGGCTTCTAATACCTGTCTAACTTGCTCAGAAGCCGTAACTTTAGGTTTAGCCAAAGAAGATCTGACTAAATCAATTCTGTTTTGTCTTTCTTCAATCCTGAAGGGAGTATCAAGAGAGATAAAAGATTCTAAGCTTTCAAGCATTCTTTGAGCTAAAGGAGGTATTTGTCTTTGCATAACAACAACCTGAACAAGTTGATCATCTAGCTTGTCCATTAACTCCAATTGAGCAGCGATTTGGATTCTTTTTTGTTCGTTATAAAGCTTTAAACCTTCAACTTGTTTAGAAACAGCCTTGTATTCATTAATAATTTTATCTGTTTGTCTTTCTGTTGTATCAATTCTATCTTGAGATTTTGCTGATAGCATTTGATTATCTCTTCCAACTTCGAGCACACTTTCCATATCAGAGGATGAAAGCATTCCAGAAATAGAGACGATCATGCACAGCTGCGCTATATTAAATTTATTTTTCATAAATATCTCCCTAAAAGTTTGAACATGTTACCAGTCATAGACCAATAATTAAACTATTTTTTGTAAAGCATTTTTATCATAATTCTTTTTCTTAACCTTTAAAATTCAACCACAATACAGGTGTATTAGATCTATATTTTTTATAATCTTCATCATGTCCCCATTTTTTATCAGCTCTAGCTTCTAACATTCTTACACCACTAACATATACAAGAAGAATATAAGTAAATATTGGTGATATAAGGGTTAAGTATTGCCACCCCTCTAAAGATGAAAATGACATAACAGCAATGCCTGCCCAAAGAACTATTTCACCAAAATAATTTGGATGTCTTGATTTAGCCCATAACCCTGTAGTAATAAATTTATCCCTATTTTCAGGAAAAGATCTAAATTTAGATTTCTGATTATCTGCAACAATTTCAGTACTAAAACCAAGTACAAATAAACCTAACCCAAAATAGAACAATGCGTTAACAACTACTCCAGTATCTGATGAAATTGCAGTTAAAGCGCACATTGAACATAAAGAAACCCATAGTCCTTGCAATGTCCATGTCATAAAAAATTGAGTTGCTGAGGGCTTTATTGTTCTAAACCTTTTATCTTCCCCATCTTTATGTATTCGCATAAACAAAAAACTGCCTAGTCTTAGGGCCCATAAAGAAATAAGCAAAACAATAACTGTATTTGCTACATTGGCATTAGCGAAATCACCAGAAGCTAAAATCAATGCATACCAAGTTACAGATAGATAAGTAAGACTTCCTGTTAAATCATAAAATTTTTCTGTCTGGAAAACATATGCAGGAATATATGCCACCCACTGAATTAAAAATGCCAGAATTACCACTCTTAAAACATTGTCGATATCTGTTGCTGCTGCAATTGAAATCGCAATAAAAAATACAACCAATGATATTAATAAATTAATTAATGCTTTCATCATTCACTCCATCCACAAATTCTGTTTTCATTTTTAGCATCAAGCCACTCCTTGAGTGGTTTATAGTAATTCACAATAGAGCTACCACTTAGTTTTCTTGTGCCCGTTAAATTTTCAAACGCGTCTTGCCATGGGGCACTTTGCCCCATTGCCATAGTTGATATAATTTTTTCTCCAGCATATTCGTTGCCATAAATAGAACATTCATGCAAAGGTCCATCAAAACCCATCCCGTTGCATAATGATTCATGAAACTGATATTGCATTATCCTCGCTAAATAATATCTAGTATATGGGGTATTTCCTGGTATGTGATATTTAGCTCCGGGGTCAAAATATTCCTCTGATCTGTTTGATGGAGGTTTAATTCCTTGATAAGACTCTCTTAAATCCCACCATGATTGATTTAATTTATTTTGCCCAGTTTCACCATTAAAGACCCCTGCCCTCCACTTATCTAGCATTAAGGCCCAGGGAACAACAACGACACCCTCTAGAGCTTGTTTCATTAATAAACCAATAGCATCTTCCTTCACTTCTTCTGCCTCAGCCTCAGATATAAAACCAATATTTTTTAGATAATCAGGGGTTATTGACAATGTTAAAAGATCGCCAAAAGCTTCATGGAAACCGTCATTGGCCCCTCCCTGAAATAAAGTTGGCAAATGGTTGTATGCTTGATAATAAAAGATATGGCCTAACTCGTGATGAATAGTTATGAAATCTTCCTCATTCTTTTCTATACACATTTTAATTCTAAGGTCATTCTCTGCTGGATCTAAGTTCCAAGCTGAAGCATGGCATACAACAGATCTATCTTGAGGTTTTACAAATAATGACCTTTCCCAAAAAGTGCTCGGCAGTGGTTCAAACCCCATTGATAAAAAGAAATCTTCTGCATACTCAACCATTTCAATTTCAGAAATATTTTTTTCTTCAATTATTTGAGTAACATCAACAGAACTTGTTTCTACGCTGCTTGGGTAAACCAGATCATATATATTTGACCACGATTGTCCCCACATGTTGCCAAGAAGATGAACTGGAAGTGATTCATCTAAAGATACTATTTCATCGCCATAATATTCATTTAATTCGCCCCTTACGTGGCAATGTAATGCATCATATAAAGGCTTAACCTCATTCCAGACTCTATCAATTTCTTCTAAAAATTCTTCAGCAGGCATATCATATTTACTAAACCATAAATCGCTTAGCCCACCGTAACCAAGCTCTTCAGATCCTTGATTACCAATTTCAACCATTCTCATATAAAGAGGTCTCATTGGTTTTCCTATTTCATGCCATCCTTGCCATGCGCGAAGAAGTTCATCAGGATTTCTTGAGTTATCAATAATTTGTTCAAAAGCCTCTAAATCGTAGCATTCGCCATCTTCAAAACAATGCTCACCCGCTCCGTACATTGCTTCAAGTTTTGTCGAAATGGAAGATAACTCTCCTGCCAACTCATCGTTAAATGGTGGAGGCATTACGAAACTACTTTTTAAAAGCTCAAGTTGTCTTCTCTGAGAAGGAGAAGTTTCTAAATCATTAAATAAAGCAGCTTTTTTTGAATCTTCAAGAGATTTTAATGTATATCTTTTACCATAATCAGCAACAATATTTTGAGAATCAAAGGTTATAAAGTTTGATCCAATCCAATATGCAGAACTAACAATAGGACCCTCTTTAAGATTGCTTTCTTCTACCTCATCTAGAAACAATTTTAAATCAGCTTCTGATACAGATTGTTCGCTAGTTTGACTGCAAGAAGTTACAATTGCACTAATGGCAACTAAAGTAAAAAATTTTTTCATAGTTTTCCCCGATAACAACTAATAAAATAACATAAAAATATAAATGATATGAAGATTTCAACTAACCAATTTAAAAATGGTACAAAGCTTTTAATAGATAATGCTCCTTGTTCGATCATTGAGCATGAATTCCATAAACCGGGTAAAGGTCAAGCTGTCATGCGAGTAAAATATAAGAATCTTCTTACCGGAAATACAAACGATAAAACATTTAAATCTGGTGAATCTGCAGAAGCAGCAGATGTAAATCATAAAGATATGGAATTTCTATACACGGATGGTGAAACTTGGCATTTTATGGATCCAAATAGTTATGAACAGATTGAGATAGGAGCAAATGAGATTGGAGATGCAAAAAAATGGCTTGTTGGCCAAGAAACATGCGAAATTATTCTTTGGGATGAAAAACCAATTCAAGTAGACCCACCTGTAAATGTAGAATTAAAAATTTTGAAATCAGAACCTGGCGTCAAGGGTGATACTGTCTCAGGTGCTACTAAACCTGCAGAGCTTGAGACTGGTGTTGTAATTCAAGTACCTCTTTTTGTTAATGAGGGTGAGATTGTAAAAGTTGATACTAGAGATGAAAGCTATCTTGGAAGAGCCAAATAATGATAGACACATTAAATGAAGAGATAGGTAAATTTTTGTCTTCATTTTTAAATACTGAAGATGAAAAATTAAGTCTAATAGAAAAAAAATGCTCATCTACTATTACTGATGATTTAGATAAGGGCCATTTAACCTCGAATGTTTGCATGATAGCTGGAAGCATTTTAAAAAAGAATCCAAAAGAAATAGCTGATGCTTTGGTTGAATGGTTAAAAAAAACAGATAACTTCCACGAGATTGAATCTGCCGGTCCCGGATTTATAAATGTTACTCTTAAAAGATCAGATTTTATTGCCACGGTTGATAAAATTAATGAGGACTCAAAAAAATTTGGTGAATCTGATTATGGGAAAGATAAATCAATTCAAATTGAGTTCGTTTCAGCAAACCCAACCGGCCCTTTGCATGTTGGACATGGAAGAGGGGCTGCTTACGGAGATGCAATAGGCAGAATTCTCTCATCCTCTGGCTATAAAGTTCAGAAAGAATACTATATCAATGATGCTGGAAGACAAATGGATATTCTCACAGCTAGTGTATTTGTAAGAATCTTTGAGAGTGAGTTAGATAATTTTTTTCCAAGAAATGCATATAAGGGGTCATATATTTCTGAAATTGCTATGGCATTCAGAGATAAAAATAATTGCAACCTAAATACTGATGGGCATGCTCTTATAAAAGACTTGCCTAAAGATGAAGAAAAAGAAATAGATGAATTAATACTTAGAATAAAAAATACCTATGAGGCATGGCCTAAAATTAAATCTTTTGCTTTAGACGAGGTTTTAAAAACTATAAAAGAAGATCTTGAGAGTTTTAATGTATCTTTTGACAATTGGTATAGCGAATCCAGTCTCGGGAGTTTAGATGATAAAAATTCTAAAATTAAAAAAGCTATAGATACGCTTATTACAAGTAAACTTGCTTACGAAGATAACGGCGCCATCTGGTTAGACACTAGCAAAAGTGGTGATGATAAAAATAGAGTTTTAATAAGAGATGATGGAAGAGCAACTTATTTTGCGTCCGATGTTGCTTACCATAAAGATAAAATAGATAGAGGCTTTGATAAATTAATAAATGTTTGGGGGGCTGATCATCACGGCTACATAAAAAGAATTGAAGCATCAATTGAAGGTCTTGGCTTTGATAAAGAAAAATTAGATGTCCAACTTGTGCAGTTTGCAAATCTGTTCAAGGATGGAAGTAAGGTAAAAATGTCCACAAGATCTGGTGATTTCTTTTCTTTGGCTGACCTAATTAGCGAAATTGGTACTGACGCCTCCAGATTTTATTATCTTTCAAAACAAGCAGATCAGCATTTAGATTTTGATTTAGACCTAGCTAAGGCAGATAGCAAAGAAAATATTTTCTACTACATACAATATGCTCATGCACGAATATGTTCGTTATTAAGAAAATATACTGATAGCCATGGCTCAATGCCAGAAAATGCAAGCGCAATAAGCGGTGGCTCTTATTATAATTGCGATGAATTGATTCATGAAATGAGCAAATACCCCCATGTAGTTTTGAGGGCATCTATATCTCTTCAGCCTCATTTAATTATTTACTACTTAAAAGACTTTGCTCATAGCTTCCACAGTTTTTACAACGATAATCAAGTTTTAACAGAATCTAAAGAAAATATAGATTCAATAGTTTTTTGTTTAAATGCAGCCAAAATAGTTATTGCTAACGGGCTCAAACTTTTAGGGATAGAGCCAATAGAAAAAATGTAAATGGCATGAAAGACTACGCTAATAGAAATAAATCTAGAAAAAGAAACATCACAAGAAAAAAAACTGTATTTAGATCTAAAAAAGATAACAGTCCTCTTATATCAAAAAACATAATTTCTGGAATTATATTATTAGCATTAGCTCTAGGAGCTGTTTCATTACTATATTTTGATACAGACGTTTCCAGCATTAAACCAAGAGAAAGTTCTAATAAAATTAAAATAGATTTTCCGACATCTCTTACTAAAAATTCCGTTCTTATAGAAACAGAATCAGAAGAAAATTTCCTTTCCTGCGAGTACTTTGTTCAAATTGGAGCATATGGCAATAAGAAATATGCTTATGAAGCAAAAGATATCCTAAATGAAATTGAACTCATTACCATTAATGAAATATATAGTAGCTCGAAACCTGGCAAGCTATTGCATAGCGTTATAACTGGTCCTTATGAAAACAGATCAGCTGCAAATAACATAAAAGAAAAAATTACAAACAGGGGTTTTGATCCTCAATTAAGAACCTTATGCGAAAAGAATTAGAAACAAATATTAATTCTCTTGAACTCAAGATTGCTAAAGCAAGTAAAACTGTATCTAAAAACCTGGGTGACATTTTCTTAATTGCGGTATCAAAGAAAAAAAACATTGAGCATATTAGAGCAGCCCAAAATTTAGGCATAAATAATTTTGGAGAAAATTATGCACAAGAACTTGAAGAAAAAGCCAATAATATTGATGAGAATGTATGCTGGCATTTTATAGGACCTCTTCAGTCTAATAAGGCAAAAATTATTTCTAAATATGCTGACTGGATACACACAATTGATAGAAAAAAAATAGCAGACAAAATAAATGAAGAATGTAAAAAGATTAATAAAATTATAAATGCCTGCATTCAGGTTAATATTTCAAATGAGTCAACAAAATCAGGAATTAACCCTGAAAACCTTATGATTTTTGCTAAATATGTTGATTCTATGGAAAATATTAATTTAAAAGGCATAATGGTTCTCCCAAGTTTGGGTGAAAATAATAAAAAACAGATGCAAGACTCAAAATTGCTTCATGAAGAGCTGGTATCAGTTTTTCCTCATGCAGAATACTTGTCGATGGGAACAACTAATGATTTTGAGACCGCCATTGTATCTGGCTCTAATATGATTAGAGTTGGTGAGTTAATTTTTGGCAAAAGGTAATGAAAAAAATAGTTTTTTATGGATCAGGAAATATATCTCAAGCTCTAATATCGGGTTTACTATCTTCTGGATACAAGAAAAATCTTATAGAGTTTATTGATAGAAATAAAATAAACTCAAGGAAAACTAAAAAACTCGGAGCAACAAAAACTAATCTTAAAACTATTGATACAAAATCAATTATTTTTTTGGGGGTCAAGCCAAAAGATGCCATGAATGCATATACTGAAATATGTGCAGTGGTAGAAAAACCAAAAATTGTATCCCTGGTTGCTGGCATAAAATCAAATAAATACTTATCTGAGTCTAAAGGTGTTGAACTTATCAGAGCCATGCCAAACACCTCATCTCAATTCAATAAAGGCATAACCGCCATCTGTAATTGCAATGCAAATAAAACAACTTTTAATCAAGTATCCTCAATATTTAAAAAAGTGGGCACTACTATAGATATTACCAAAGAGAGTAAAATTGATGATTTTACTGGACTAATTGGTAGCGGTCCTGCCTACTTCTTCTATCTTTTAAAAGTATATGAAAAAAGAATCTTAAAACTCTGCGATGGGGATAAGTCAAAAAAAGATACTATTATTTGTAATTTATTGGAGGGGGTTTCATATTCAATTAATGATAATAGTAACCTTGATGAGCTAATTGCCTCAGTTGCTTCAAAAAAAGGAACAACCGAAGCTGGTTTAAAAAGTTTTAAATCATCAAAATTATCTCAAAATTTTGAAAAAGGGATAGCCGCAGCAATCAAGCGAGCTAAAGATATATCAGTTGAGTTCTAAAAATGAATGAATTATTAAGTCTAGGTTTAGGAGTTTTAAGTTATGCATTCATTTTGCTTTTTATTTTTAATTTACTGAAAATTGATTACTACAATCCAATAGTTAAAGGTTTTGTAAATATCTATAAGCCTATATCTAAAGTATCCATTTTTTCAAATCAGCTTTATACGATATTTACTATTGCTGTTCTACTTAGGTTTTCTAACTTTTATATTCTGTACTCATCTCAATATGACGTATATATCCTCGGCTTAATATCATTAATTGAGGTTTTAAATACTTCACTTACAATTTTTTTCTTTTCAGTTATTGGGGCAGTTATTCTTAGCTGGGTAGCTCCTAATAGCCCTCATCCAATGCTGCAAATCATTGAAGAAATTTCTTCAAAACTTCTTGCACCAGTTAGAAAATTTATACCTGCTGCTGGTGGGCTTGATTTTTCTCCAATATTTGCCTTAATCCTAATAAGGCAGTTAGAGATATTGCTAGCTAGTATAATTAGATCAATTATATGAAAACGAAAACCGAGCTAATTAAATTTAATCAAGGCTTAGATCTAGAGTCTGGAGCAAGACTAGATACATTTGATCTAATGGTTGAGACATATGGTGAGCTGAATAAAGACAAAGATAATGCAATCTTGGTATGTCATGCATTTTCAGGAAATCACCATGCTGCAGGTAAATCATCTGATAACGAAGCTTTGGGTTGGTGGGATGAGGTTATTGGTCCAGGAAAAGCAATTGACACCG
>Ga0209359_10000062_pt1 | contig 21096 bp, 11 predicted proteins | sample MarorgKNORR_S2LV_FD_188224 | JGI IMG/M metagenome (GOLD analysis project Ga0209359, IMG submission 188224) | Marine microbial communities from the Southern Atlantic Ocean, analyzing organic carbon cycling - Surface_A/KNORR_S2/LV (SPAdes) (version 2) | ecosystem: Environmental > Aquatic > Marine... | reverse complement strand
TAATCTGTCAGCACCTGGTGCAGCAAAGTTAGAAAATCCTTTTGCATTGTCATATAGAGAGGTATCTTCTTTTGCAGCAACTTCTGACTCAACAACTTGCAAACCTACTCTGTATGTGCTATCATTTGTATATTGATCTAATATAAGTGTCTGTTCGTTAACTCTAACGAAATTACCCCTTACAAAATAAACACCACTTGCTATACTTGCTGCTGACCCTGTTAGACATGCATCTACAGTAATAGTTGATGCTACAGAAGATCCTAGATTTAATGTTGTATTACCATAAGTTACCGTATCCTCTAATATAAGTAATTCTGAATTATCGAAGAAATCAAAAGATCCACTAGGACCTGGTGAAACATACTTTACATATATTGTTGGATTATTGTTATCAGACTCAGATGCAGTTACACAATTAATTACCCTTGCTACTACACCAGAACTTTGACCTTTTATTTTCTTTCCTTTAAGTGCACCTAGATATACTTCAACATCAGTTCCTAAATGAGTTCCGTCTAACTGTACTGCAAAATATTCTGGATCAAAAGTAATACCGCCAGGTACTACAACGGATCCTTCTTTAAATATATGACTACCAAATTGTTCAACTTGATTCTGCAGAATAGACTGCATAGTCGTAAGTTCACGAGCTTGAACAGGAAATCCTGGTTTAAATAGAACTCTATGAAAATTCTTGGTTCTGTCAAAGTCGTCGTAATAAGGACTTATGTTGAGGTTGGTCTGTTGTGGCATCTTCTTAGAACTCTAATACGATTTTAATGTCTTCTTTTTGACGCTCATTTCTTGTAATAGAGGGTCTATTGTCAAGATAAATTAAATCACCGCTGCGTTTATTTATCTCAGCATCGGCAATCCCATTTGTAAATTGAACTCCTAAATCAACAGTTCTACCTGCAGGAGTAACAGTAGATATGCCACTGAAGGTTGTATCCACATTAACACTAAATGCGGTACTAGTGATAGCATTTGCAGTTGATGTAAATTCTAAGACTGGAGTTTGATTAGCAACATCATTACTATCAGTCTGATCATATAGTGATTGGTTGAATGATAATGTTCTATCTTGGAAATATTTAATTACCTGTGTATCAATATCATAAGAAGCAACATAACCTCTAGCAGTTCCCACACCAGTTATATTTTGTTCTATAACTGTACCAATACCAAGAGCTTGTGATGTATCTCCTGTAAATTTAATTGATTTTAATGCAGAAAATTCTGATGTTTGTAAGAAGGTAGTTCCAGAAGCACCAACTGCTTGAGGATTTCTAACTAATCCAACTTGACCAAATATTGTATCAGGTACAAAATCATAAGAAGATGCATCAAATCTAGTGTATATTAAAACTTTATCAGTTCCTAGTTCTTTGTAAGCATTAAACCCGTGACCCAAAGTTGGTGGTATAATAGGAGTTAACTTTGCAAAAGTCGTAGCATTAGAATTAATAGTAGATAGATCAACACGCCCATAACTGTAACCTTGTCCCCCTTGAGTTACTTGTGCTTGTATAATCTCACCGTTTGTATTGGTTAAGATTCTTACTTTTCCTCCAGACCCATCACCTAGTATATCAACTTCTATAGGACTAGAAAGGAAGTTATATCCTCTGCCAGGATTATCTATAGATACAACTTTAATTTGATTATTGTTAACAGTCGAATCTCCATTATCTCTAACAACCTTTACATCTGCATCAATAGTTGTTTCCCAATCATTAGGAACAGCAACATATTCAGTAGAGTCAAATTTTACAATATCCGCAGGAGGGACTGTAAACATGTACTTCCAAAGATAACCATCACCACTCACACCTGCAGCAGATGGTTCCAAATCTGTAAAACCTGGTTCATCTAATGATGCACTAGCAATCGTGGTTATACCCGCAGATCCATTGTTGATACAAACATAGACCCTAAAGTCTTTATTCATAACATAATAGTTTGCTGAATATAATCTACTAGAGTTAGATACTAAAGAACGATTAGTTGTGCTATAATCATGACGATACATGTCGTAAGATGTACCTTTAGTCCAACTTACTTTTCTAATTAATCTTCTTACATCACCAGGAAATACTTTTCTTCCAAAAAGCATAGTATCATATACATGGTTATTATAGTTAATACTATCTACAGGTGATGGCGGTTGAATAGTTGTACTATTCCAAGTATCTGTGCGTCCGAATCCCGATACTGTAGGATTTGCTAATCCAAGAAAAGCATAGTAAGAGTTATCACCGCTAGTAACATCTTTCATAAAGTTGTTAGCGTTGATAATCCTAAATTGATCGGTTATAATTGCTGCCATTGCAATATTCTATAAAAAGGGTCTTACTATTTTGATATTTATAAGGTTTTATTGAGTGCTCCAGTATTACGCAACCCAATGTTCATACGCTTGGCGGTTGGCCATTCGTCTAGGTCTTGATTGTAATTCAAACCTTTAACAGATATGTTAAGAGGATATGCAACGCTTCTTAACGCTCCAGAGAATCTTCCCCATGTTAATTTTGCTGCAGGGTGTAGTGTTGAACCAACACCAACTAGTCCACTTACATCAGTTCCAGAGTGTATATTACATGTAATAACACCTGTTCTAGAACTACCATCCCAAGATATAGCAGAGACATAGTATATATTGTCCACATCAAAGGTGCTGATACCGACTATATCGGAATCATGACTATCAATACTTGTAATCACACCTGCAACAGGTTGCAGTCCTGATCCAAAAACTTGGATTGGATAACCTGCTTCTAAATCTTGTACATAAGATGAGTTAAATTCATTAATTAGATTGTTAGTATCTAACTGTAATACAAGACCAAGATCAGTTCCAATACCTGCTGATGTTGTTATACCAGTAATAAGACCAGTATAACCTTTAACATTATTATTATCAGGTGTAACATCACTCCAAATTTCATAGTTAACACCTGCTTGTGCAGTAGTTCCAAATCCTACATTCGCAGCATGTACGAATAAACTAAATGGATCTGCTAAGTTGCCATCAAGATCTCTAAATCTTTCTGTATGATTAGTAAACAAGAATGAGTCAGTAGAAGCAATAGATGCTAAGACATTACAAATAGGTGTTATTTGTGCCTCACTTTGATCTCTTGCTTTAGAAATTAATCCACCACCATATTCAATATCTTGTTTTTGTTTATTCCATCTTAGTGGTTTGAAATCATTATTATTAACACCACTACCTTGATAGAATGGTGTTTCAACAATAGATGCTGTTGCAATCCTTTGAATTATTCTTTCATCTCTTTGTGCAAAATTAGTTGTATCTTTAGCAACATTATTCAGTTCAAGTTCTGCACTCTTGAATAATTCTATTATGTCACCTTCTTTGATAGTTTCATTAACATCAAATATGAAACTATCTTGACCAACTGTTCCTCTATAGAAGAATATGAATATATCATCCTCTTCTGTTGGTGGAGAATCAAATGATATTGATGTTCCTCCGTTAAACTCATAGTTTATGCCAGGTTCTTGAAGCACACCATTTACAAATATTAAAAGAACAGCATCTAACTGTATAAGTCTAGATCGTGGATCATCTAAATCTTTTTCAAAACTTACTAGTTGGTTCTCATAGTAAAGTGGGAATCTCTTATCTCTTCCATTTTGGAATGGTTTGATATTATCAATATAATCTAACTGACCAAATTGATATGCAGAAATATCATCATTGAATATATCGAGAACTTCTATTTCAAATGTCTCAAACTCATCACCTGCAGTAGGATCAGTTGATAATCCAGCTAATGTAAATTTATCACCTATCTTAAATCCATAACCAGGTTTACTAAACTCCCATTGTTTTACTTCAAATAATGTAGCACCCACACCTGTATTAGTGCCGACTCCAATTATATCAACTGTAATAGAAGCACCTACCCCTGTAGTTGTTGTATTTCCTAATCCAAGTCTGTAAAGACCTTGTATTCCTAAATTACCTCCATTAGGATCAGGAGCAAATAATTGTGTGTTGCCAGAGTAATCAGTTCCTGCAGCACCAATATTGAATATCAATGAACCACCTGCACCTACAGTCGCTGTTATAGTAGCTCCTGTACCTACTGAATCAGATACACCTATTGATACTGTGCCTAAAAGTTGATTATAACCAGAACCAAATGTTAGATCATCCAAATACTTAAATGCGTATGGTGATCCACCACCATTGTATATGTGAGGTATAGTGCTAGGTCCTACAAAAGTGTTGAATATTGTAGGTGATACAATCTGTGTTATGTCAGTAGACTGATCATAGTCTGGGAAGATGTTAGTTGTAACACCAACATAGTTAAGAGTCTGAACGGCATTTGTTGCTGCTGATACAAATGTATGTGCAGATTGTGGTAAATGCTGTACTGAACTTGTAGCAGCACTAACAAAAGTATGTGCAGATGTACCAGTTCCTCCTGTACCAACATTAAGATCAATAGTTCCCGTTTGTTTTATCAACGCACCCGTAGCTACAGAGTATAATAAATGATCACTTGCATCATAATGAGGATACAATCCGCTAGATGATCCTACATCAATAGAAAATGTATTGACTGTTGTACTTGCTACCGCAACCCATTTATCTCTTATTGGGTCACCTAGTCTAGGATATGGGTGATAAGTTGCGTGATTATCTTTACTACATGTAAATGTTAGAGAATTACCCGCAATTTGTATTCTATTACCTACCATGAGATTATGACCTGCGGATGTTGCTGTCAAAATACCTGCTGTAGGATCGTAAATTGCGGTAGATATATTTGCTGTTGCTGTTCCAACTGCGACAACATCAATAGATGCACCCGATACAGGGTCAGTAGCACGAGGATATGTCTTCTGTGCAGTGTTACCATCTTGCAAACAAGTAAATGTAAATGTATTATCTGGTATTACAACACCTTTTCCAACATATAGATCATGTGTACCAATGGTTACTGTCATGATACCTGCATTAGGATCATAGTCTGCATCCGAAGGATTCCAATAAACATTACTACCTGCAGCACCTACATTAACTCTAAAGGTGTTTGTAGTGACATTAGACACTGTTAGATACTGACCATTACCTGCAAGAGGATCAGTTGGACGAGGATATGTCTTATTACCAGTTCCCATTGTACAACTAAGTGTCAATGAGTTAGCTCTGAAACTAATTGAGTCACCATTTGCCAATCCATGATTGTTCAAAGTAACTGTTGATATGCCAGTTGCAGGATTGTACACAAAGTTTGTGGGTGTTCCTACATCATCTTTAGGACATGTAAAGTATAATCCAACGAGTTTTATTTGATCATCAATAGTAAGACCGTGATTTGTTGCGGTTGTTACTGATAATATACCAGTTACATTATTATACTGTGCGGTGCTGATCTGGAATCCTGTACCTTCTGATGTAGGAATACCAATAACACCTGTAATAGTACCGCTAGAATCTAATTGAGGAACTACTTTTGCACCGACAAAAGGAGCATAACCTCTACCTGGCGTAGATCCTGCAGATATAATAATTCCACCTCTCGGTAATTGGTTCTCGTTAACATCACCAATGTCTATTATCGGTGTCGTAAATCCTTCTGAACTAACACCAGTAAATTGAACTGAAGCAATTCCCGCATTTTCTATAATTTTAAAGTTTGCATCAGTATTATTTTCACTAAATGGTGCTTGGAATATATTATTGATGAATAATACACCGTTACCACCTGTGGTTCCAATACCAGTAACTGCTCCACCAACAGATGTTAATGGGTAGGTAGTCTCCAATCCATCGAATGAGTTTGATATGTCATCAAATAATTGATTCTTGAGATAATCTTGTCTTAGGAATGTTCTTCCACCAAAGGTTGCTCTAGGATATGGTAAGTTGCCAGGATTAAGTAAACCTAAATCACCACCAAGAGGTGCTTGTGTAAAGTGTATATTACTATCTAATATCTGGAATGACCCTCTAAAGATCCTAGCAGGTTGTCCTGCAGCGTGTGGAGTAGCAGCAGTACCAACTGCACCTCTTTCTACCTCAACTAGACTCCAAGTTCCTATACCAACAGCAGGACCTAAACTAGTTGTACCTACACCAACATTTCTTACAATAGAATATTCATCTTCTATTCTAATAAGATCTCCAGATAAGATTGATCCAATACCACTTAATACAAATGCGGTGACAAATCCTGCAACAGGCACTTGTAAATCGTAGTTAACTGATGTATAAGTTATTGGTTTCTGAACAAGACCGCTAATAGTCACCATTGACTTAGAATCTCTCTTTGCCATCGAGAATCTATGTTTATTACCCGCACCAGAACCAGGTAAGAATGTTACTGCAGCACCTGATATTGCGTCATTTTTTGTTAATGCTATTCTATATTCTTCCTCATTGTCCTTTATCGCAAAAACAAGATCAGGAAGATAACCAGTTACACCTGCACCTGTCTGATATACAAGAGCAGTACCGCCAATACCTATTAGGTTTGAATCTGGTTTGTATACTAGTTGCTCAAAAGTCTGGAAGAAGTGCTGTTGCTTAAATGTACCTGTAACTCTATCAAGAGCATTAGGATCAGCAATATTGGTTTCTTGTGCATATATTGGAACTCCTTGATGCTTTATCGCAAATGATCTGCTATCTCTATTGTTTATTCCTAAGTATTTGGTTTGTGCAACGCTCTCAAAAGCAGATCCATAAGAAAGTTCACCAATACCTGCTAGTAAACCATTAGGATCTTCGTCTTTGTATAAGATTTCGTTATATGCACTGACACTAACTATACCAGAAACTGATGGATGGAACTCAAGATTGATATGACCATCAGGTCTGTAAGTAGATCCAAATGTACCAATTCCCATTGTAGCACCAACAGACGCTAATGGATACTCAGTTATAAAGTTTTGTTGATTATATGGATCAGTTAATAAGTATATTTGATGGATAGATTGTGTATCACCTATTGCAACATGGATTGTAGACTTAACAGATAAATCTCTAATACTAGCAATACCGCAAACAGTAGCAATACCTGCTTTTGCTTGACTTGTAACTTCTAATCTTGCAGTTCTTTCAGTCCCATCTGGGTCAAATGTAGTATTCTTAAATCTGTAATTTGTTGTAGCTCCTACCACTGAAGGATCTACAGCAATCATTTTAGATTTGACTTCTACTGTATTCTGACTTCCATTCAAGAAATCAAACTTTAATAAACCACCATCTATCTGAGAAGTGATAGTTCCAATAAACTCAGGTGATGATAAACCACTTAAATTTTGTTTTGAGTTAAATGCTGCTAATTCTGTTAGATATGTGTCAGAACCATTATGCATTGCTGCATATTCAAAGTAATCAACTTGATTAGTTGATAGGTCACTTACAACAAATTGCACTACAGCAGCTTCAGTTGTTATTGTAGAAACACCAAGAACATTACTTGTAAGAGCAACTCCTAATGTATTTGCTCCACCTACTGTGCTAACTGACGATTCTAATCTAATATGACCAAATGCAGTGGTTCCCACTCCAATAGTATCTGAGAAGTTTGATTGGAAAGTTTTAACTTCGTAGTCAGTATCAAATGGTTCATTAGGTCTTATTATTAGATCTGTAGCATTAGACGCATAACTAGTGTCAAATTGAACATAACTTGTTGAGAAACCTAGTTGATCATAATTTTTATCTTCGTATTTTTGTAGTAAGAATGTATCTTGACCAACAGTTAATGAAATAAACTCATTTAATTGATATTGATTTTTTGCAGGATCTTCTGCTTGATGAACAGTTTGAGTAAAGAATCTTTGGAATTTTCTAGGAGCAGGATAAGTAGCAACAATTCTATAAGGACTTAGATCATTAGAATCATTAGACACAAACTGAGGACTAATATCATCATGAGATAAAACTCTGTTTGTCTTATTCAATATGAAATCAGCAAGTCTAGTGCTTCTAAGTTCTATAAACTTGGATATATTATCTTGTGATTGGAAGTCTCTTCCTAGATCAGCAGGATATATTGCATCAACTCTGAGTGGTTCGTTGATAAAGTCTAATACTAATCCACCTTTATCTTCGGCAGGAGTAAATGTTTCACCTACACTCTTGTAACCTGGTAATTGTGCATCTGTTATAATCTCAGTGTTAGCAAAGTTTTTAAGACCTGTTGGGTGTACAATATCATTAACATAGGTAATTAAGTCTTCATATGTCTTAGGACTCTCAATAGCATATGATAAATTCTGATAATAGTCGTTATCTGGTAATACTTGGTTTGTATCATTGATCAATCCAACATTATCTCTCCAACCAACTGTTGTTTTAACAGATGCCTGTATATTGAAATTACCATCAAATTCCTCTACTCCAGTAATTCTAGCAGATGATCCACTCAATTTACCAATTAAAATATCTCCAACTTCTAAATCTTCAGCACCACTAACAATAATATTAGCAGTATTGACATTAACAAAGTCTAATCTAACATCAGCAAAAGGATTAGTATTTCTCTTAAACTTCTCATTCTGGACAAATGTTGAGAATCCCTTAGTAACAACAAATGTTGCAAGATTTTCAAACTTAGTTATATTACCAAATCCATATATTGCAGTTACACCTATACCTGGATTTGTAGTAAAACCAGTATAGTCAAAAGTAACCTGTCTTGGGTTTGTTGCATTGTTATAATCACTAACTCTAAATGGTGTAAATTTATAGTCTGCAGAGTTATATCCAGTGCCATCATAAGAGGTAATACCTTCTAAGAATATAGAATCTCCAATTGCAATGGGTTCTTTCTTATATCCTAAAATTGGAGTGGATATCTTACATGTTAATATACCTGCATCGGCAAATGCTTCTAATACTGCAATACCATTACTATTTCTTGTAGGTACTACTCCAAATTCATTTTCAGACAATCCCGAAGGTGGCACACTAATAGTTGCACTGGTAACAGCAGAATCACTTAAATCACAAGTTATAAGTCCACTATCTACAATTTCACCTGTTCCTTTATCAAATATAACAAGTTGAGGTGCGGTAATATATGCTCTACCACCAAATGATACTCTAACATCTACAATAGTTGAATAATCAGCAATAGTAAGAACTCTAGGTATAAAAGCATCTGGTTTTAAAGTATTATCAGATGGATAACCAAAAACATCATCAGGAACTGAAACTTCTGATAATCTATTGATATCTACTGATTCTGCTATCAATATTGCATTAGAACCACTTCCTGCAACACTACTGATGCCAGGAACTGTTTGATAATTTATTCCACGGTTAATAATGCTTATTGATGATATACCACCATTAGCATTTGGTGATTTTGTTGTATATGATAAGTTATCGCAGTTAGCACTAGTGTATTGTAAAGACTCAGGAGCAAATCTTAGATTGACCTTAAATTCAGTATTTGATACACCTACGATATTGAATTTTCCAACATATCCACTATCAACATATTTTATTTGAGATTGATTGGTTACACTAGTGTTTTTAGTAGTTGTAACACCACTAGTTCCAAAAATATTGTAGAATAACAGTTCTGGAGAACTATCTGCATATTTAAGAATTGTAGTTGGATGGAATGGGTTATCAAAGGTAGGAATAGTAGATCCAATACCAACAGTTGCTAATGTGCTTACACCAACAACTTCAAAAGTCTCACTTGTGGCAGATCCAACAAATTCATTGAAATAATTCGTATCATAGTAGAATTTTAACTGATAACCTGTTAGACTTGGATCACTCATATCAAAGACCAAATCATTATTCTTGAAAGGTCTTAATTGTGGGTTTATTGGGTTTATTGTTTGACCAGATCCACCTTGACTTGTCATATTGACAAGAACAGGTACACCTACAGTTTCTGCAAAAGTATTTGTAAGAGATATTGTATTGTCATCTACTCTAACAACATAGTATTCTTTTTGACTAATACCATCAGGTAAATTTGCACCATAATACAATATTCTGTCACCTGTAACTAATCTATGATCATTTGATGTAATTCTGTTTGTATCTGTTCTTATTCCAGATGCAGCAATCTCAAGAGGATTAGTAATTAGATAATTATCAATAACTTTTAATTTAGTGTATGTTGTTGTACCAATACCAGTTGAAAGACCTGGTTTTACAATTAAGTCAATTAAATCACCATCTTCTAAACTATGGTCAACAGTAGTTTCAACAGTAGTTGCAATTTTCTCAACTGTACCTGTAACTTTAACTGGTTCTATTTTCTCAAACAAATAATCATATACATTAGATCCACCACTAATAAATGTTATATCTGCAGAAGTTTTAGTTGTTTTTATTCCTATTGTATCCTCAGTCTTCTTAACTGCGAAAACTGTTGATGGAAGATTGAATGTACCTGCATATATTGATGATGTGGCACAAGAAATATTAGATCCTCCTGCAGGAACAGAAAAATTCAATTCATCATTAGTTTGTAAACCATGATTTTGTAAATGTATTGTTTTTGTTAATAAAGATCTATCTTTGGTAACACCCATATACTGATAAGATCTAGTTATAGTTTGACTTACTGTAGTACCAAATCCAACAGACTCTGTTGGGTTGAAGTATATCTTTCTATCTGGTTGAGACTCAAAGTACTCAACTCCTAGTGGAATTATAATTTGATCTGTAAAGTATGAAACTCCAATACCAAGAATACCTGTAGTTGCAGCAGCACCTGATCTACGAATTCTTAATACTTGATCATCAGGGAATATATTTAAAATCTGTGCAGTCTCTGATCCAACACCAACAGTTGTGCCTATACCTGCATTGACTATCTGTGTCGAGAATCCAATAGTAGCACCAACAGAAACCGTAGGAGCAATAGATTGTACTCTAATATCAGTAAAGATACCAACAAACCCATCATCGAGTAAAGATGTTGAATAGTCAACTAAACTAATTTGATGTGATCCAGTTAATCCAATGATACTACTAGACAATCCAGAAACCTGTACAAAGTCACTTGACTCTAATTGATGGAATGGTTTTCTATAACCAATAACTCTATTTCCTCCACCCCATGAGAAAATTATATCTTCAAATTTATTAAAGACAGTGCTAATTCTACTTACTTCCTGACCATTGATTTTATTTACAGTTGCATATGCATTAGTTCCACCAGTATCTGCATTATCAAAATTCAATGGTGTGCCAACAGTATACCCTATGCCTGGTTGGACAATTTTAATATTGTCTATTGATCCAGATAGTATTCTATCAGGGAAGGCAACATTATTAATTGATTTGTATGGTTGAACCACATAATCATATGATACACCACTACCAAACATGTTGTATGGATTTGTGTTTCTAACTAATTCTGAGTTTTCAAAGTCAAAGTTACTTTGTTTTATCTTACTACCTACTTGTATGTTCTCTGATATTGGGAATCCTCTGTAAGTGTGACCAATGTAGTATGGAAACTCAGGTTGAATTAAGTTATCTACAGTTGCAAAGTATGCATATATTCCTTGAGTAAACTCAGGTGTTTTACAGAATCTACCATTGTGCTCATCTAAGTCACCACTAGCATCATAATAATAATCTTCTGTAAAGTATCCTGCTACAAAATCTGCGGTGCTTGGTCTATTCTTAACTCTAGATTGATCTAACTTGTAAGAAGAAAGCATTCTTCTAGATCCAGATTGATTATTGTCTCTATCTGAGAATCCAAAAGGACCGTATATTGGGTTTCCATCATATGCCCAACCTATAACAGGAGAGTGACCTACACCGTCATCATTAAATACAGTTCTAACTGTTTCACCATATCCAACACTTTCTATTGCTAATCCACCCTCAACAGCACCTAGATAATCTCCATTAGTTGTTTGACTAGTCTTAAATTTATTACCTGTTAGTTTTCTAATATTACTAGCAAATGTAGCAGCGTTGCCTGGTGCAAGAACTGTTACTGATGAAGTTGATAATGCATATCCAACACCTGATGCTAGAACTTTGACTTCATCAATAGATCCACCAGACATTATAGCACGAAGTCTAGCACCATTTGCAGTTCCTACTCCAATAACTTCTAAATCAGGAGGACCGTCATAGTTCTGACCTGCTGCTTGGACAAAAGCATCTGTTATTCTACCATTAACAATAGTTAGTCCAATCTGACCCAACTCACCATAATTTGTAGTTACTATTGGTGTTTTTTCAAAATTGATGATATTAGATCCATAATCACGACCTTCATCATAAAGAATAGTATCAACAACCTTACCACGAACAATAGGATTTGCTTCTATAGTTCTATTAGCGTCATCACTTGTAACAACATTAATATCAACAGTTACCGCAGGATAAAAGAAGTTTTGATATCCAGAACCAGTAGAATCAAATCTAGTGTATAACTTATTAAGATAATTTGTTTGATCAGGTAATCTTGTAGTTGCTAGACCAGAATTACATAATCTAAAACTATTATCATCTATTGTTAATACTTGGTATTGTGCAGTTGTAGATAAACCAGTTATTGCAGTATCATCTGAACTGTAATGAATAACCTCACCATCTTTGAATCCATGATTAGGGAATGAGATAAAATCTCTAGCAGTGCTGATTGCACCAATAGTTCCTGTTGGACTTACTGATATTTTTCTATTAGTGTAACCTGATCCACTATCAATTATAGCAATTCTAGATATTCTCCTTTTAGTCTCATAATCATTAAATTGATGAATACCAACATTTGAGTCACCTGCAGTAGAACCAAAACTTACTGTATTGACACCTGATACTGCATCAGACTTATTTCTGTAAATTTGGAATATATTTGTTGCTGCAACACCAACATAGTAAGATTGACCTTGTACAAGACCAGTATCAACCCCAACAGCAGTGCTAGTAGAAAGTGCTATTGGATTATTGTTATTTGCATTGTATATTACTCTATCACCTGTTTTATAGAAATGTTCTTTGTTTAAAATGAATCTATCTGATGAAACATCAATATTACCACCTATTGCAAACTTTTTAGCATTAAAAGTAAGTGATCTGTATGCTAGTTCAGTTATTGCTTCTGCTCTTGCTCCAGATCCATTTCCACCATGAACATCGACAGATACTACATTTTTAATCTCATATTCGACAGGATCTACTAAAATGTCAGTAACACTACCTGCAACTGATACTCTACCATAAGCAGTGTTGATACCAGTCGTACTAGTCTCAAAACCGACTGAAGGTGGGAATGAAACATCATATCCTTCACCTGCATTGACTATTTCAAAGGATCTTACAGGACCGTAGTAAATACACTTTTCAGATTTGTAATTTGTGATTTCAACACCATTAATCAACATTCCAGTTGTTCCAGTTTGTGTTGGTTCGGATGTTATCTTTGGTTTTGTGCCATCAGTAAGGTTTTGATCAAGAATGAACCTTTTAAGTGATCCAGAAGGAAAAATAGACTCTCTTGCTTGTTCTGCACGAATAAAGTCATGAATTCCTGTAGGAAGCTCTGTAGGAACAAATCCAACTGATAATCCAGAAGGAATAAACGATCTTGACTGATATAACTTAATTTTATTGTTTGGTGACAATACTTCAACAAAATATGATGCTTGAGTTAGTCCACCAATCGGTGTAGTGTCTCCTCTTGGGACATATGAGACTTCTTCTCCAGTTTTGAAAGGTACACTGCTTGGAAACGAGAAAATTGTGTATCTATTGGTTAAAACATCATATCCTTCAAAATCAGCATTTCCTATCTTAGGATCTGTCAATGTTGCAGTTATTTTCTCAGTTGTTATGTCATATGAAGGAATAGAGTTAGATGCAACATAACCTTCCTTTAAATCAGTAGGAGAATACTTAGCATCAAGAATATATGTGTTAGTTACATCTGCAAGTATCTGATCTTGACCACCAACAATAGGAACTCCTGTACTTGTCGCTTTTTCTTGAATTCTTCTTATATCATAGCTAACACCAGAGGCAGCTGTAATGGTTCCTGAGAGAGTTACCTCATTTAGTGCAGTATTTACGAAGTTTACATTTAAACCCGTTGCAACGACCGTCTGAGTGTTTCTAATGACGATCTCAACAGTATCGTTCAACTTTATACTTGCTTTATCAATCCTACCCTTCAATCTAAAGGTAGTTCCAAAGAATTGTTCTACTTCATACCTTGCACTAGTGTTATAAATCCAAGAATTGAAAAATACTTGCGAATATGTTTTATCTGTTGGTGGATTCTTGACATATCTACCTAAATTCTTAACTTGTATCCTAGATTGCTCAGTTAGTCCATATAAGTTCTGTAAAGACTCAAAACCACTAATTACACCAGTCAATCTCATGTTGACTCGCTTAGTTAAGTCGTTATCTTCAAATCCATAGACTAAAGTAGGTGCATATAACTCAGTTGCTGATGGAATCTCTTTTAACGCAGTTGTAACACCGATAAACTGGTTTATAGTCTTTTCTGAGTAGTCTAATGTCTGATAGAACGAATCATCAGCTACTCCTACTTGGAAAGTACCTGTTTTTCCAAATCCTATGGTAGAATCAACCGTAATGACTGTTGCACCAATTCCAATTGTGCCTACTGCCTGTGTTTTGCCAGGTATTACAAAATTACCTTCAATTAAGTCCTTATCATCAAAACCAATGAACACAGATATGCGATAATAGTCATCTCTTATCTGTACAACATCAGAAATAGGTCCTGACGCACCATTTACTATGTCATTACCTATTTCATTATCTTGGTATAGTGTTTGACCTATTAATTTAAGTGGATCACCTTCTATTACCCTAACAGCAAAAGATTCTCTTCTTAAGTAGTTGGCAAATGATGGTTTTATTAGATATTTCTCAAGATCGTTGATTTTTGGTTCTAAACCAAATAATGCCTTGAATAAAATCTTAAATGACTCATCAGTACCTTTAGATTCATATAAATTTCTTGCTTCTTTTATAAAGTTGTTAACATTAAGCTCAGGACTTAGTGTGACACCCTCTAGACCAGGTGTATATTGTGCTTTTAACTTAGTATAGAACTCTTGTAAGAATAATGCACTTAAATTCTGTATACTTGCTCCAGAATCGTGTTTATCAGGTGTAGTATCAGTATATGTTAGATTGTATGGGTCATTGGTAGTACGGTATGTTGTAATGCCACTAAACCCTCTTGTGCATCCTGTAAATGTATTAGTAGTTACACCTGTATATGTTATAATCTCATTATCAATCTTTAAAAGACCATACTCTTGTGGAAATCCTTTAGTATTAGGAGAAACTGTTATAGTATCTGTTGTAGAGTCGATACCAGACGCAACAGTTGCAACTCCTGCTATAACTTCCTTAGTTAAATTATCAATCTTAATATATTTGTCAATATTCTCCCCAATATCAAGAGAACCACCTTGATGTTCTTGTGATATGTAATATTGCTTTAAAAATTCTTCTAGTAATGGGTTTTCTGCCTTTGCAAACTCTGGAGTCTGATCTCCGACAACTTGATAGGTCTTAACCCTAGAAGATAGTGGACTGTAGGTTTCTATCATTCGTTTTATGACCTAATTATAGTACCATTTGAGTAACTAGAGGTTGTCCTATATCCAATTCCAGATATTTGCTGTCCAGAAGATATCGTGTCTCTGACCATATTTATCTTAGTATTCGACATGTCTAATTGAAGGTATAAATCCTTCAAACCTATGATATCATTAGATTCTGGGAATGCTTGGATCTGAATTAGATCATTTCCAAGTGTTGTGCTAGTGATATTCAGTGTATTGATAATTATTTCACCTTTTACATAATCTACTGTTCCTGCAGATGGAAGAACAACAGCAGATGAGTCTGCTTCAACCTCTGCTAACTGAATAACTGCTAATTGTCCTGTTTTTAGGTCTGGATTTGGAATATCTGTAAAGTATAGGATATCAGATCGACCAGAAATTGTAAATCCTGTACTTTTGATGTTTCTACCATCTTTGTTTACATGGAATTGATTACCAAAGCATAATTCATACTGAGCAAACGCATTAAAGACAGGTTTTAAGTCTCTACGCATTATAACTTTAGTAATATTGGATGTAATCGCTTTATTTGTCTCGTCAATAACTGCTACAGAGTCAGAATACTTAAATCTTCCTCCAAATCTGTTTAAATTAGTAGATCTTCCATAATTTGTTAATGATTGAGACACTTGTGCTTTCAAAGTATCAGTTTCATCGTATACATTAGTGTTATAATAGACTGCAGTGTCAAGTTCAATGTATAGAATCTTAAGATCTACTATTTTTTGATTGATTCCTGCTATTGAGTAACTTTTTAACTGGTCTAAGATTCTTGTTTTTGTAAAATCAGATAAAAATGTCGCATTTCTTGGTTTTATGCTCAATAGAACAGTTCCAAACTCAGGTGGATCTAATTCTTCACCGCCAACCACTGAAACAGACTCTGCATCAGGGAATACGCTTTGTATTATTGCCTCATAATCCTTTGTGGTGACTGCTCTGTACTGTGATGAGTATACTCTGGGTGCAATGTACTTAATAGAGTCTATAGTTTCAATATCACCACCACCTTTTGCATTCTGAATGGTGTTTATTACAGGTGTTGCACTCGCTGCGAGTGGATTACCCGCATCATCTACCGCATCTGCACTATATGAGAAGAATTTACCATCGTTACCTGCCTTTCCATCAGTAATAATATAACTTATTTCAATAATATCACCATCTTCTAGTTTTGTACCAAAAAATCCATCGCCAAATAGCAATTCATACTTCTCATCTTTGATTTCTTGTATCAAATAGATGTTAGATGTTGCATCTAGTGATGTAATGTTGTCAATTCTTGAATATTCTAGTCCACCTGATGCTCCTGCCTTTCTTACAAACACTCTAATCGACTCAGTATCAATAAATGAGTTCTCTAATATGAATTTTTGGTCTACACTACCATTTACAACAAAGTTTTTCTTTAAAAGAGTGCCTTGATACACTACTAAGTTCTCAAATTTAGCAGTTCTTGGTGGATTTGTTAAAATATTGCTTCCTTGATCAATAGGAGATGCTGCTATTACATCTTCTGGTATAGAAAATGTAAAAGAAGTGTTATTTTGTGCTCCTACACACACTAATCCTTTGTTTAATTTGACTGTATTACTATTTCCATTGAATTTAAAGTCAAAATTTATTATTGCTTGAGCAGATTTACGAGATCTTGGTACATATCCTATATTTCTTGCCAAAGAAACAACATTTTCTCTCAAAGTTGCTGAATCCAAGAAGGATTCATTGACTACCATGTTACTATTGAACGCTGAGATATAAGTATTGTACGCTAAAATGTCTATTAAGATCGACATGTTCGATCCTTCAAAGTCAAAATCAGTAAAATTACTGTTTGCTCTTAAATATTGACGAATCTGATCCTTGATTTGATCAAAATCTAAATTTGTAAACTTACTTACTGGCATTTTGTTACCTAGTTGCCTCTAAAATGAACTCAAATCCCTGTACAGCTCGCTCTTGACCTACGATTTCGTAATTAATTAACATCTCGTACTCATTTAAGTCAGGTCTAGGTGTTGCGTTTACAGTAATATTCGCTATTCTTGGTTCAAATGTTGCCAAAAGTGTCCTAACTTCATCTGCTATGACTCCTCCAGTAGCAACATCACAAAAACCAAAGAGAAGATCTGATACTTCTGATCCTACATCGCTATAAAACCTCTCTCTTATTCTAGTTTGAACAAGATTTCTTACAGAACGCATGATTGCTCTCTCATTTTTGAGTACACCTAAGTCTCCTGTAACAGGATTAGGTACAAAATCGAGGGTAATATCCTTATAAGTATGTGATTTTTTAGTTGCCATTAAAATTGGCACAGGGTTCGTGAGTTATTTATACCCTATTTTTTGATTTTTTTCAACTACACTCAGAACTATGCTCCATTTCGTAGTATTGATCCTCATAATGTAGTCCATCATTGCCATTTTGACCTATGACATCCATTCTTTTCTCGTCCCATTCAGCATCTTTTAGTATTTCGTCATATAAAGTATCATCTCTCTTTAGTCTATCATCTATATGATCTCTTATTTTCTTCAAACATTCTTTCATAGGCAATGTCTCTACACCGACTATCTCGTCGGTTATAGATCCATCCTGTTTAATAGTGAATTTTACAGTAATCATCGAGGAACGCTCGCTAATTTTTTCCTTGCCCACGGTATTTTTTACGAGCAGCGTTTCGGGCGGTGCTAGAATATTTTGTATTCTTACCGTTACCCTGCCTAGTTTTCTTGTTAATCTTTCTATCTATCATTATATCACCCTAGTCTTTTCATGACCAACTCTAATTCTAGGATCACACCAGATCTCAAACCCTGCTTCTAATGCATCTAAACAGAATGATACATCTTCTCCACACATGTCTTGTACATCACCTGACTCAAAGACTTGCATCTTAGGAGCAAACCATGGATACTTCATCTCTTCATGTTCCCATACACCATTCTTAATAAGAACCCAACCAAAACCAGTGTAATCGACTGTGAATGGTTTCTTCCTCTTAGACATGGTTTCACCAGTCTCATGATTCATGACTCCTCCATTATTTCGGAAGTTGTCTTCATCCAACCAGTGAGCAACTGAAGTGGTTTGACCATCTTCTGTCATATACCAACCTGCTGCTATATCCTTTTCCATTAATACTAGTTGTAGTAACTGTTCAGTTCTGAATACTATATCAGAGTCAATCCATAACTGATAGTCATACTTTAACTTACCGTCCCAAGGTATCTGATCAGGTCCTCGCAGCACATTAGCACCTAAGCACTTGCAACGAGCAAAGTTAACCATACTACTATAATCTTGCGATATCTGTATGCTTACTCCATGTTGAACTAAGTCAAATGCCATTTGAACGAAGCTCTTTAGAAACACATATGAACATCCACGACCTGGCATACAGAAGACGAGAGACTTGCCTCTCAACATTTCCCATGCTTTATCGTAATCCCATTCTTGAGTCGCCTTTTTCTTGGCAGGTGACTTTGCCTTTACTGTAAATCCTTTAGCCATAATGTTAGTAACACTTCATTATTATAACACATTATATAGTGGTTGACAATTAGAACATAATATTGCCTGACACAGAGATCCGAGTCAGGTCGCTCTTGTACGGTACAACCATATGGAGGGTATTAGAAGGGAATAAAAAGAACTCTCCTTTGTTAGGAAAGAAAAACTTTCTATGATCATTATGACAGAACATAACAGAACCTGGCACAGGACCGTTATTAGTCATATTCATTCTTTGTTTCTCTGTCTTAAGGTCAGGTACATCATTTAGATAGATGATGAAACTTACATTCCCCTTATGATCATGTAATGGATTACAGTCATACTTCTGCATATAGTTAATCCATAGACTATCAATCTGCCAGTCTGATAACCACTTGTTATATGTCCATCCTAGATGCTTTGCCCATATCTGCATATAATCAACTACCTTAGTCTTAATTGCCTTAGAGAACCATTCAACAACCTCTGGAGGGTAGTTCCATTCATCATGTGTATTCATTGCTAAGTCTATCTCAGCATTGAACTCTTCACGATGCCTGATTGCGTCGCCCTGCTCTAATAGTCCCTGTACAATACTATCATCAATAGAGGTTTGCCATATAGGAGGACCCCATGTATGTAAACTATCCATTAAACGGTGCTCTGTAATAAAGATTTGCCGATAGAGATACTCTTTCTGCACCTATAGTCCTATGTGGCATCACCATATGATGTAAACCTGATGGGAATATGAACAACTCTCCTACCTTTGGTACGAATGTCTTCTTATCACCTCCCCAACAGAATGTTATAGAACCAGGCTCAGGAGCAGTTCCAAGCACCTTGTCTGTATATGTAGGTATTTGTAGGTACAACACAATAGACAGATCTCCTACATGATTGTGGAGTGCTGTCATATCATGTTCTTTATAGTAGTTAACCCAGATATGATCGAATTCCCAAATATCATCCTCAGTAGGAACAGGTAGTTGGTTGTGCCGACTATAACCTGCCAAATACTTCTTAAGGTGAGGTCTAAAGATTCCCCAGAACCACTCTATATCCTTACTAGGAAAGTGCCATTGGTCATCAAAGTTGAAAGGTAGCATAGGTGTGGCAGACTTATCCCCACGAATACTATTCGCCCTTTGAAGTATAACCTCTGTTATATCCCATGGTATTGTAGTTCGCCACAGGTAAGGACCCCATGTGTAACCTTCAGTACGAAGCATCTGCTAAAAGACCACTATCAACAATGTCACAATCACTACCTACACACTCGTATGTAATACTATCTGTGTGGTATGACCTATAGATTCTCCCCCAGATGACATCAAACTCATGTTGATCTAGGTTCTTAAACAAACACTTATCCTCAAAGTATATGTGGTATGTTTTGTTCATTCTTCTGAAATGTAGATTCCTTCTTCGTATAGTTGTAATGTAAGTTCCTGATCCTCGTACAGATCTAACTGTTGAACAAACGACTCAGGAATGGTGATTATGTATTCATCAGTAACTGAGTCAACCCTCACAGGCAATTTTATCTTAGAAAATTTTTTCACTAATATGTGGACTGACCTAATGTTTTTATATATCAGAAATTTTTTTTTCAGACTGATAAAGACTTGTCGAATTGGGTCGTTTATAGCTTAGAATTAAGGAACCCTATTAAAACACCCCATCACGAAACCACAAAAAATATTTAAGAACAAAAAACACTGTCCTTAATTGTATAATAGTGAGTGCAATTGCATCATCATTCTTATTAACTAAGACTGCCAAGTTACTGTGAGTTGTTATCAATTAGACTGTCAAATCATTGTTCTTATTTAACTATTAGTATTATAACATAGTTCTCACAATATATCAACAACTGTGTGTGTCTTAATTGTTACATAATGCTGACAATTTACTGGACTGTGTGTTATTTTGTGTATCTGCTAGTTGACAATTTGTTTTCCTTATGTTATGCTCGCTAAGCGAGCATAACA
>Ga0209359_10000060_pt1 | contig 21490 bp, 18 predicted proteins | sample MarorgKNORR_S2LV_FD_188224 | JGI IMG/M metagenome (GOLD analysis project Ga0209359, IMG submission 188224) | Marine microbial communities from the Southern Atlantic Ocean, analyzing organic carbon cycling - Surface_A/KNORR_S2/LV (SPAdes) (version 2) | ecosystem: Environmental > Aquatic > Marine... | reverse complement strand
CTTTTTGCGATTTGAATCCCATTTTTTTAGCAGGATTTCCAAGTCCTAAAACACCGACCGTTGAATTTATTAAAAAACTTGCAGTCGCATCTCCTGCTGATCTTAACTCACCTTGTAGTATATAATTTGGTATTGAAAGAAGAGTTGCTATATTAGAAGTAAAATTTCCTGTGCCATTCTTTATTGGTTCTGGTAATTTATTGTACCCAGTTGCTATAGGTTTTAAGATTGCTTTATCAAAGCCCATATTAAATTTAAAGATAGCTCTACTTGTTTTTTCAAAACACTCACCCGTTGGCTCAGCACTCGAGTTTGAGAGAGTAAGTAAAGTTAAAGCCAGTGATATTAATAATGTTTTTCCAAAGTTCATAATGGGTGTATATATAAAATACACAGATATTCCAAAAAAATTATATGAAAAAATACAAAAATTGTGCCATTGTGTCAAAAGGAGCTTAAAAATTGATGAAAATAGATAATACATACTCACCTAATTTTTCAAAAACGTTAAGAAAATCAACAGATATTAGGTTTTTGATAATTCACTATACTGGAATGCAATCTAGGCGAGAATCTATAAAAAGGCTAACAAACATTAAAAGCAAAGTAAGCTGTCATTATTTAATTGATAGAAAAGGTAAAATAATTCGATTGGTTGCAGACAACAGGATAGCTTGGCATGCAGGAAAATCTAAATGGGGCAAGCACAACAATTTAAATTCAAAGTCTATAGGTATAGAACTTGAGAATAAAGGACATAAGATAAAATATGAAAATTTCACCAATAAGCAAATTAGCTCTCTCATAAAACTCTTAAAGAAACTTAAAAATAAATTTAAAATTAATAAAAATAAAATTCTAGGACACTCAGATATTGCTCCAATTAGAAAAATAGATCCAGGTGAAAAATTTCCATGGGAAAAATTGAGTAAAAATGGCCTAGCATTAAACTACCCTAAAAATCTTAAAAAAATTAAAAAAAGATATTTAGACAAAAAAAGTATCTATAGAATTTTTTTTAAAAATCTTTACATACTAGGATATAGGTACTTTTCTCCAAAAAAATTAAAATTTAGCCAAAGCGAGGTGAAAATAATTAAAGCTTTCCAGAGAAGATTTTTTAATCGAAAAATAGATGGTAAAATCAATCAAAAAATGCTTGAAATAAGCGGTTTTTTAGCAAAAAGTTGATCACGCTCTTGATTTTCGCATAAATTATTAATAAGTACTTAATTGCCAGATAATTGGATGATCGCTTTGTAATTTACTTAACAAAGAGGAAAGTCCGGGCTCCGTAAAGACACAGTGCCAGTTAACGGCTGGCAAGGGTGACCTTAGGGACAGTGCCACAGAGAATAGACCGCCTTATCAAGGCAAGGGTGAAACGGTGTGGTAAGAGCACACCGGGTTTTTGGTAACAGGAACCGCATGGCAAACCCCACTGGGAGCAAGGCTAAATAGAGGTAACATTGAATGATTAATTCATTCTAAAAATAGTCTTTAATTAGTTACCTGGGTTAGCTGCTTGAGCACTTTCGTGAGAGAGTGCCTAGATAAATGACATCTTAAATGACAGAACCCGGCTTAAAGATTATCTGGCTTCAACCCTAAATGTTCATAATTTGTTCTTATTAAGCAATATCAAACTATATTGTTGACTATTAGAGAAAAAACCCATAGCATCCCAAATAATCCCATTATGAGATGTAGATTGAAAAAATGGAAAAAATTAGAAGGTTTTATAAACAATGTTTCTGTCAAGTTACGAAAACAAATTAGACAAAAAAGGGAGAGTATCAGTGCCAGCAAGTTTTAGATCTAACTTAAGCAATCTCGGTTATAATGGATTTGTCACTTATCCATCGTTTAACCATAATGCGCTAGAAGGATGCTCGCAAGAAAGAATTGAAAAACTCTCTAATACCATAGACACACTCAATCCATTCGAAGAAAAAAGAGATTACTTTGCTACCTCGGTATTATCTGAGAGTGTAAACTTGCAATTTGACACCGAAGGACGAGTATTAATACCAGAAAAACTTTTGAATTATGCAAAAATTAAACAAAATATTTTATTTGTAGGTTTGGGCAAAACTTTTCAAATTTGGAGTCCGATCCTTTTTGATAAATTTAAAGATTTAGCTAGAAAAAAAGCTTTTCAAAATCGTTCTTATTTAAAATGGGAAAAAAACTAAAGGAGAAAATATGACAATAAATATTGGCGGGGGAGAATTGAAAGAACTAAAACCTAGAATTTTAGTCATTGGTGTAGGAGGAGCTGGAGGAAACGCGATCAACGCTATGATAGAGTCAGGTATGGAAGGAGTTGAATTCGTTGCTATAAACACTGATGCGCAAGATCTTAAAATGAGTAAAGCAGATGCGAAAATTCAAATAGGTATGAATTTGACAAAAGGTCTAGGAGCAGGTGCAAAACACGATATTGGACAAGCTGCTGCAGATGAATCTTTAAATGAAATCGTGAGTCATATTCAAGGAAGTAATATGGTTTTTATAGCCTCCGGAATGGGTGGTGGTACTGGAACAGGTGCTTCTCATGTTATTGCAAGGGCAGCAAGAGAGATGAATATTTTAACAGTTGGAGTTACCACTTTACCTTATACTTATGAAGGACCGAAAAGGATGCGTAGAGCTAAAGCAGGCCTAGATGAATTAAAAAAACATTTAGATGCAACAATTGTTGTACCTAATCAAAATCTTTTTAAAATTGCTAATGAGTCAACAGGATTTGAAGAGTCTTTTAATTTATCAAATGATGTTTTGAAACAAGGTGTACAGAGCATTACAGATTTGATGGTAAGACCAGGTTTAATAAATTTAGATTTCGCGGACGTTGAAACTGTAATGAGCTCAAGTGGCAAAGCAATGATGGGAACCGGTGAAGGTGAAGGTGAAAATAGAGCTATGACAGCAACCGAGCTAGCTTTAAACAATCCTCTTATTGATGAATACTCATTACAAGGTGCAAAAGGACTATTAGTAAATATTACAGGGGGTAGTGACATTAAACTTTTCGAGGTAGATCAAGCCGTAAACAAAATAAGAGCTGAAGTTGACCCTGAAGCCGAATTAATTTTTGGAGCAATTAAAGACGAAAGTATGAATGGTAAAATTAGGGTATCTATTGTTGCAACTTCGCTTCAAGGTTCTAGGTCCATTGAAAATGATCCAAAACCTCTCTTTAATGTTGTAAATGGTTCACAAAATTTTAACTCAGATACTTCGGATAATTTTTTTTCTAATACAGCTTTAGATAAAAATATTATTAATTCTATAGATGGTGCAAACGCACTAAAATTAGATGAAAGGTTTGAAATACAAAATAACGAAAAACTAGACCCTGTTAAAGAAATAAATAATGAAACTTTAGTTGGAAATAACCAAGATATTTCCTCTGAAATCTCAATTGAAAATGCTTCATACCTTGAAAACAATATGAATGAAATAAATCCAGAAGGCAAAAAGTCAATTAACTTTGAAGTAGAGGAGAACGCTCCAAAACTATTTGAGGATAAAAATGAAAATATTAAAATAGAAGCATTAGATGAAAGTGACTCAGATAAACTCTTTAATCAAGATACCCTTGAAGAAGATGACTTTGAAATACCAGCGTTTTTAAGAAAACAGAAATTTTAATGAGACCAAACTATAAAAATGGATTCTTTGAATACATCAATGGAAAAAAAACATTATCCAGTGATGTTGGAAGAAGTCATTAAGATTAGTTCACCAGAAAATGGCGGTAATTTTTTAGATTGCACTTTTGGTGGCGGGGGTTATTCAAAAGAAATATTAAAATATCCAAAAACAAAAGTAGTTGCCATTGATAGAGATAAGTCTGTTGAAAAAGAAGCTTTATTTTTAAAAAAAAAATTTTCTGATAGATTTAGTTTTTACCATAGTAAATTTAGCAATATCGACAACATTATTAAATCTAATGATATTAATACTATACTTTTTGATCTTGGTATTTCCTCTATTCAACTAGCAGACTTTGATAGAGGATTTTCTTTTAAGTCAAATAACAAACTAGATATGTCAATGGGTTTATCATCACTTTCAGCAAGCGATGTTTTGAATAAATGTGATGAAAAAAACTTAAAATTAATATTTAAAATTTTTGGAGAGGAAAAAGAGGCGTCAAAAATTGCAAAAAAAATTATCAAATTCAGAGAGAAGAAAAAATTTATTTTAGTTAAAGATTTAGTTGAAATTATAAGGGAAAGTAAAAAAAAATATCTCTCAAGAAAAATTGATGTAAGTACTCAAACATTTCAAGCTTTAAGAATATTTGTAAACAAGGAAACAACAGAACTGATAAGCGCCATAATTAAAGCCTCTAAACTTATAAAGTCTGGAGGAAAAATTATAATTATAAGTTTTCATTCAATTGAGGATAAAATAATTAAATTTTTCTTTTCAAATTACTCTAAAGGCAAATCAAATCCTTCTAGATACTTGCCATCATCAAATTCTTATAACGATTATTTATTTGATAATGAAAAAAATTTTTTTTTAAGACCTTCTAGCGAAGAAATTAAAAAAAATCCAAAATCAAGATCTGCTAAACTTAGATATGCCGTTAGGAGCAATAAAGACTTTTACTATCCAAAAGAAATGGAAATTAAATTTAAAAAATATTTAGATTTGGAGAAAATAGATGTTTAAAAGTAAACTTTTTATTTCACTTATGACGTTTATTTTTTTTATGATATTGACGTCTATTATTAAAAATCAAACAAGATTGCTAGAGAAAAATATTGTTAAAGCAAATAACGAGATAAACATAATTAAATTTGACTTATACGAAACTCAGCTTGATTACTATTACTTATCATCACCAGAGGTTTTGATTAGTCGAATTAATGAATTTAGTTCTGAAAACTATGTCGCGATGGATCATTCAAAAATTTATCTAAATATTCAAGACTTTTTAAATGAAAAATATAAGTCAACAAAAAAATTTAATGAGAAAAAAAAATAAAAAAAATAAACAATACAATATTAATCAGAGAAGTTTTCATTTCAAAGATTATTTGGCATCAAATGTAAGAACAAAAAAACTTTCTGCTGAGCATATATCAGAGGATAGAATTTATGTTTTATTTTTTTTCTTTTTTTGTTTAATATTTATTTTTTCTTTAAAAATTACATTAATATCTGTACAGGAGACTAAATCATCATTAAAAAATTATAGTAACTCAAAGTTTTTTTCACCGCTAAGAAGAGATATTATTGATAGGAATGGAATCTTAATTTCAAGAAATATTTTAGCTTATCATGCAGCAGTCAAACCAAGCCTTATTAAAAACAAAGATAGATTTATTTTGAATGTTAAATTAATTTTTAAAGATATCTCATCGGAAAATTTGAAAAAAAAACTAGAAAAAGATAAGTATTTTTATTTAAAAAAAGGCTTATCGGAATACGAAAAAAAAAAATTATGGGCTTTAGGAGAAAAAGGTCTTATTTTTGAGTCCTTTCAATCAAGAGTTTACCCGCAATCAAATTTATATAGTCATATTATTGGTCAAGTAGATTATGAAAACAATGGCATATCTGGAGTAGAAAAATTTTTTGATAATGATCTAAGAAACTCAAGATTCATTGATGAGCCATTAAGATTAAGTTTGGATACAAATTTACAACACATAATTAAAGATGAGCTTTATAAATCATTAGAAATATTTAAAGCCAAAGGAGCAGCGGGGGTCCTTATGAATGCAAAAAATGGCGAACTTTTATCACTAGTATCTCTACCAGATTATAATATTAATCAACGATCAAAAATATCTGATATAAACTTTATGAATAAAATTACAAAAGGTGTTTTTGAATTAGGATCCGTTTTTAAAACTTTTACAATCGCTTTAGCCCTTGATGAAAAAGAAATACAGCCTGATACTTTAATTAAAAATATTCCAAAGAAAATTAATTGTTCCAAATTTACAATTTCAGATATTAAAGAATTTCCAGAAAATTTAACTGTAGAAGAAATATTAATAAGATCTTCTAATATAGGCACATTGTTAATTGCTAGAAAACTGGGGGAGGATCGTATTAAAAGTTTTCTTTCAAAGCTCAATTTATTAGATACATTAGACTTTCAAATAGATGAGGTTGGCACTCCATTGGATTTTAATTGGGAAAAATGTAAACTTGAAACAATAGCTTACGGTCATGGAATTACAACTACACCTCTACAAGCAGCAACTGCTTACGCATCATTAACCAATGGAGGGTATTTGATCAAACCTACGATTTTAAAAAAAAATGAATCTGTATTTAATGAAAAAATTATTTCAAATGAAACAAGCAAAAAATTAAATAAAATTTTGAGAAAGGTGGTTACTGATGAAGAAGGAACTGCAAGTTTAGCAGATATTGATGGTTATAGCGTTGCAGGTAAAACTGGCACTTCAAAGAAATATAGAAATGATAAAAATTTAAACACCTTCATCTCAGTATTTCCATCAAATAATCCAAAATTCGTATTATTAGTAATGTTAGATGAGCCTGATGCCGCCCCTAAATTAGAATATAATTATAGGGGACAAAAAATTAAAAATATTTATAGAAATGAAGCTGGTTGGAACGCAGCTTATGTATCGGGCAAAATAATAAAAAAAATTGGACCTATTTTAGCCATAAATAGCAAGGAGTTTAATGGCAAATATGTTGCTAAAAAATCTCGTTAAAAATTGTCCTAAAAACTTAGATAAAGTTTTTATTAAAAATTTATCTAATAACAGCAAAAAAGTAAAAAAAAATGATTTATTTTTTGCCCTTAAAGGACAAAATCAGAATGGTGAAAATTATATAGAGGATGCAATTAAAAGAGGGGCAGCGGCCATTGTATGTTCATTAAGATATGAAAATAATATAAAAAAAAATATTCCATTTATAAAAGTTGAAAATGTTCATCAGGCACTTATTAATGCTTGTAAAAAATTTTATTTAAAAAAACCAAAAAATATAATAGCTGTTACTGGCACAAATGGAAAAAGTTCTGTTGCAGACTTTTTTTTACAAATTCTATTATCAAATAACATTCCAGCAGCATCAATAGGCACATTAGGAGTTAAGAGAAAAGGTAAAAATAAATCAATTAATTTAACAAGCCCAGATATTATATCATTGCATAAAGAATTATTTTTACTAAAGAAATCCAAGATAGATAATGTAATTTTAGAAGCATCAAGCCATGGACTTCAGCAAGGTCGTTTAGATGGACTAAAAATAAAATCTGCAATATTTACAAACTTTACACAAGATCATTTAGATTATCATAAAACAATGAGCAATTATTTTAAATCGAAGGCAATATTGTTTTCAAAAATATTACCAAAAGGAAAAACTATTATTACAGACAGTTCTTTAAAAGTTTTTAATAAATTAAAAAAAATAGCGCATAAAAGAAAACAAAAAATTATTGATATAAATTCCCAGAAAATTCTAAGTCAAAAATCTCCTGATAATTTGATTGGGCTTTTCCAGAAAAAAAACTATCTAATGTCCTCTTTGGCTGCAAAAATTTGTGGTCTTAAGCAAAAACAAATAAATAAATCATTATTAAGTGTCAAAAGTGTAGATGGAAGACTAGAGTTAATTAGAGAATTTTCTAACGGCTCAAGAGTATTTCTCGACTACGCACATACTCCAGATGCTCTTGAAACTGTATTAAAATCCTTGCAGAAAAAATATAATAGAAAATTAACTTTAATTTTTGGTTGTGGAGGAGATAGAGATAAGTCAAAAAGAATTATTATGGCACGCGTTGCAAATAAATACTGTAATAAAATATACATTACAGATGATAATCCTAGATTTGAAAGTCCAAAAAAAATTAGAAAACAGATTATAAAAGGAATTAAAATTAGTAATTTTTATGAAATTGGAAATAGAAAAAAAGCTATTACAAAAGCAATTATAGGATCAAATTTAAATGAAATACTGTTGGTTGCAGGAAAAGGTCACGAAAACTACCAAGATTACGGTGATTACATTTTAAAATCATCTGATAAAAAAATTATAAAAAATATCAAAATAAAACAAAATAAAAATATTAACAATAAAGACCTTTATCATAATTCCGAAATATTAAATTTTTTAGCAAAAAATAAGAAATATACTTTTAAAGGAGTTTCAATAAATTCTAAAGAAGTTAAAAAACACAATCTTTTTATTGCAATAAAAGGGAAAAAATTTGATGGAACTAACTTTATTCGCGAAGCCTTAAAAAAGAAAGCTAGTTATGTAGTAGTACCAAAAGAAAAAAAAATAAAAGGAGTGAATATAAAGAGAGTTATAAAAGTAGATAACACACTTAAATTTTTAAATAAAATTTCATTTTTGAAAAGAGAAAGTACTAATGCAAAGATAATCGGAATAACTGGAAGTGCTGGAAAAACAAGTTTAAAAAATTTAGTTGGAAATACACTCAGTTATTATGGAAAAACACATGTCTCACCTCGTTCATTTAACAATAAATTTGGAGTTCCATTAAGTTTATCAAATATTGAGCAAAGTCATAAATTTGGAGTTTTTGAGATAGGAATGAGTAAAAAAGGTGAAATAGATAATTTATCTCGAGTTATCAAACCAGAAATAGGAGTTATAACAAATATTGCAGAAGCTCATATTGAAAACTTTAAAGATATAAAAGGAATTGCAAAAGCAAAAAGTGAAATTATTAAAAATATAACTGCAGATGGATCACTAGTGGTCAATAGAGATGATAGATTCTTTAATTTTATCAAAAATATTGCCAAAAAAAGAAATATCAAAGTTGTTTCATTTGGTATGAAAAATAATTCTGATTTTTTTCCAATAAAAATTAAAAAAAATTACAACAAAAAGATTATCCACCTTAAAATATTTAAAAAAGATTTCTATTTCGAGATTAAAGATATAAATATTATGAACTTTTTAGCCACTATAGCTATTTTAAATACCCTAAAACTCAAACTAAACAAAAAAATTAATTTCAAAAAAATGAGCCCTACTGCCGGCAGAGGAAAGGAAATTATTATCAATAGGTATAAAATAAATTTTAGACTTATAGATGAAAGTTATAACGCCAACCCACTTTCAGTTAGAACTGCTTTAGCAAATCTTTCAAGTTATAATAAAGGAAAAAACAAAAAATATATATTATTGGGTGATATGCTTGAGCTAGGTAAAAGGTCAAAATTTTACCACAAAGAACTGTCAAAGGTAATTAATAATACTGATATTGATAAAGTGTTTGTCTATGGCAAAAAAATACTTAGTACTTATAAACATATAGTCAAAAAAAAACGTGGAAATATTATAAAAAAAATAGAAGACTTTGATTATGTATTTAAAAATTTAATTAAAAAAAATGATCTTCTAATGATAAAAGGTTCAAACGCGACTGGTTTAAATTTATTAGTAAAAAAACTTATTAAAGGCGAATATGCTATTTAATTTTTTAACATCATTAATTGATAATTATTCTTTTTTGAACGTTTTTAAGTATCTTACTTTCAGAACTGGACTTGCTGTGATGACCTCTTTAATAGTCGTTTTTATTATCGGTGGTCCAATGATAAATTTTTTTTCCAAACATCAAATATCAGGTCCTATTAGGCAAGATGGTCCAATAGATCATATTATTAAAAAATCGGGAACACCCACTATGGGCGGATTAATTATTATTATAGGAATTCTAACAAGCACACTTCTTTGGGCAGATTTAAGAAATATATTCATCTGGGTAGTGCTATTTGTTTGTCTTGCTTTAGCTACTTTAGGTTTTTTAGATGATTTATTAAAAATTAAGTTTTCAAATTCTAGAGGACTTAACCCGAAACTTAAACTTACTGGCCAAATTATAATAAGTGGCTTAGCAATCTTTTTATTAATAAGATATTCTCAGCATGAATATTTGTACGAATTATATATACCATTTTTTAAAAATGTGATTTTTCAATTAGGTTTGTTTTTTATTCCTTTTGCAATTTTTGTTATTATAGGATCTTCTAATGCTGTTAATCTTACCGACGGTTTAGATGGATTAGCAACTGTTCCTGTAATGCTTGTAGCTCTTTCTTTTACATTAATTAGTTACATAGTAGGAAATACAATTTTTTCAGAATATCTTCAACTACAGTACATACCTGACGTTGGAGAACTTTCAATCTTTTGTGGTTCAATAGTTGGTTCTTGTTTAGGCTTCTTGTGGTATAATGCTCCACCTGCAAAAATTTTTATGGGGGACACCGGTTCGCTTTCACTAGGCGGATCTTTAGCATCTGTAGCGATTATAGTTAAACATGAAATTGTTTTAGCCATAATCGGTGGTTTATTTGTTTTAGAAACGATATCAGTTATCATTCAAGTAATTTCATACAAACTTACAGGGAAAAGAGTTTTTATGATGGCTCCAATTCATCACCATTTTGAAAAAAAAGGTTGGGCTGAGTCTACCATAGTTATTAGATTTTGGATTATAGCAATTATTTTAGCTTTAATAGGATTAGCTACACTCAAATTACGATGATCAATGGTAAATAAAAAAAACAAATTTAATAATTTTTTATCTAAAAACACTTTTGTAGTCTACGGGTTGGGTCTAACCGGTCTTTCAATTATAAAATTTTTTAAAAAAAAAAATGTTACTTTTTTTGCATGGGATGATAATTTATCTGTTCAAGCTTCCCAAAAAATAAACAAAGATACAGAAAAAATTTTTCCACAAATTTTGGACGGGTCAGACTGGATATTACTTAGCCCTGGGATTGATATTAACAGATCAAAATTTAAAAAAGAATTAAATAGAAATAAAGAAAAGATAATTACTGATCTAGATCTTTTTTATTATTTAAATCCTAAAGTAAAATCGATTGTGGTAACTGGAAGTAACGGTAAATCCTCCACTTGTAAAATGATTGAACATATTTTCAAAAAAAATAATATTAACATTAAACTTGGTGGAAATTTCGGCAGACCTGTCTTAAACTTAAAATTGAAAAAAAAAGACATAATAATTATAGAGGCTTCTTCTTTTCAATTGTTTTACTCTAAGTTTATTAGACCAGACTTCGCAATTATTTTAAATATTACTAATGATCATCTAGACTGGCATTTAACTAAAACTAATTATATAGAGTCTAAGTTTAAAATATTTTCAAATCAAAATAAAAATAACTATGCTTATTTAAGTGACAATAAGTTAATTAAAATCTATAAAAAAAAAAGATTAAAAGCTAAATTAAAAAAAGTAAAAGTCAAAAAATTAAATTTATTAAGAAATAATATTAAAAATAAATACTTAGTTTCTAAAATAAATTTAGATAATATAAGTTTTGCATACGAAATTTCAAAAAAATTTAAAATTAAAGATTATTTATTTATAAAAGCAATTAATAGTTTCAAAGGACTTGAGCATCGTTATGAGTTATTTTTTTCAAAAAACGGCATTAAATTTATAAATGATTCAAAGGCAACTTCTTTCGAGTCCTCAAAATTTGCAATTAAATCGAATAAAAATGTCTATTGGATAGTTGGAGGTCTTCCTAAGAAAGGTGACCATTTTAAAATTGACTCATTAAAAAATAAAATAAAGAAGGCATATATTATAGGCAATTTTACTAAATATTTTAAAAATCAACTAAACGGCAAGGTATCATTTCAGGTAAGCAAAAAACTTAATGTGGCGGTGAAAAGCATAATAAATAATTTAAAAAATAAAAATAAAGACGCAACAGTTCTTTTTAGTCCAGCTAGCGCCTCATATGATCAATTTAAAAATTTCGAAGATAGAGGAAATCAATTTAAAAGACTTATTTTAAAAAATGCGAGTAGAATTAATTAAAGAAAATTTAAATAATTACTGGAGAAATCTTGATAGATCAATATTATTAGGTTTTATTTTATTATTTTTCTTAGGCCTTTTCTTTTCTTTTGCGTCAACATCGTCTTTAGCAGGAGAAAGACTTGATAAAAACTATTACTTTTTTTTCTACAAACATTTAGCCTTTGCATCATTAGCTATTATAATTACATTTATAATTTCGTTAATTGAAATTAAACTTTTTAAAAAAATTGAAATATCTATTTTTATATTTTTACTTATTTTGTTATTTTTAGTTCCTTTTTTTGGAATAGAAGTAAAAGGCTCTAAGCGTTGGTTAGACTTTTATTATTTTAGATTACAACCAATTGAACTCATAAAACCTTTTTTTGTATTAATATCAGCGAGGATTTTAACTCTAGATAAATACAAAACCTCTGTTAAGCATTATGCTTTAAGTTTTTTGTTATTAACAACAGTCATAATTTTATTAATTAACCAGCCAGATTTTGGACAAACAGTATTATTGATAGGCACTTGGACATCAATAGTATTTATATCAGGAATTAGTTTGTTTTATATTTTTTTACTATTCTTTTCTTTTTTATTTTCTCTCATAAGTATTGTTTTATTAGTTCCTGAAAAGTTCAGTTATATAACAACAAGAATTTTAACTTTTCTTGATCCTTCAACTGGTGACAGCTTCCAGTCTCAAAAGGCTTTAGAGGCAATTAAACTTGGCGGTCTTACTGGTCAAGGTATGGGCGAGGGAATTTTAAAAGATAGCGTACCTGAAGCCCATACAGATTATGTTATTTCAGTTATATCAGAAGAATTCGGATCAATAATATCAATATTATTAATTTTAATATTTTTTTATATTGTATTTAAAATCATAAAAAAAACTGTCACAGAGAATAACAAATACATAAAAATATCCTTATGTGGTTTATCATCTTTATTAATTTTTCAAACATTTATACATATTGGTGTAAATACAAGTTTGTTGCCAACAACGGGTATGACATTGCCTTTTTTAAGTTATGGAGGTTCCTCATTGCTTGGGAGTGCAATTTTAGCTGGAGTGATATTAAATTATACTAAAAGAAGGTTTGATGATGAAAGCTAAAAAGAATATTTTAATAGCAACTGGCGGAACAGGTGGGCATATATTTCCTGCATATAGTTTAGCAAAATTTTTAATAAAAAAAAATTACGAATTAAGTTTAACAACAGACAAAAGAGGTTACAAGTACTTAAAAGATTTTGACGAACTAAACTTAAATATAATATCTTCAGGAACTATATTTTCTAAAAATCCATTTATTATTATTTCAGGTATCTCAAAAGTTTTATTTTCAATTTTGAAGTCAATAGTTTTTTTACGAAAACTAAAACCATCAATTGTTTTTGGTATGGGAGGTTATTCATCGTTTCCAGTTTGTGTAGCAGCTAAGTTGTTAAATATCCCATTTATAATATATGAAAATAATTTACTTTTAGGAAAAACAAATAAGATTTTATTACCTTTTGCTAAGAAATTATTTGTCTCTTACAAAGAAGTTGAAGGAATAGGAAAAAAATATAATTTTAAATCAGTTTATATTGGTAATATTATTCGAGAAGAAATTTTTAATTATAGAAAAAATAATATTTCAAAAGATAATGGCTTTTTAAACTTACTTGTTTTAGGAGGCAGTCAGGCAGCAAAAATCTTTGGTAAAATTATACCTCCGATCTTAAAAAAACTTAAAGAAAACGACATTCAGTTTAGTATTACTCAACAATGTTTAATATCACAAAAAAATGATTTAGAGAAATTTTATAGAGCAAACAATATAAAATTTGATCTTTTTAATTACTCTCAACAAATTTTTGATTATTATGAAAATGCAGATCTTGTTATCACAAGAGCAGGTTCCTCTGTATTAGCCGAACTTTTAAATTGTAGAATACCAATGATATCAATCCCCTTGCCATCTTCTGCTGATAATCATCAATTTAAAAATGCAAAATACTTTGAAAAAAAAGGTTTCGGATACTTAATTGAAGAAAACACATTAGGACCTAATTTATTTGATTTGATAAAATCAATACATAAAGATAAATCATTATTAAAGAAAATATATGAGAGTCAAAGAGACCACTCTGACGAAAACGTTTTTAAAAATATTAATATTGAGCTAAAAAAAATATTTGATGAAAAAAATTGATTTAGGAAAAAAGGAAAATATCCATTTCATTGGAATTGGTGGAATAGGTATGAGTGGGTTAGCTCAAATAATGAAAACGATGGGATTTACAATTCAAGGCAGTGACAATAGTTTTAATAAAAATATATCGAATTGTAAAAAAATTGGAATTAAAGTCTACAAAGGACATTCAAAAAAAAATATTTCTAAAGCCACCATTATTGTCAAATCAACAGCTATTAAAAATAATAATATAGAATTAATTGAGGCAATAAAAAGAAAATTACCAATTTATGAACGTGCAGTAATGTTAGCTGACGTTGTATCATTAAAAAAGAATATCATCATTAGTGGATCTCATGGAAAAACAACCACCACTTCATTAATATCAAAAATTTTATCTGCTTCTAAACTTGACCCTACTATTATTAATGGAGGTGTGATTAATTCTTTTAAAAGTAATGCTAAGTTCGGCAAAGGAGAATGGGCCGTATTAGAAGCCGACGAATCTGATGGTAGTTTTTTAAAACTTCCTATTAACTATTCAGTTGTCACTAATATTGATAATGAACATTTAGATTATTATAAAAATTTTAAAAATTTACTGGAGGCTTTTACAAGATTTATCAATAAAACTCCGACAATTGGAAAGTCGATAATTTGTTTAGAGGATAAAAATATAAAAAAAATTATTAAAAAATTAAAAACAAAAAACTATCTAACATATGGTTTAGACAAAAAAATGAATTACCAAATCTATAATATCAGGTATTTTTTAAATAAAACGTTATTTAATCTTAAAATAAATAATCTTGGAAAAAAAAAGATAATTAAAAACATTAATTTAAATTTATTGGGTAAGCATAATGTTCTAAATTCTACAGCTGCGATTGCTGTTTGCTTAAACTTAGGAGTAAAAATTAATACGATTAAAGAGGTATTAAAAAATTTTTCTGGAGTAGAAAGGAGAATGACTAAAATATTTTCAAAAAACGAGATAGAATTTTATGATGATTATGCTCACCATCCAACAGAAATAGCCTCAGTTTTACAATCAATTAGAAAAGTTCATTTAGATAAAAAAATAATTTCTATTTTTCAACCACACAGATATTCAAGGATCAAAAGTTTAAAAGAAGAGTTTTCAACTTGTTTTAAAGACTCAGATATTATTCTTTTGTGTCCAATTTATGCTGCAGGAGAAAGAAGAGATAAAAGTTATAATCATAATCATTTCTCTAAATTAATTGCAAAAAATTCGAACAAACAAGTAATTCAGATTAATGATGAAAAAGATCTAAAAAACTATTTGAAAAAAAATCTGATTAAAAACGAACTGGTAATTGGTATGGGCGCTGGATCAATTTCTAAATGGTTAAAAAATTTAAAAGGAAATTTATGATAAAAAATTTAGATGATATTAAAAAAAAATTTGGAAAAAAAATAATTACTAACGTAAGCCTTGCAAAATATAGTTGGTTTAATCTAGGCGGGCCAGCTGAATTACTTTTTAAGCCCGAAAATATAATAGATATTCAAGAATTTTTTAAGATAACCCATAAAAATTTATATCCCTTAACTATTATGGGAGCGGGTTCTAATACTTTAATTAGAGATGCAGGCGTTGGAGGTATAACAATTAAGTTGAGTCCTAAATTTTCCTATGTAAATAAATTAAGTGAAAATAAAATTGAAGTAGGAGCTGCTACTCTAGATAAAACCGTATCTAATTTTGCTTCTGATAATGGATTGTCTGGATTTGAATTTTTATCTTGTATTCCAGGAACTATTGGAGGAGCTATTAGAATGAATAGTGGTTGCTATAATCAAGAAATTTCTCAAATATTAAAAAAAGTAAATATTATTAATCTAAAGGGAGAATTAAAAGAAATTAAAAAAGAGGATATAAAATTTTTTTACAGAGGTTGTAGTTTAAATGAGAATTTTTTAATTTTAAGTGCAGAGTTTGAGGGTATTATAAAGTCTATAGATTTGGTTAAAAAAAAGCAGGAAGAATTTATAAATAGGAAAAAATTATCACAGCCAAATCAAATAAAAACTTGTGGAAGCACTTTTAAAAATCCTAATGGCCATTATGCTTGGAAACTAATTAAAGATTGTGGTTGTACCGACATTACTGTAGGAGGGGCTAAAATCTCACCCAAACATAATAACTTTTTTCTAAATGATGGGAATGCAACTTCTAGCGATATTGAAAAATTGATAGATGAGGTCAAAAAAAAAGTTTTAGAAAAAAAAGGTATAAATCTAGAACTAGAAATCAAAATCATTGGCAAAAAAAATAATTAAATGGCAAAAATAAAAAAAAAGAGTGTTTTAGTAGTATTAGGAGGAAACTCGAGAGAGAGAGAAATAAGTATATTAACAGGAAAAGCTTGTGCAAAGGCAATTAAAGATCTGAACTATAAAGTAAAAATATTCGATCCAAAAAAAAATAATTTTGAAAATATAAACAAAAAAGAAGTTGATATAATTTTTAACGCTCTTCATGGTCGTGAAGGGGAGGATGGAATAGCGCAAAGTTATTTCGAATATTTAAAAATTCCATATACTCACTCAGGCATTATTTCCTCTATGAATGCAATGGATAAATCAATTTCCAAAAAAATATTTATTAAAAATAAGATTTTAACTCCAAGATACATAATTACAAATTTATTAGCAAACGAGACAAATAAACTAAGAAAAAAGATTAATAAAAATAAAATTTATTTTCCAATAGTTATTAAACCTTTAAATGAGGGTTCAAGTATAGGCGTAAATATATGTGAAAACTTTAAACAACTTAATATTAAATTTAAAAAGTTAAAAAAAAGATACTCTGAGTTAATGATTGAGGAATTTATTGCTGGTCAAGAAATTCAAGTCGCAATTTTAAATATGAAAGCATTAGGCGCTATAGAACTAAAACCTAAAAGAGAATTTTATGATTACAAAGCAAAATATTTAAAATCTGCAAAAACTATACATGTTATGCCAGCACAGATTAATAAAAAAGATTATAAGAGGATTTTACAAATAGCAGAAAAGACTCATTTAGCATTAGGATGTAGGGGTGTTTCAAGATGTGATTTTAAATTTCATAAAAACAAGTTTTATTTATTAGAAATTAATACACAACCAGGAATGACAAACTTATCACTAGTTCCTGAAATTGCAAAGTATTGTGGATTATCTTTTAAAAATCTTATTAATAAAATTTTAAAAGATGCTAGCATTAATAAATGAGGAAATTTTTAAAAGTAACCTGTTTAATTTTAGTCCTTGGAGTTTTTTCTTCATATAAACCAAATTTTGATATAGATAAAAAATCATTATTTTTTCCAATAAACAAAATTTTAATAAAAAAAAATGATATAATTGAAACAAAATTAATTCTTAATAATCTTGAAAATATTAAAGGAACAAGTTTATTTTCTTTGGATGAGTCCTCGCTAAAAAAACTTACAAAAAATTTGCAATTTTTATCTAGTTTGTCTGTGAAAAAAATTTACCCAAATACACTACAAATTACAATTTATGAAAAAGAACCTAAAGCAATTTTACAAAGGGGTATAAAAAAGTTTTATATTTTTGAAAACGGAGAGGTAATTGACTTTCTTCCTTTAAAAAAATTAAATGATTTACCAATAATTATAGGAAATGCTAAAAATTTTGAAAAACTTTATCTTTCTTTAAAAAAAACAAATTTTCCTGTTAAAGAAATTCAAAGGTATTTTTATTATGAAATAGGAAGATGGGATATTTTGTTAAAAAATGAAAAAATTATTAAACTACCAAAAAAAAATAATGAGATTAGTTTGGTTAATTTTTTAAATATTTACAATGACACCTCATTTAAAAAATATAAAATATTTGACTATAGAATTAACAATCAATTAATTTTAAACTAAGATATGGAGATCAACAAGCCAGATTTATTTATTGAAATTAATAACTCAGAGTTAATTTTTTACGCTATTAAATTAAAAGAAGATTTTGAATTAAAAATTATCAGTTTTAATAAAATTAAACTTGATAAAATTTCTGGAAGTTTGAATTTTTTAAATTCATACGGACTTATTAAAGAAAAAATAAGTTTACTTGAGAACGCAGCTAATCATACTTTTAGAAAAGTAAATCTTATTTATAAAACAGATAAATTAAAATGCATAAATATTTCAGGATTTAAAAAACTAGCTGGATCTCAAGTGCTTGAGGAAGATATAGAGTTTATAATTAATAATCTTAAACAAAATGTTATTGAAAATAATCCAAATTTAGATTTGGTACATATTTTTAATTCTAAATTTTATATAGATAAAGAAGAAAAGGAAAATTTACCTGTGGGCCTTTATGGAGAATTTTATAATCATCATTTATCATTTTTTTTAATACCAAAAACTGATTTAAAAAATTTAAAATTGATGTTCAATAAATGTAGTTTAGAAATAAATAAAATTATTTTAAAACCATTTGTAGAAGGTGCTGTAAAAATTAAAAATAATCCCAAAGAAAATAATTTTTTTAGAATAATAATTGAAAAAAATAAAAGTTATATTTTTTGTTTCCAAAATTCTGCATTAATTTTTGTAGAGAATTTTAATTTTGGAAGCGATATTATTAAAAGAGATTTTTCAAAATTATGCTCAATTAAAGATGATCAGATTGACAAAATTCTCAATGAACTTGATTTTAATACAATTATTGGAAACAAAGATTATTTAGATAAAAAATTTTTTAATGGAAAACCTTTTAGAAAAATCAGTGTAAGCCATATTAACGATATATTCTTTGCAAGAATAAATGAAATTATAGGCTTAATTTATAAAAAGAATTTAAATTTAAAATATTTATCTGAAGGAAAAAAATTAATTTACTTGTGTTTAGATGATCCAGTCATATACAAAAATTTAAAAGAAAATTTTAAGAAAAGCTTTTCAACTAATGATAAAATTAATTTTGAAATAACCCAAGATGAACATGATCAGTCATTTTTAACCTCAGCAGAGCTGACCTATAAAGGATGGGAAAAAGAGGCCATACCTATAATACAAACAAAAAAAACGGTTTTTTCTAAGATATTCTCAGCTTTTTTTAAATAATCTAACTGTATTTTTTTGAAACATTAGTTGTTTTAAGTTTATCCGTTAGATTTTGTATAAAAGCCCGATGCATAACATATTTCAAAAAACTATTGCCAAAGAATTAAAATTTGAGGGCATAGGGCTACACACAGGGGAGACAGCAAGGATTAAAATTTGTCCTGCAAACACTGATCAAGGTATAATCTTTCTAAGAACAGACCTGAACAGCAATAATAAGATAGTTGCAAATTTTAAAAACGTATCAAATGCTAAATTATGCACAACACTTTCAAATGAATTCGGTGTCACAGTTTCAACTGTAGAACACTTAATGGCTGCATTTTATATTTTAGGAATAGATAATGCTGTTGTTGAAATAAACAAAAGTGAAGTTCCAATTATGGACGGTTCATCAAAAGACTTTATTGATTTATTAAACTCAGTTGGTTTAAAACATCAATCAAAAAAAAGAAAAATTATCAAAATTACTAATAAGTTTGAATTTGAATATAATGGGAAAACTATTTCAATTGAACCTAATGATGAAGGTTTAGAAGTTGATTTTAAACTAAATTATAAAAATAAACTAATAGGTAATCAATCGAATAGAATAAAATTTTATAAGGACGAACTTGAAAAAATATATAGCTCAAGAACATTTTGTTTATTTGAAGATATTGAAAAAATTAAAAAAAATGGATTAGCGAAAGGTGGTTCACTTAATAATGCGATCGTTGTAAAAGATGATAAAATCTTAAATGATGGTGGACTGAGAAATAATAAAGAATTTGTAAATCACAAAATTTTAGATTTGGCAGGTGACTTTATGTTATCCGGATATAGAGTTTATGGATCTGTAAATTGCTCTGAAGGTGGTCATCAACTAACAAATTTGTTTTTAAGAAAACTATTAACTAGCTACTCAAATTTCATAGAAATTGATTTCGAAAATCTAGATCAATTACGCCAAGAATTCAAAATTTCTGAAAATAAAATCGCTGTAAACGCTTAATAATTAATTAAAATTTACCAAATTAATTTTTTTTGGTATGACTTATTGTAGTTATGTATCGTAAGTTTTTAATTATCCTAATTTGTCTTTTATCTTTTGAATGTTCAAAAAAAGAAATAGAAGTTGTACAGCCCAGTGAAAAAGACAAAGCTTTAAAAATTTATAATGAGGGAGTTAAAGCGTTGAATGAAAGAGATTTTTTCTTCGCTTCTACAAAATTTAGTGAAGCTGAATTAATATTACCTACAATTGAAGCTTCAGCCAAGTCATCATTGTTAGCAAGTTATTGTCTCTATACTATTAATTTTTATGATGAAGCACTAGAAAATTTAGAAAGGTTTGTTTCAAAGTATAGAGCTGACGAGAATTTACCTTATGCACATTATTTAATTGCTTTATCGTATTATGAGCAAATTTTAGATGAAAAAAGAGATCTTGATCCTTTGATTATAACAAAAGAAAAAATTCAGTTTTTTTTAGAAAAATTCCCTAACACAGAATATGCCTTAGATTTAAAATTTAAATTAGATTTAGTTAATAATCAATTTGCCGCTAAAGAACTTTATATTGCTAAATACTATATTCAAAACAAGAAATGGACCCCCGCAATCAATAGATTAAAAATTATAATTAAAGATTATGAGACAACAATTTTTGTTGAGGAAGCACTTCATAGATTAGTAGAAATTTACTATAAAATAGGTCTAGAAGATGAAGCAAAATCAGCAGCAGCAATTTTGGGATACAATTATAATTCTAGCAGGTGGTATCAAGAGTCTTATAAAATTATAAATAAAAATTACAAAATGCCCAAACCAGAGAACATAAAGAAAAATGAAGGTTTATTAAAAAGAACTGTAAATAAACTACTTAAAAAATAAATGAAAAATCAAAAACAAAGATTAATTGAATTATACAAAGAAAAAATTTCACTATTTGAAAAATATAATGAAGCATATTTTAAAAAAGATAGACCACTTATAGACGATGCAAAATTCGATAAATTAAAGAATGAAATTTTAGAATTAGAAAAAAAAAATAAGTTTTTAAAAAATGTTAAATCAATTAAAAATATTGTGGGATCAAAACCATCGAATAAATTTAAAAAAATAAAACATCTTACTCCTATGCTTTCTCTATCTAATGCTTTTAAAAAAGAAGATATGGAAGACTTTCTTAGTAAAATAAATAATTTCTTAAATATGAACAATAAGAATTTAGAACTTTCATCAGAACCTAAAATTGATGGTATTTCAGCTACATTGATTTATGAAAAGGGAGTTTTAACAAAAGGTTTGTCTAGAGGTGATGGGATAACAGGAGAAGACATATTGCAAAATTTAATGACAATAAGGGATAT
>Ga0209359_10000057_pt1 | contig 21747 bp, 29 predicted proteins | sample MarorgKNORR_S2LV_FD_188224 | JGI IMG/M metagenome (GOLD analysis project Ga0209359, IMG submission 188224) | Marine microbial communities from the Southern Atlantic Ocean, analyzing organic carbon cycling - Surface_A/KNORR_S2/LV (SPAdes) (version 2) | ecosystem: Environmental > Aquatic > Marine... | reverse complement strand
TAACGATAATTTCGAAGACTTAAACGGAAGATTCCCTACAGCAGCAAGTGGTGAAAACTTAGGTGCAATCGGCGAAGGTATATTTGAAAGTGCTACAAATTCTAAATTAAGTTTTAAGAAAATTATTGGTGGTGACAATATTACACTTACTTCTTCTATAACTGGCATTACAATTACATCACCATCAAGTTTAGATCAATTAATTGCTGTTTCTGATAACGGTACTGTAACTGTTACTAGAGGGCAGACAATGTCTATTCAAGGCTCTAACGGAATAACTACTTCTGTTACAGGGCAAAATTTATTTGTAAGTGCTACAAATGGTGTATTAGAAGCAGACGGTGCTCCTAAATTATCCACACAATTAGATGCAAATAATAATAATATTATTAACGGTGGTAGCATTACAGCAAGTGCGTTTAATGGTCCAATAGAAGGACTTGTATATGGTGTTGATGTACGAGATCTGCAAGCAGCGGCTGGTAATAATGCATTTGACTTTGGAAAATTAAGTCAACGTTATACTAATTTACTAGACTTCCTGCAAAGAGAAACAGATGTCGATATGGGTAAATTTGTAAATCCTGGTGTTTCAACTGCAATAATAGACCTAGAGACGATCGCATCATAAATTCCGATAAATACTTAAAAGTTAGGAATTAAAATGGCAGTATTTTGGACACAGTTTTCTGGGCAAACATTACAAACATTAACTGAAGGCGTTTCTACTACAGTAGATTTACCTTTAGATTTGAGTATTGTATCAGAAGATTCTAGCCTTTATACTGTTACACACATAAGTGGCGACTTACCACTAGGTATGGTGTTACAGGATAATTCAATAACAGGCACACCAAGAGAAGTTGCTAGAGATACAGAATACAAGTTTGTATTAAGGGCTTCTTACAATAATCAAATAAGTGATAGAACATTTATAATAAAAGTAGTCGGGCCAGATACGCCTACATGGAAAACAGCAGAAGGATTACTTCCAGTAGGTCAAAACGATATGTTCTTTATTTTGGACAATACGCCTATCGACTTTCAACTAATAGCTGAAGATTCAGATCAACTAGCAGGACAAAAGCTAGAATACTTTGTAGGTTCAGGCGATGGGGAACTTCCACCAGGTATTACTTTGACTACAGACGGAAAGCTAGTTGGTATAGTTGATCCAATACTTGCTATTGAAAAACGATTAGATACAGGAAATTACGATGGTATACAATATGATGCTGTTGGATACGACTTTGGTTTAAGAAGTAATAACGGATTTGATAGTTTCTTCTATGATACTACAATTTATGATTTATCAGTTCCTACAAGGTCACCAAGAAAATTAAATAGAAATTATGAATTTATTGTTTCTGTAAACGATGGTGATACTATTGCAAGAAGAAAATTTAAAATTTTTGTAGTAGGAGATGACTTTGTAAGATCTGACAATACAATAATGCAAGTTGACACTGGTGTATTTACAGCAGACAATACACATATACGAGTACCAATATGGCTAACCCCAAGAAACTTTGGTTATCGAAGAGCTAACAATTATGTAACATTATTTTTAGATGTATTAGATACTAACGAATTATTAGGAGTTCTTACATATACGCTACAAGAAGTAAACGACGACGGAAGTACAAGCACACTACCTGAAGGTTTATACTTAGATAGTACTACAGGAGAAATTGCTGGTCGGGTACCTTACCAACCAAATGTTACAAAAGAATATAAGTTTACCGTAAAGGCTAGTAGATTTGGACCTGCAACAAATAAGCAATATGTAAATTTAGCTGTCCACGAAGATACTCCAGTAGGATCTAACACTTTAAAGGTTACAAAAAATCAAGATGTATCTTTACTAGTTGGTAGACAAATTGAAATTGATGAAAGATCATTTACAATTACAAAAGTTGATACAACAGAATCAGCTGATTATGATGTAATTTACTTAGGTCAAAATATAACTGTTACAGTATTTGAAAATGCATTACCAAATCAAACAGAAATTAAAATTAACAAAATAGGAAATCCTTATCTTACAAATATTATAGGAAAACAACTTACATTTGGTGATTTCAATTATACTGTTGCTACTGTTGACCCAAATGAAAAAGTTTACAGATGTAGAATAAATCATACTTCAAGCACATTTGCTTCAGATTTTAACAAAACTCGTTGGGAAGAAGTTGTCGGAGCATCAACTACTGGTGTAACAACTTGGAATTCAGAAGCTGAATATGTTGTAGATCAACAAGTAAAATACAATGCAACAAACTTTGAAAAAATAACTGTTAGTACAAATATAGCAACAACTGTTTATGCTGGTGCTGTTACTCCAATTGAGTTAATACCGTTATATACAACAAGAATAGTAAAAGAAAACGAACCTTTTGAATTTAATTTATATAATGCCCTTGAAAATGAAAGAGCAGAAGCTAACAAAACTTTTACAGTTAGTACACTAGGTGATGTAGATTCTACTATAACTTGGAAGACTCCTGCAAAATTTGAAAGTATAAGTGCTAATTATGTTTCGAACTTATCGGTAATAGCATCAAGTAATGTTCCAAACGCAAAATTAATTTATGTGTTATCTGGAGGGAAACTTCCACCAGGATTAACTTTATTACTTGACGGATCTATATCAGGTAAAATTACAACTTTTGGAAGTAATGCACTAACACAATTTGACACAGGAACTTTTATACTAGATGGTAATACATCAACTATAGATAGAAAATTTACATTTGAAGTTTCAGTACAAGATCAATTTAAATATAGCGTAACTAAAAAAGAATTTAATATTACTATAGGTGATCCTGATAATAAAACATATAGTAATATATTTGCTAGACCAATGTTAAAGCAAACACAAAGAACAGCCTTCAATACTTTTATTAGTAATACTGAAGTGTTTAATCCAGAATACATTTATAGACCAGATGATCCTAATTTTGGAATACAGAGAAAAATTAACATGCTTGTATATTCAGGTATTGAAACTAAAACAATAGATCATTACGTTGCAGCAATAGCTAAGAATCATAAAAGAAAAAGTTTTAAATTAGGATCTGTAAAAACGGCGGTTGCAAAACTTCCAGGGACACAAGATATTGTTTACGAGGTTGTATACTTAGAAGTATTAGATCCTTACTTACCTGCAAAAGGTGATGTAAAGAAGCACATAAAAATAGATAACAAAGAAAAACTTTTAGCAAGTGAATCTCAGTTTGGTGACAAGCCTTCGCCGTTTATTAGTTTTAGTTTTCAATCAAGAACACTAGGTGATAGTACAGAAGGAGTTGTAAACGTTATTCCTAGTCAAGGTAACCTTAGTGTCTTACAAAGATCAGGAGTAGAAGTTAATGCAGGACAAAATAATGAAATATTTGTAGGGTTACGCGACTTGTCAACAGTAACCTTTCCAGCTACTATAAGCTCTTACATAGCAGACGAAACAGCAACAAGCCCTTGGTATTTAGAATCAGTAAATACTAATACTATAAAAGTAGACTCTAATGCAATTAATAGTGATCAAAGAAATGACACTAAAAAATACATCTCAAATATAAAAAATATGAGAGACAATATTGCCGAAAGTGGTGCTACTGTAAGAAACTTTTTACCGCTCTGGATGAGAACTGCCCAAGAAGGACAGTTACAAGAGTTAGGTTATGTGGCTGCTATACCACTATGTTATACAATAGCTGGTAAGAGTAAAATTGTTAAAAATGCAATAGACTTCCAAAATTTTAACTTTACACAGCTAGATTTTGATATAGATCGCTATATAATAGACAATACAACAGGAAATACAAATGAGCAATACTTACTATTCGCAAATTACCAGTTTAACATATAAAAGCAATAAATACTATATAAATAAAGATAGGAGAGATCATTAATGGCTAGTAACATACTTACAAGTGATATAAACGAATTATATCCAGTCGCCGGTGCTGATAACGACAGTCAGGGATTTAGAGATAACTTCCGTCTAGTTAAAACAGGGTTAGCAACAGCGGCTACAGAAATAACCAGCTTGCAAACCACTACCGCAAAGTTAAACGCTAGTAACGACTTTAACGGAAACGTAATAAGAGAAGCAAATTTTATTGCTAATTCTGAAGAAGTTTATGTAACAGACGAGATTGTATCAAGTCAAAACATAAGATTTGTAAACGGTAATTATCAAATTATTACAGTCGGTGCTGATGTAACACTTACATTAACTGACTGGCCTGCTACAGGTAAATTAGGTAAAATACGTTGTGCAGTAAAGGGCGATGGAACTTCAAGGTTAGTAGAATTTTCCGCTGGCCCAAATAACGTGTTTAAGAAAGATTCTAATTGGCCTGCAAGTTTTCTAGCTGTTAGTACTACAGATCCAATTTTCATTGACCTATGGTCAAGTGATGGTGGACTAACTGTATACGGACAGTATCATGGCCAGTTTACCGCTTAATCCATTTGTAGACGATTTATCAGATATTTCTACTAACGATCTATCTGACAAAATAAACGACCTTTCTAAAAAGTATTTCATGACTACTAATCCTGAAGTACAAAATCAAATTAGAGTAGTTTTGGAAATGTATAGAGCCGAAGCTGTAACAAGACAAGCCAAAGAAACATTAAATCAATCATCTGATAAAGAAAATGGCGAAAATAGTCTTGACAATTTGATTAATATCAGTTAATATATAAAGATGCTTATGAAAACAGATTCTCTTGGTATACCCAGATTCTCAAATAAAGATCTAGTCGATATGATCTATAGTGGCCATATTGACAAGTGTCATGTAGTTCTGTGCGACCCAGATGATGATGTTTATAAATTTAATAAAGCAATGCGTGAAGAAGGTTTAACTGAGCTTCCAACATATATTCCATTAGATGTTGACGAAAAGACTTTTGACGGAGTATGTCAAAGCGAATGGTTTATGCCTGACAAATATAAAGATATTAATGTATATGAATATGTGCTAGGCAAGTTAAAAACACCAGCAACTGATAGCACTATGAAGCGTGTTTGGGCAGAATTAGATGCTTTTAAAGAACGTGATTTGCACAATCTATTACGATATATGATATATCTTGTAGATTTTATGCGTGAAAACAATATTGTATGGGGTGTAGGAAGAGGATCTAGTGTAGCATCGTATGTATTATACTTAATTGGTGTACATAAGATAGATTCAATCCACTTTGCCCTGGACTACCAGGAGTTCCTGAGATAAGTAAGTATATAACTAAGGAGGTATCATTATGCCAATGAAACAACAAGGTCGAACAATTTACAAATCAATGCAAGGTAAGCAAATTGATATGGACCTATTACGTCAAAGAAACGAATTAACTCCGGCAGTAGGTAATGCACAAGTTAATGCACGTGGTGACGAATTAGGCCCAGGTGGTAAAATTATTCGAAAAAAAGAGGATGTACTAAAAGATTACTATGAAAATTCTTCTAGTATGCCAGAAGAAATAGCAGTAAAACGTGCTCCAAAACAAGAAGCAGCACCAGAACCTGTTACTGAAAAGAAAACTAAAACTAGAACTGCAACACCAAAAATACCTGATGTTGCTTCTGTTGTGCCTGAAGGTAAAGACCTAACTGATGATTGGGTTGAAGACGATGACGGCAATTTTGTAAAACCTGAAGATTTAGCTAAGAAAGAAGACTAAAAATGGCAAACCATTTAAAAACTTATAAAGGAAAGCCGCGGGCAGTTGGTAATAGAGTTCTTGTAAGTGATATGTATTTTGGAGAACAAAAAACCGCAGGCGGAATTATTCTAAATAATGATGACGGCAAAGTACATGGGATCTATCCTAGATGGGGGAAAGTGTTTTCAAAAGGTCCTCGAAATAAAGATGACTATAATGTAGGCGATTGGATCTTAATCGAACATGGTCGTTGGACTAGGAGTATGCAAGTAGAATTTGATGATGAAACACACGAACTACGTATGATTGAATCTGAAAGTATATTAGCATACTCTAACGAAAAACCAAAAGATACTTATATTGGAAAAGAATATGGTAATGGTGATGCAGTTGATACTGGGTTTGGTGCTCATACTGCACCATTAAACGAAATGGCAGCAATGTCAAACAACCAATAGGAGGACTACGTGGCTGATATTGATTTAAACAAATATAAAGAATTCGTAGATGCAGTAACATCTAACGAAAGTAAAAATAATAACGACTTCCAAACTCGTTGGACACATTTAGAAAATCAACGAGATGCTAACATGCCACGATTGCTTACGGCCGCTTTAGGACTAGGAGCAGAAGCAGGCGAGTTTACTGAAATAATTAAAAAAATTATCCTACAAGGAAAGCCACTAGACAAAGATAACATTTATCACATGCAACGTGAGCTAGGTGATGTTATTTGGTATTGGATGCAAGGATGTATGGCACTTAACATAGATCCAAATGATGTTATCCAAATGAACATAGATAAACTAAAGTCTAGATACCCCGGCGGCAACTTCTTTGCCCATTATTCCGAAAATAGAAAAGACGGCGATATTTAACCAAAAAAAACTCTTGACCTTTTAGTAATTTTACGTTATAATAAACATAAAGTTAAGGAGTATATTTTGGCTACACATGGAATGATCGATTTGGAAACACTAGGCGTTGAGCCTGATAGTGTTATTATCACCTTAGGTGCAATTAAATTTAACCCTTTCAGTGATGATGAACCAGATAAAGGATTATATCTTCGTGGTGATATAGAAGAACAATCAGAAAAATATAATCGAACTATTGATAACAACACACTAGAATGGTGGAGCAAACAGCCTCAAAAAATACAAGACGAGGCATTTGGAGATCATGATAGAGTTACTGTAACAGAAATGTTGCGACAACTTAATAAATGGTGTGTAGGGTTAGATTATATTTGGTGTCAAGGTCCTACATTTGATTTTGTAATGCTTCAACACTTGTACAAAAGTGCAGAAACTCCTGTGCCTTGGAACTATTGGCAGATACGTGATTCTCGAACATTATTTAAAATGATGCCTCAGGATCCGCGTAAAGCTATTCAAGAACAGCTACATAATGCATTAGCTGATTGTTATTATCAAGCAAAATGTGTACAACAATCATATAAACACTTTGGAGTTAAAAAATGAACAGTATAGTATTAGTAACCGTTATTGCAGGACAAATTGTAAGCTCGGCAACATTTGCAGACCTTAATGCTTGTAAACAAGCAAGAGAACAAATTGTAGATCAAAAAGATGTTAGTGCTTACTGTATCTATAAAGAAGTAAAACCTGATCGCAGTAAAGAGATGTTTAAGATCTTTGCCGATATGATTAAAGAACTAGGAGAATTAGAACAGTAATGAAAGACTTATGGGTAGAAAAATACCGTCCAACAACGGTAAAAGGATATGTGTTCAGAGATGATGCACAAAGGAATCAAGTAAATAACTGGATAAAAGAAAAGACTATTCCTCATTTGTTGTTTAGTGGTAATGCAGGTATTGGTAAAACAACACTTGCAAAACTTTTGTTAAACGAACTAGAAGTAAACGACTTAGACATATTAGAAATAAATGCTAGTCGTACAAATAGTGTAGATGACGTAAGGGATAAGATTGTAAACTTTGTTCAAATGATACCATTTGGAGATTTTAAATGTGTACTACTTGATGAGGCTGATTATCTTAGTCCTAGTGCCCAAGCGGCTTTACGAGGTGTTATGGAAGAATATCACACCACTGCAAGGTTTATTCTTACTTGTAATTACCCCAACCGTATTATCCCTGCTCTGCACAGTCGTTGTCAAGGTTTTCATATTGCTAAAATAGATCAAACAGAGTTTACTGCTCGTGTAGCAGAAATATTAATAGCTGAAGGTGTCACTCCAAATATAGATATATTAGACACTTATGTAAAAGCAACATATCCAGACTTACGTAAATGTATTAATACTGTACAAATGAATGTGCAAGACAATAGTTTACTTAAACCAAACGAAGGGGATACAGGCGAAACAGACTGGAAACTTGAAATGGTTGAACTATTTAAAGCAGGTAAAATACAAGCCGCACGTAAATTACTTTGCGGAGCAGTTAGGCCGGAAGAGATGGAAGAAATTTATCGTTGGTTGTACGACAACATTGAATTGTTCGGTGATGATGAAAAACAAGACACAGCCGTACTAACAATTAAACAAGGACTTGTTGATCATACACTTGTAGCAGATCCAGAAATTAATTTGGCGGCTACGTTAATTAGACTAGCTAGAATCTAAATATATTATGACTTATCTTGTAAACGAAAATTGCATTAAGTGCAAGCACATGGATTGTGTAGAAGTATGTCCAGTAGATTGTTTTTATGAAGGTGAAAATATGCTTGTCATTAATCCTGATGAGTGTATAGATTGTGGTGTGTGCGAACCAGAATGTCCTGCAGAAGCTATTGTACAGGATAGTGTATATGAAGGAAGTGAACTACAAAAATGGTTAGACTTAAATACAAAGTATTCAAACATATGGCCTAATATTACAGAGATAGGTGAGCCGCCCGAAGATGCAGAAGAATGGAACGGAGTTCCTAATAAATTAGAGGAGCATTTTAGTGATAAACCCGGAAAAGGTAGTTAATAAAAAATTAATCAATGATATTATTAGAATTGATGTTCTTGAAGAAGAAATAGAATACTACAAAACCCTGTTACAACCACATGACACAGGACACATACACACTACAATAGGATTTTTGAAAAGACGAATAGAAGATTTAAAAGGAGAATCGCCATGGCCGTTAGATTAATTTCATACAGTAAAGCATCAGAATTTTCAGTTTGGGGTAATGACACACCGTTGGATTGTCAAGACTTAATTGCTTTTTGTGCAAGAGTCAGTAATCCATCTAATCAAATGAATACTGAAACAAGTGCAAAATTAATAAAATACCTTGTAAAAAATGCACATTGGTCACCATTAGAAATGGTGAATGCATGTCTTGAAATAGAAACTACAAGAGATATTGCACATCAAATTGTAAGACATAGAAGTTTTAGTTTCCAAGAATTTAGTCAACGTTATGCTAATCCAGAAGATATGGCAGATACATTTCAAACTAGAGAAGCTAGACTACAAGATGCTAAAAATAGACAGAACAGTATAGAGATAGACATAGACAGTGACTTACATGACGAATGGAGTCGTCAGCAAAGGAAAGTTATTGATCAAGCACGTATTGCCTACGAATGGGCTATACATAACGGTATTGCAAAAGAACAAGCTCGTGTAGTTCTTCCTGAAGGCTGTACTAAAACAAGACTATATATGAATGGAACACTTAGGAGTTGGATACACTATATAGAATTAAGAAGTGCAAATGGCACACAAAAAGAACATATGGAAATAGCAAAAGAATGTGCAACAGTTATTGCAAAAATATTTCCTTTGATGGATGAGCTTTGATAAAAGACTTATACAATATTTGGAATATACAATCCCATAATATCCATGGTGAAGAATTTACAGGGTACGAACCTGTTTATGACCAATTAGATCAACTTGACAAGCCTGCCTTTAACAAAGACCCAGAAGCAACTGTAAACAAAGTATTTGACATTTATAGATCAATTAATATTGTACCTATCCTTTATTATACTGAAAAAGGGTTAATTAATTCTATTAGAGATTTTAGATCAATTAGCTACAATTCAGTTAAAGACGGAAGAATAAGTTTAGGCAATAATAGAGGTCAGCCTTTAAGTAGATTTTTATTTCCAAATATGATGACTGCGGAACCTAAAGGTAGAGGTAGTAATAGTTTAAAAGATAGATTCTATAATGATACAAAACTTAAAAGAGCTATACGCATTTGTTATGAAATGCGTGAAGGACACAAATTGGTTTATCCTACGGCACTACGTAGAGCTTTAGAATTAGTTACAGGAGAAAATATACAAAACTTTAAGCCACAAAATGCTAGAGCTATTGTTGAACATTTATGTCCTGTGCTTTGGGGTAATGTATATGATTATAGTGCAGGTTATGGTGGTAGGCTTTTAGGCATTAGTTGTAGTAACATGAACTATAGCTATACAGGAATAGATCCTAACACTGAAACAGTAAAATACTTAAATTATTTTAATAATTTATTAGAAGAAGCAGTTGGCGTAAAAGGCAATATAATACAGGATGTGAGTGAAGAATATCAGCCAACAGATATTGACTTAGCCTTTAGCTCTCCTCCTTATTTTAACTTGGAGAAATATTCAGATGAAGATACACAATGTATGGTACGTTATAGCACCCTTGACGAATGGTTTAGTGGATATGCTGAGCCTACTATTAAACGCATTTATAAGAGTCTTAACGCAGATGGAATATTCGCTACAAACATTGCGGATTACAAAACCTACGGAAAAAAAGAATACGAAGTCGTCGATGACTGGATTCAAATATCTAAACGAATAGGTTTTAAACATGTAAGTACTATTAAGATGATGTTGAATACAAGGCCAGGAGTAGGTAATCAAAAACTTGCTGGTCGAGAAAAATGGGAAGGCGTATATGTCTTTGCCAAGTAGGAGGTAGAATGAAATTTGATAATATACCAGAGTGGGATTGGCGTAATTTAAAAACAAAAGACCCTGTAGACTATAAAAACTACGACAGTTTATTTGAATTTTGTAAAGCTACTAGTAACTACCATTTTGATGAAACACGTGACGATACTGTAGGTGAAGTTCCCACACATATTCCTGTTTGCGAATTTAAAGGTGATTGGGAGGCAGAAACAGCTGAACTTATACAAAGCACAACTCCTGCTACTTTTAATTACAGATCAGATATTAGAATGGACAATAATAACAAGTTAGAATATAACGACTTTAAAAAATGGGGTTATGACATTGAATCAGAAGAAAATAGTTATGCAGTTCTTAATAGATATATGCAAAAAGATTTTCCTATAGTATTTAAGAAAATAGCAAAACTCTTTTGTTTTGATCATCCTGCTGGAAAGAAAAATGGTAGACCAAATATTAAATTTGATGTGCAGATGCCTGGACAAATGTTTTATTGGCATTTAGATAACTTTGGTGGATTACTACAAAGTCAAAGAGAAGACTATAATAAGTTTGCCGCATGCGATTATGACCAAAGACTAATAATGAGAGTAATTATATTTTTAGATAACCAAAAACAAGGACAAGTTTGGAAACAAGGTAATAACTTTTTAACTTGGAAAAAAGGTGATTGTTTTACATGGCCTTGGAGAGATATTCCACACGGTACAGCAAACTTTGGACATGACCCTAGGCCTACATTAAATATTACAGGCGAAGTTACAGAAGAAACATATGAATTTTTAAAAACATGCCCAAGGAAAATTAATTTATGACCCCAGAATTAAAAGAGTATTTAAATACTTTTTTTAGATACAGACCCGAAGGTAATGGAAATCTCCGCAAATTTAATAGACCATTTAAATGGCAAAACGTAGAAAAAGACCTTGATTTAATTAATTCATTAAATCCTACTTTAGTTTTAGACATTGGATGCGGCGATAATAGATATAAGTCATTAGTGAATAATTTAATAGGTATTGACATTGTATATAATCCTCTAGTTGACATTGTAGGAGATTTTACTAATTTAGATTTTCAAGATAATAGTGTTGATGCTATAATAGCGTATGGATCAATTAATTTTGGAGATGAAGAATTAATTGTCAAACAATTACAAGAAGTTTATAGGGTTTTACGTAAAGATGGTATTATTTGTTTTAGAGGTTCTAGTGGAGAAAGGAAATTTATGTATAAATGGACTGAAAAAAAATGCTATAAATTTACAAAACAATTTAACTTTAAACTATTAGAAAAACCTCAAATTATTTTTAGACTTAATAATAAAGGAGAACTTAACGAGAAATGGGAAGATAGAAGATCTCAGAGAGATCAAAACAATCCAACGGTCAGTCGATCACTTACCAGACTCTGGTGGACATGGCAAAAAGTAGAGGAATAAATCCCCTACTTTTCATTAAAGACTATTCGTCTCCATATACTTGTAACACTTCTTTCACTGCATTATGCCTTTCAATATCTCTTTGCCCAAACCGGACTATGTCCAAGTGTGTTGCATTGCCTGCAGAATTAAGTAGATCAACAAAGTTGATTAACCCGTTATCTCGCATGCGATCTGCCTGTGCTAGATCTCCGGTAACCGCCATCTTAGAGTTTTCGCCTAAACGTGTAAGTAACATTTTCATTTGACTAGCAGTTGCATTTTGCATTTCATCTGCTAATATAAAACTATTTTTAAATGTTCTACCACGCATATAAGCCAGTGGGGCGATCTCAATTATACCTTCATTTATCATTCCTTCTATTTCTTTAGCATTAAAATACTCCCTTAATACGTCAAATATAGGCCTTGTCCATGGAGCCATTTTTTGTTCTAATGTACCTGGTAAGAAGCCTAAATCTTCGTCAACTGACACAGCTGGTCTTGTGACTATGATTTTATCAAGTGTGCCTTCTTTAAATAACTTAACCGCTACCTGCACAGCCAATAATGTTTTGCCTGTTCCTGCTGGACCAATACCGAAGACTATATCTTTTTGTTGGTCAAGTAGTTTTAACACGTATGTTTCTTGGTTTTTATTTCGTGGAAGAATATTTACTTGTTTCTGTTGTTTTTGGAATTGTTTGATTTCAACTACGTTATTATAGTTGTTTATTGAGTTGTTACGCCTGCGTTTTGCACCCATTAAGTGTCCTCCTGTGGATATTGACATAAGGCCGCATTTCCTATGGTATAGGAAGCTGGTCCCTACAAAGTATTTACCTTTAAGACTGTATTAAAAAATAGTCTGTTATCTTTTTGATACGATAAATAAGTATAGTAGAATTTAGAACAGGATTTAACCATGCAAGATATATACGATGTCATAGAAAACGTAAACAATATCTATGATAGTAACTCTGCATTCGAAGTGCTTAAAGACTTTGAACGAGTTATTGATGAATTAGATATTTACGTTTACGATAACTGGAAGGACGGAGAACTAGTTTCCGGACCTAAAATCACTAGACATTGGGTGTCTTGCTCATTTATGTGGCCTTTAAAAAACATGCCAGATCCAATGGGCGGCAAACGTTTGCTAGACTATGATTGCAAAGTAAGAATGGGTAAAGATTTCATAATTAAACCTAGAAAAATTCGTAAACCTGACGATATCAGACCTGGAACTAAAAAAGGTAAATTAGACAAAGTAGCAATTTGGTTAGTACAAATTGATATGCCTAAAAAATTAATCCAGACCATTTACAGTGGATACGACGAATTACAAAACTTCGAGCAAGAACCAGCTACAGGAGGGCAATCACAAGAACTAGGACAGAGCGAAGCAGATCAAGCAGTAGCTGCACCAGGAGCGCCACCGGCACCACCGGCAGACGCAGCACCAGCTCCTGAAACACCACCAGCTGAAGGAGCAGTATAATGGGATTACAAAAAGCTGACTTAAAAGATATGGTAGATCATATTTTTGAAATTGATAGTTTCAAAAGTAAAATGGGTGAAGATAATAACATTGTTACATTAAGTTTTAGTACTAAAACAAACGAAACTGCAAAAGATCTTGTTAATTTTTTAGAAAAAGGTTATCCATTTATTTTAGATGCTGACGCAACGTCAGGAGAACAAAGAGATGGAACATATAAAGTTTTTGTAGAAATGGAACGTAACAATTCTGTTCCAGACCAAATTTTAGAAATAATTGATGGTGTAAGCAAACTAGCAGGACATGACAGATTTAAATTTCGTTATTATAAAAACTTTAGGTCTATGGAAGCTACATTAGATAACTTACAGGAAAATATTCCTGCTGACCCAGATGACTATGGAATTAAAATACAAAATGTTGCGTTAGAAAGTTACTCTAACTTTTTTAACAAGAGCTTTTTAGAGTCTGTAGAAATGCATAACAATATATTAGCTATTAAAAAGATCCACGGAGATCCTTTGTACTTTAATTTTATAGATATAGGTGATAAGGATTATATACTAAACAGTATTAATGAAACTATATCTGTTGACGACAACAACTTTGCTGAAATAATATATTTGAGCAAGTATTTAGGCGACTACAATATTACAAAGTTTGGCAACAAACTTACTTTCGAAAACAAAAATAAAGTTCTTGTGTTAACCCGTATTAACACTTAAAAAATAGGAGATGTAACTTGGGTAAAGAACACTTTAAATTTGACTTTGACGAATGGATGGCTGAAGAGCTTATTCATCGTGATGATTGGAAAGATTGGTACGAAGCAATGTGCGAAATCTTACCATTATGGGAAGTCGATACAATAGAAAGAGTAGCAGGATTTATTGCTCAATGTGGACACGAGTCCGGCGGCTTTAGAGTATTAAGTGAAAACTTAAACTATAGCGCCAAAGCATTGAATACAATATTTCCTAAATACTTTAAACGAGCAGGAAGGGAAGCAAATGAATATCATAGACAACCTGAAAAAATTGCGAACGTTATTTACGCAAATAGAATGGACAACGGCGATGCATCATCCGGTGACGGGTGGACATTCAGAGGCGGCGGCATTCTTCAGCTTACCGGTAGATATAACTACACAGAATTCGGTAAAGCAGTCGACAAAACGCCGGAAGAAGCGGTCGAGTACGTCAGGACCAAAGCAGGCGCATTAGATAGTGCATGCTGGTTTTGGGATACCAATAACATTAATAAATATTGCGACAATCAAGATATTGTTGGAATGACTAAACGTATTAACGGTGGTACTATTGGTTTAGACGATCGTAAGAAACATTACTTACATGCATTAGATGTGTTTGGTGGAGATTATGAAGAACCAGAAACAGATTACAATCAAACTATTCGTCAAGGATCACGTGGTCCGTTAGTCGCAGAAGTACAAGAAAAATTAGATATAACACCAGCTGATGGAATATTTGGTCCAGGTACAGCAAAAATTGTTAAACATTGGCAAAGTTCAAACGGACTTGTTGCTGATGGTATTGTAGGACCTAAGACGCTGGGAAAGTTACTAGGGTAGGTAGGACAGTGGGATTAAAACTTGCAGGTATAATGTTAGTTGTGATGTGTGCCATGGGCGGACTAGGATACTGGTATTATAATGACACACAAGAAAAGCTCGCAACTCTTCATGAAAATAATGCAAAGTTAGAAACGGCAGTAGCTATAAGCGAAGAGACCGTTTCGACTTTGAGAGCAGACTATGCCAAAGCAACTGAAGAGTTACAAAAAGTAAACGAAGAATTTGCAAACATTAGAGCACAAAATAACGTGTTAAGTAAAAAACTTGCAAAGCACGATCTTTCTGTACTAGGTGCTGGTAAGCCTGGACTAGTTGGAAAAATAATAAACAATGCTAGTGAAAAAGCAGGCCGCTGTTTTGAAATATTAAGCGGTGCAGAATTAAATGAAAAAGAAAAAGGAGCAAAAAATGGTAAAGCATTCAATAGCGAGTGTCCTTGGCTGTGGCCTGGCAATACTGCTACTAAGTAGTTGTTCAACACCCGTACAAAAAATTGAAGTTACTGCTAAACCTATTGAGAAGCCTCAGTTAACTCTGCCACCTGTTGATAAAGTAGAAATGAAAGAAGTTAAGTGGATTATTATTACTGAAAAAAATTACAAGGAAGTTTTTGCTGAATTAAAAAAGAACGGCAGACCATTAGCAATTTTTGGATTAACTGATAAAGGATACGCTAATTTAGGATTAAATTTTAGTGATATAAGAGCATTAGTACAGCAACAAAAAACTATTATCGCCGCATACGAAGCATACTATAAAAATGCTGAAAAAGCATTAGAAAATGCAAATAAACAAGTTGATGAAGTAAATCAAGAAGTAAAAGAGTTAAATAGTAAGCAACCAGAGGAATCAACATTGCAAAAACTTAACCCTTTTAATTAGGAAGACATATGTGGGAAATAATAGAAAGAATGGCAACTGATAGGCTGTGGATCTATACAGGTATAGGTGGTAGTTTATTTGGTGCTGCTTTTCTTATGTATTTCAAAGACACTAGAGCAGGACTTTGGTGCTACGCAAAATTTGATATGACTCTTGATTATCTAGTCGAAAGATGGGGGTTAACTTGGTTTGAACAACCAACAGATGCGTGGAGGAAAAAATATCCTTACGTTACTAAGAAAATTGACGAGCTAGAAAAACGGATAAAACAATTGGAGGGCAAAAATGCCAAGAAAAAGTCCTGAAGAATTAAATGCAAAACCAGCACCTAAAAAAGTAGATGCTGAAGTAGTTGTGCCTGCATCAAGCACTGGTGCAACTAAAAAAGTAAAATTAGATTTAGAAGTAGATACAAGTGTAAAAGACTTAGGACCAAATCCTTTTGCTAAAATTATACACATGGCAAGAGCTGTAGATGCTTGGAGAATTTTTCCAAGAATCTTTATTACTACATATATAATTTTATTATATAAATGTGTGATTTGGTATATGGACCTCCCCAACCCAACCATGGAGCAGTCAGGATTGATATCAATTGTTGTTGGTGCTGGTGCTGCATGGTTCGGCCTTTATACCAGCTCTCGTAAATAGACCCTGTTTTTTAAATAAGTACTAGTATGGACTACTATGACATACTAGGTGTATCAAAATCAGCCTCAGATAAAGAACTAAAGTCAGCATATAAGCGTAAAAGTATGGAGCATCACCCTGACCGCACAGGAGGAAGTGATGAAAAGTTTAAAGAAATAAATGAAGCATATAGTGCGTTAAGTGATCCTGAAAAACGTCAAATGTACGACCAGTTTGGTACAACTGATCCTCAACAAGCAGGGCCACAAGGTTTCCAAGATTTTCATTTTACAGCAAATGGATTTCAAGGTGGGATTGATATTAATGATTTAATGAGGCAGTTTGGAATGGGAGGTTCACCGTTTGGACAAAGGCAACCGCCAATGAAAAACCAAGATATTACAGTTATAGTGCCATTAGGATTAGATGAAGTATATACAGGAAAAACAATAAGACTTAGTTATGAGCTACAAAAAGGTGGTGTGCAAACACATGAAATAACTATTCCTCCAGGGATACATGATGTTATTAAATATAGAGGATTAGGTAATAACGGTATAGACGGAATACCAAGAGGTGATTTATTTGCTAAAATAAAAGTAAATGATAGTAGTAATTGGAAGAGATCTGGTTTAGATTTACATACTGTTGTTCCTGTAAATATATTTGATTTAATACTAGGTACAGAAATACAAGTTACTACACCAGAAGGAAAAAATTTATCTGTAAAAGTTCCAAAAGGAAGCCAACCTACAGTAATTTTTAGTATACATGGGTACGGAATACCTGATATGCGTACAGGCGCTAGAGGAATAATATTTGTAAGACTCAAAACAACTGTGCCTCAGATCGACGATCAAGACGTTTTAGATCGAATAACTACAATAAAGAAAGACTTGACAAACAACTAAGAAATATATATAATGTATGTAATAACACACTTTCAAGAAACAAGGAAAATAAGATAGAATGGTAGAACCTAACGAAGAACTACAACTAGTTTTTGATAAAGCTATTAAAGATGCTAAGAAGCTAAACCACGAATATGTTACATTAGAGCATCTATTATTTTCAATGCTGTGTTCAGAAAACTTTTATAATCTTTTAAAAGGTTATGGATGTACTATTGATAACATGAAAACACAGTTAGAAAATTATTTAAAAACAGGGCTAGACGAGATAAGCATGGAAAAAGGTGCTCGTTATAAACCTAAGAAAACACAAACTGTTGAAAGAGTTTTAAATAGAGCTTTTACACAAGTACTATTTGCTGGTCGTCCGCACATTACACTAAGTGATGTTTTGTTAAGTATACTATCTGAAAAGAAATCTCATGCGGCTTTTTACTTAGATCAAAGCGGAGTTGATAAGGATAAATTTGCTGAATATGTTAGTTCAGAATTAGGTCAAGATGATGCAGAAAATGCCAGTGCAAGTCAACGAGCATTAAACGCATTTACTACAAATTTAAATGAAGAAGTTGCAAGAAATAAAGTAGATCCTGTTATTGGTAGGATTGACGAACTTGAATCAATATCATTGGCTTTAGGAAGACGCACAAAAAATAATGTTTTACTTGTTGGTGATCCTGGAGTTGGAAAAACTGCTATTGCAGAAGGACTTGCATGGAATATTGTAAACGGCGCAGTACCTGAATTCCTTAAAGAATATAATGTTTATATGTTAGACATTGGTGCTATGTTAGCTGGAAGTAAGTATCGTGGAGACTTTGAAGAAAGATTTAAATTAGTACTGTCAGGACTACGTCGAAAAGGTAAAACAATTATGTTTGTCGACGAAGCACATATGATGAATGGTGCTGGCACAGCAGGGGCAGGTGGTTCTAATGATCTTGCAAACATGTTAAAGCCTGCTTTGACAAAAGGAGATTTGAAAGTAGTTGCATCAACTACTTGGGAAGAATATAGAAAATTCTTCGAAAGCGATCGTGCATTAATGCGTAGATTCCAACGTGTTAGTGTTGACGAACCTACTACTTCTGTAACAAAAGATATCTTACTAGGAATTAAGAAATATTATGAAGATTATCACGGTACTGAGATTACAGAATCAGCAATTGATGAAGCAATAAAATTAAGTGTAAAATATCAACCTGATAAAAAGTTACCAGACAAAGCTATTGACTTAATTGACTTAGCGTGTTCAAGATTTAATTTAAGTTTGCCTGAAAACAAAATTGTAGAAGCAAGCCAGATTCAGTTTGAACTGTCAAAAGTAGTTAAAATTCCTGCAGAACAAGTAGCAGAAAGAGAAACAGAAAACTTAGCAAATTTAGAACATAATATTAAACAAGAAGTGTATGGACAAGATGAAGCAATTATTTCTATAGTTGATAAAATTTTAATTGCACAAGCTGGATTGAAAGCAGATGATAAACCTGTAGGTAGTTTTGTGTTTATGGGTCCAACAGGAACAGGTAAGACTGAAACCGCAAAGCAATTAGCTAAACATTTAGGTGTCAATCTTGTAAGATTTGATATGAGTGAATATCAAGAAAGGCATAGTGTAGCGAAGTTAATTGGTTCTCCCCCTGGATATGTGGGGCATGAAGAAAAAGGTGGATTACTTATTGAAAAATTACAAGAAAATCCAAACTGTGTTTTATTACTAGATGAGATTGAAAAGGCACACCCTGATGTATCACAGTTACTTTTACAAGTAATGGACAACGGTAAGATTACAGGGTCTAACGGTAAAGAAGCAGATGCAAGAAACTGTATTTTAATTCTAACAACCAATCTTGGATCTAAAGATGCTGAGAAAAATAACTTAGGATTTGGCAATGAACTAGAAAGACAGTACGAAGATGCTGATCTTAAAAAATTCTTTGCACCAGAATTTAGAAACAGACTAGATGCAACAATTACATTTTCAAAACTTTCTAAAGAAACAATGATGAAGATTGTAGGGAAGTTCTTAGTAGCATTAAAAGATATGGTGAAGGATAAAAATATTAAAATTACTATAGCAGATGAAGCTCTTGACTATTTGGTAGATAAAGGTTTTGATGAAAAATTAGGAGCTAGACCTTTACAAAGAGTTATTGATCAAGATATTAAACGTCCACTATCAAAAGAACTACTATTTGGAAATTTAAAAGATGGTGGCGCTGTTCATATCGATGTAAAGGATCAAGATTTAATCTTTGAATCTAAACCAAGGAAAAAGACAAAAATGAAAGAGGTTAATGAAGAAGGGTAGAAGAAGACAAATATATGATGTCAATAATGTAGATTTGGCCACAGTTTCTGACGAACTATCCTTGCTTAATTTAGGTGATACTGAAGCATTAAATGTAAAAATCCATACACCAAACTTCCACGAAGAAATAAAACAATTAGACGATCAATGGGTAGACTACTTACCTAGGCCTGACAGGACTAACAATAGGCAAGGATTAGCTCTTTATAATCTTCCAGGGTTTACACATCAACAAAATCCGTCATTAAGAGAAGCAAGTAAAGAAGCAGGCAGAAGATTAAGTGAAGTAGAATTTAATCAGCCTACAGAGATTGTAGAGAAGCTTCCGTCTCTACACCCAATATTCAACATGTTTGAATCCTTAGGTAGGACATTCTTAGTAAAATGTGATATGGGAGGTTATTTTCCACCACATAGAGATCATCCTGTAATGCCAAGAGAAACTTTTAGATTAATTGTATTTTTAAAGAACTGTGGTACAATGGAATATGATTGGATAATGGGCCAAAGTAATAAGATGGAAATCGACGAGGGACGAGTTTATTACATCAATACTAGAAAAGTCCATCGTACTATGAGCTATACTAACGAATCTATTCATTTAATTATGAATATACCTATGACAACACATAATGTTGCTACTGTTCTTGATAACCTGTTATACACTCATGGTTAAGAGTGAAAGAAACCCCCTAAATGACTACAAATTACTTTATACGTGAACTTGAAACTACTAAATTATTTTACAACAAATACCTTTACAAACTTTTATTGCATAATCCTTTAGTTGCAATTTTTAGAGATAAAAATTTTACATATGCTAGACAGCAACTTGATGCACTACAACTAAGATACGAATCTGGTGACAAACTAAGAATAAACAAACACAGAGAAGTAGTATCTGTAGAACAGTTTGTAGGTGCAAAGTTTTTACTAACAGAACTAGATACACAAACTGACTTTAAATTACGAATAGAATCTCCAAGAATGGCAATCTATTCTAATGACAAAAAGTGGTTAGATTACATGAAAACTAAGCCGTTAAAGTTTTTTGAATTCTGGTCTCCTAATACAGACTACGTACATCTTTTACAGAAAAATACTATACTTACAAGTGATATAAGTTTTGGATATGCATACAAAGTTACTTTTGCTGATAAAATAGATCCTAACTTCTACAAATGGATTGTGAATAACCCTTCTAAAGTAAAGGTAGGTGATACCTGTTTAGAAAGCATTAAAAAAGGTCAATATGTTAGGGGGTTTTACTGCTATATCAAAGATGATAAAATATTATCATTAATTCACCTTATGATAGGAGCTCAAATTGCTCGTATAGACAATATAGTATACAAAGCGGTTAAGGATAAATAATAGTATGCCGAGTTATAGCGAAATAATATTATCAAATCAAGTACATCCAGGAGACAGTACCAGTGAGACTGTAACTGGAACTAAGTATAAAGGCGATGGATACTATGGTAGATCCGACGGTTTTCATACTGTACAATACAATGTTTCTGGTTTTAGTGGAACAATTAAGATGCAAGGAACGTTAGCTACTGTTCCTGTAGAAGCAGATTATTTCGATATTGCTGGCACAGAAAGTACAAGCTCAAATGGCTCATTTTTTAAAAATTTTACAGGAAATTATGTATGGGTTAGAGCTGTTGTAACATATACAGACGGAACAGTACAAAGTATACTATTAAATCATTAAGGACGGAATTATGGAAAATTTTATTAGTGTTTCAATACCAAGCAGGAAAGCAAAAAAATCAGTTTTAGAAAAAATGATTGCATCAGCTGGTATTCACTTAAACGAAGGCGAACCAAACTACGGTGTGTTTGAAGGAGAAGATAAAAATATTATTCTTAAACTTGAACTACCGCAAGAACTGAATAGCAAAG
>Ga0209359_10000055_pt1 | contig 22001 bp, 33 predicted proteins | sample MarorgKNORR_S2LV_FD_188224 | JGI IMG/M metagenome (GOLD analysis project Ga0209359, IMG submission 188224) | Marine microbial communities from the Southern Atlantic Ocean, analyzing organic carbon cycling - Surface_A/KNORR_S2/LV (SPAdes) (version 2) | ecosystem: Environmental > Aquatic > Marine... | reverse complement strand
TGAAAAACAAGTTGATATATTCCGCAACTTAAAAGATAAATTACCTCAATATGAATTTGTTGTATGCCAAGATCAAGAACTTAGTAAAATTGAATACCATAACTTATTAGGTCAAGCTAAACTAGTTTTTAGTGCAAACTTACAAGAAACACTAGGTATTAGTTGGTATGAAGGAGCTCTAGTAGGAGCATTACCTATGGTTCCAGATAGACTAAGCTATAGTGAAATGGCTTTAGACACATTTAAGTATCCAAGTGAATGGACTAAATCTTACAACTCATATGTATCTAATCAAGAAAAAATAATAAAGAAAATTACAGACTATATAGAAAACTATGAAAAATATCTTCCAAAACTAGTAAAACAAGTTAATACACTAAAAAAAGAATATTTTTCAGGTGAAGATTTATATAAGGAGATAAAAAATGGGTGACGACAATATTACTTACACTACCTATCCGACGGGCAGTGATTATGACTATATTAATGATACCGGTAGTGAATATACTATTAATATTTCAAGTATACAAGATAGTGATAGTAATTACTCATTTGCTCCTACTTATGATAGTGGTACAATAACTTTAACCGGAATAGAGGATCAAGTACTTAATATTTTAAATTTAGATGAAGTAGAAGAAATGTGTAATGAATATCCAGGATTAAAAAACGTATATGAAAAATTTAAACACGTTTATGATCTTGTAAAACAAGATTGGGTTGGTAAACAAAAAGATGTTATTTAATTTTCTTAAAAATCGTAAAAGAATAATACTTGATCGTGTAGGGCAAAAGCCTTATCTTATACGTTATTATTTGTTTTTAAAAGAAAGAAAATGGTTTCCTTTTAATATCTTTTTACATAAATTTTTACAAGGAGATCCAGATGAATTACATGACCATCCTTGGCCTTATTTGACAATAATTTTAAAAGGCGGATATTGGGAAGTTACACCTAAAGGAAGATTCTGGAGAGGACCTGGAAGTTTTAGATTTGCAACTCCTAAAAGTTTGCATAGAGTAGAATTAGAAAAAGGAATTAATGCATGGACACTTTTTATTCCTGGACCTAAGTTGAGAGAATGGGGATTCATTGTGAATGGTAAATGGATGCACAATGAAAAATATTTTAAATGGAGAGTAAGCAAGTGATTAAGAAAAAATATTATAGTTGGCTAGACATTGAACGTATGTGTACTAGTATTGTCAATCAGATGTATAAAGATGACTGGAAACCTGATTACATAGTTGGCATTACAAGAGGCGGCAATGTACCTGCTACTATTATTAGCAATATGACTGGCATTCGTTGCGAAGCATTAAAGGTAAGTTTAAGAGACGGAGAAACAGGTAAAACAGGTGATAGTTTACTTTGGATGGCAGAAGATGCGTTCGGTTACGAACATGACGTTGCTACATTTAAAAACAGATGGAATCCTAGTAAAAGAAAAAAGATACTAGTTGTAGATGATATTAACGATACTGGTGCAACATTTAACTGGATAAAAAGAGATTGGATGGATGCTTGTATGCCACAAGAAGATTCTTGGAATACTGTATGGGGCAAAAATGTTAAATTTGCAGTATTGACAGATAATCTTGCTAGTGAGTTTGATCAATGTGTTAACTACTGTTGCGATTCTCTAAATAAAAGTGAAGAAGATGTTTGGTTAGTATATCCTTGGGAAAATGTAGGACAGTATTCATGAGCACTGATAAAAGGAATTATATAAAAGCATTAGAAAAAAGTGTAATTGAAGATATAGAACAATTAAAAAAAATGCAAGAACAAAATTTAAAATTTGGCGATATGCAAGGATTAAAAGAAGGCATATTTAGAAAGAGAAGAACTATTTCACAACTAGAACAGGAAATTAAAAATGAAAGATAAACCATGGACTAATGTTTTAATTGATACAAAAGAATATACTGTTTACAAAGACGGCTTTCCTGTTACAGAAGGTCATGTTCTTTTTGTACCAAAAGAAGAAGATTGGAAAGCAATGGTTACTTGTTTTAAAGCAGCATACAAATGGGGATATGATTGGGTTGAACGTGGTTACTGTGATGCGTTCAACATTGGACAAAATGTAGGCGAAGCCGCAGGACAAACTGTAATGTATCCACATATTCATCTTATTCCTCGCCGCACAGGCGATATGGAAGACCCTAGGGGAGGAGTACGGCACGTTATCCCCGAAAAAGGAAACTATAGAAAAGTGCCAGAGGCGACGAAAGAATATTATGAGTTTGTTGCAAAACAAGAAAGGTTTGATTTCTAAATTTACATTGGGAGGTAAAATATGACAAGTCAAGGCGAATATAATAGAACTAATATGCTTAAAGCTATTAGAGAACATGCAAATGGACACATTGCTAAACATGCAATGAATGTAGAAATCTATTTGCAAAGAGCAGCAGGTGTTGGGGAACATCCAGATATCTTAGATGCAATTGAAAAAGAACTAGGTGTAATTGCTCAATATCATGATCAGCTCGAAGTACTAGACAAGTATTTTAAATAAATGCTTGACAAAAACCTAAATACAATGTATAATATAATTTATATTGTGCATTGTATTAATATATTGGCAATCCACTGCCTTAACATCGGAGAGAAAAATTGAGTAAAAGTGAACAAATTATACAAAAATGTAAAGAAGCTGGCATTAGATATTGGGCCGGCGACAACATTAGTGAAGTATTAGAAGAAGGTGACAAAGAAGCTCTTATTGATGAACTTACACCTAAATTCGAAGCAGTATTAGATGGTCTTATTATTGACCGTTACAATGATCCTAACAGTATGGATACTGGTAGACGACTAGCAAAAATGTATATAAATGAAATTATGAGTGGCAGGTATAATGCTATTCCTAATGCAACTGCTTTTCCAAATCATGTAGATGATGGTTATCAAGGAATGTTAGTTGTTCGAAGCGAAATTAAAAGTATGTGTTCGCATCATCATCAACCAGTTTCAGGTGTAGCATATATTGGTATTATCGCTGCAAATACACTTATTGGTCTTAGTAAGTATACTAGAATCGCACAATGGTGTGCAATGAGAGGAACACTACAAGAAGAACTTAATAATGAAATTGCACGTCAGATTATAAAAGCAACTGGCAGTGATAATGTAGGCGTTTACTTACAAGCAACACATGGTTGTTGTGAGAACAGAGGTATTAGAGCTACTAGTAGTTTAACACAAACTACAGTACTTAAAGGGGCATTTAGTGACGATCCAGGTACTAAAAAAGAATTTATGGATAACATTAAAATGCAACAGGAGTTTGCTTGTGGAAGATAAAAAATTAAGATATTCAGAAGCATTTTATAGTGTACAAGGTGAAGGACGTTTTGTCGGCGTTCCTTCTGTATTTTTAAGAACATTTGGTTGTAACTTTCGTTGTATGAATTTTGGTACAGATGAAAAACGTGATCGTTGGGAACAACATAAAGCAGGTAAAAAGCATAATGCAGAAGTAAAAGCATTAATAGATGCAGGCGTACACGAGACTACAAAAGATTTTAATGACTTACCAATAATACATACAGGATGTGATACATATGCAAGTATCTATCCTGAATTTAAAAAATTCAACAAACTTGCAACTATAGACGAAGTTGTTGAACATTTACTAAGTCTTACTCCAGAGGGTAAGTGGACGCAAGACAACGGTCAAGACATTCATTTGATCTTTACCGGCGGCGAACCTCTACTGGCGTGGCAGAGATTGTATGTCGATTTATTTAAACATCCACGTATGCAGGATTTAAAAAATGTCACATTTGAAACAAACACTACACAACATTTACACGACGACTTGTACGACTATCTCCACAACCAAGAACACTTTGAAGTCACTTGGAGTTGTTCCCCAAAACTTTCAGTTTCAGGAGAACCTTGGGATACTGCTATCAAACCTGATGTTGCTTATGAGTATCAGCTTGTTGACAATAGCAACATTTATCTTAAGTTTGTTGTCGCTACTGAAGATGACTTTGAAGAAGTTACTAGAGCTGTTCAAGCATATCGTGACATGGATATCGACTGTCCCGTTTACCTTATGCCGTTGGGAGGACGTTCGGAAGAGTATAACCTCAATGTTAAACAAGTTGCCGAGGCATGTATGGAGCGAGGTTGGAGGTTCACACCGAGGCTCCACATCAGCTTATTCGGAAACGCATGGGGAACATAGTAAAGAAATGGATGCACTATATAAAATTAAAAAAGAAACTAACGAACAATTAGAAAAAGCAATGAAGGCTGAAATTAAAAAAGATCCTTCAGATGCAATTCGAAAGGCAGGATGGTAATGAACAAAGTAAAAGATTGGTTCAATAAAGCAGTTGGTAAAAAGACTGCTAAACCTAAAAAGATAACTAACGAACAAACTCGCAGAGATACGTTAGAATTAGAAAAGAAGGCGGCTACTAAAGCAGGTAAAGCCTGGGTAGCAGTTATAGATACACAAGTAAATCCAAAAGATATAAAGAACGGGTTTTTTGAATTAGACTGGAATAACGAGTTTATCGAACAACTGTTAGACGCTGGATATTCTGGTGAAACAAATGAACAAATTGTTGATGCATGGTTTAGAACTATTGTTACACAAATGCTTCAAGAAGAAGGACAAGATACTAGACGTGATATGGGATACATAAATGTTGTTCCAATTGATAAGGGTAAAAGTGAAATATCATGATGCGAGACGACCTAATGGTTCAACAACAAGTAGAAACTGTTTGGCAACACATGGTAGGAGTAATTTGTTTAAATCAAACTAGTCGAGTTCAAGTAAAAAGAGTACTTCCTATACTCTTTAAACATTGTCCTACACCAGAAATTTTACTAAAAACAACATCAAAATTGGTTAAAAGTATTATTCAACCATTAGGTATGGTTAATGTTCGTGAAAAAAGAATAAGACAAATGTCAAAAGACTACTTGACATGGGACGGAAAAGATGCTACAATGTTATATGGCATTGGAAAATACGGTAGTGATAGTTACAGACTATTTTATAAAAACGAAATACCCAATGACATTGGAGACCATGAATTGAAACGATATGTAAGAGAAGAGTTGAATGAGCACCTATATACTAGTTGATACTGCAAATACATTTTTTAGAGCAAGACACGTTATTAGAGGTGATCTTGATACAAAGGTAGGTATGGCCCTGCATATTACACTTAATAGTGTTAAGAAAGCATGGAATGACTTTGATGCCGATCATGTTGTATTCTGTTTAGAAGGACGTAGCTGGCGTAAGGATTTTTATGAGCCTTACAAACGTAATAGACAAGTTGCCCGTGATTCACTAACAGAAGCACAAGCAGAAGAAGATAAAGTGTTCTGGGAAATCTTTGACGAGTTTAAAGACTTTATCGGTACAAAAACAAATTGTACTATGATGCAACATCCACAACTAGAGGCAGATGATCTTATTGCTGGTTGGGTACAAGCACACCCTAAGGATACACATATTATTATTAGTACAGACGGTGACTTTGCACAACTAATTGCACCTAATGTAAAACAATACAACGGTGTTAGTAATACAATTATCACACACGAAGGTTACTTCGACGATAAGAAAAAGAAGCCTGTACTTGATAAAAAGACAGGTGAGCCTAAGCCTGCTCCTAATCCACAGTTTATGTTATTTGAAAAGTGTATGCGAGGCGACACTAGTGACAATGTGTTTAGTGCATATCCAGGTGTACGTAAAAAAGGTACTAAGAACAAAGTAGGCCTTATAGAAGCATTTGCTGACAAGGATACAAAAGGTTACAACTGGAATAATATGATGTTACAACGTTGGGTCGACCATGACGGTATAGAGCATCGTGTATTAGATGACTATCAACGTAATGTTACATTGTGTGACTTGTCTGCACAACCAGGTAATATTAGAAGTATTATCAATGATGTTGTTGAAGATCATATGACGCCTAAAGAAGTCAGTCAAGTAGGAATGCGTCTTATGAAATTTTGTGCAAAATGGGATATGCAAAGAGTTGCAGATCAAGCTACACATTTTGCTGAACCATTAAATGCGAGGTACCCAGTATGACCATAAAAGCAAAAGAAGTATTAAAAAATAAATTTTGGCTTGTCGAAGACGACGGCGAAAAGATTGGTACACTATCTTATGATAACGAAAAGTATATGTTAAATGACAGTACTGGACATTGTCATTATTTTAGTAGCCAAAATGCAATATCTAAAAAATTTGATAGCAAAATAAATTGGACTAAATTGGACATTACAGAAACTGCACCTACAGAAAAACTAGTACACGGAATGCCAACAAGTTGTTTACCACATAATCCAATTTATGATGTTAAACGTAAACTACCAATGTTTAGTAAATCTACAAAATCTAAAAGCCTATATTGTGCAGGATACTTTATAATTAGATTTGATAAAGGATGGGTTAAAAGTTTTTGTCCAAAGCTAATTACTATTGAACGTTATGAAAGTAAAGGACCTTTCAAAACAGAAATAGAAATGAGAACGGAGTTATCACGTGTCAACAAGTGAGCCATTAAACACTAGTGCTATTCAAAACTTTATTCAACAAGTAAAGTCTGCTGAAAGTTCTAATGCTCCTGAGATACGTTTATCTATAGCACAAGCAAAGAATCTTGCATTTACACTTGGCATAACAATGTCAAGATTACATGGCGATTTAGAAAAGTTTGTAAAAGAAAGTAAGTCAACTGATAACGAAGTTATTGAAGTTAATATGGACATGGGCGGTAAGTGGTAATTTTACCATAATTAACTACATACTTAACTAAAAAAGAGATAAATATACGTAGTTAACTAATAAGGACTATGTATAAATGAGTAGACCAAAACCTAATATATTACTAGAATATGTTGATAAAAAAACATATAAAAGCGAACAAGTGCTACAAGCAGATGCCATTTGGGCTGTATTCTACGAAGGAGCACCTTTTAATCTAAAAACTCAAAATATTCTAACAAGCTATCCTGGTCCGAAATATAAAAAAGTTTCATTTAGTAATCCCGGACATGCTATAAACTTAGCTAAAAAACTAAACGATACATTTGACTGTAATAAATTTTCAGTAGTAAAGCTCACCAAAGGTGAAGAAGTTACTGAGTCATGAACTGGAAAGAAGCATATACTAAGATATTCTTAAAAGAAGCTGGTAAGTCAATTAACGAATCTACCTTACATGAGTATATGCCTGTTTGGTGGCAAAATACAAGAAGCAAAAGCTCAGGCGGACTAAGACTTACAGATGAAGGTATAGAATTTGTTACAGAAGAACTTAAACTAACAACGTATGATATACCTTTTCCAAAAGGACTTGCTATATCATCAAATATTTTGGTTTGGTTAGATGAATTTATTGACTGTCCTTACTGGTTAGGTAAGCATGGAATGATTGTTACGAACGAAAAGAAGGCATTAGAACTGCATCTTTTTTCCGGCGATGTCAAAAAATACGGCATAAACAAAGCATTATCAAGACAAAAAAAATCAAAATAATTTAAAAAAGAGGTTGACTTTTATTCTAAAGGTGCTATACTATATACATACTTAGAAATTAAGTATGGCACTGAAAATAGAAGGAGTACATTATGTCAACAGAAACACTTACAAGAACCGTAAGCCCGAACAAAGCTAAGAAAAGTATTTTAAGGGCATTCAAGAAAAAACGTCCAATATTTTTATGGGGACCTCCCGGTATTGGTAAATCCGAAATTGTAGGACAAATTAACGATAACGTCCTAAAAAATAGTTTCCTTATTGATATTAGATTATCACTTTGGGAACCTACAGACATTAAAGGTATTCCATACTTTGACAGTAATTCTGGTACAATGGTATGGGCACCTCCTGCAGAACTTCCTACAGAAGAGTTTGCATCTAAGTATGATAACATTGTATTGTTCTTAGACGAAATGAATTCAGCCGCTCCAGCAGTACAGGCGGCGGCTTACCAACTTATCCTTAACAGGAGAGTTGGACAATATAAACTTCCTGACAACGTTCTTATTGTTGCGGCAGGTAACAGGGAAGCAGACAAAGGTGTTACATACAGAATGCCTGCTCCGTTAGCCAACCGTTTTGTTCACTTAGAACTTGCAGTTGATTTTGATGATTGGTTTGCATGGGCAACTGAAAACAAAATCCATACAGACGTTGTTGGTTATTTGACATTTAGCAAGAAAGACTTATATGACTTTGATCCTAAAAGTCCAAGTCGTTCGTTTGCTACACCTCGTTCTTGGTCATTTGTGTCTGAGTTACTCGAAGACGATGATGACGAGAATACCACTACAGATTTAGTTAGTGGCGCAGTCGGCGAAGGCTTGGCTGTGAAATTTAGTGCTCACCGTAAAATTGCGTCGAGCTTGCCTAATCCAACCGACATATTGGACGGCAAAGTAACAGACTTGAACACCAAAGAAATCAGTGCCATGTATTCCTTAACGGTGTCATTGTGTTACGAATTGAAAGAAGCATCAGACAAAAATGATAAAAAGTTTGATGATAAAGTCAACAACTTTCTGAAGTTTTCAATGGCAAACTTTGAAACTGAATTAGTGGTTATGGGCATTAAGCTCGCACTTACTCAGTACGGTTTACCAATTGACCCGGATGAAGTTGAATGCTTTGATGAATTCCATGAAAGATTTGGAAGGTATATCACAGCCGCTCAAAAGGCGTAACGGTGACTATGAGTTTGGACGTTCTCATTCAAAAAAACGTCCATTTTCTCTTGACTTTCCATGTTAAATATAGTATTATATAAACATAATAAGGCACTGAAATAAGGAATACGATATGACAAGTTGTACAACTAAAGTAACAGACGTTACAAAACAAGGCAAAAAACATTGGCAACCTAATCCAGACATTACTGCTGAAGAATTAAAAGTAATGCGAGAAGATGTTTTAGAACGTATTGTTGTTGCTCGTGTTGGACTACTTCTTAGACATCCTTTTTTCGGTAATATGGCTACACGTCTTCGTATTAAAGAAGCAGATGATTGGATTCCTACTGCGGCCGTAGATGGTCGTAACTTATATTTTAACACACAATTTTTTAATGCAATGGATAACAAAGAAATTGAATTTGTTATCGCACACGAAATTTTGCATTGTGTATTTGATCATCTTACACGTAGAGATGATAGAGATCCACAGATATTTAATATTGCTGCCGACTATATTGTTAATAACTTATTAGTACGTGATAGAATTGGTAACAAACCTAAACTTATTGATTGCTTCCAAGATTTTAAATATGATGGTTGGACTTCTGAAGCAGTTTACGACGATATTTTTGAAAAATATGATCAAGAAGAATTAGAAGCCCTTGGTGAATTATTAGACGAACATGTTGACTGGGAAGGTGATCCACAACAAGGCAAAGGTCCTGGCGTAAAAACAAAAGGTAAAAACGGCAAGCCTTCATACAGTAAAGAAGAACTTAAAAAGATACGTGACGAAATAAAAGAAAATATGATGTCTGCGGCACAAGCCGCTGGTGCAGGTAATGTTCCAGGTGAAATCGAAAGAATGATCAAGGAACTTACAGAACCTAAGATGAGCTGGCGTGAAATCCTTAGACAACAAATTCAATCTACAATACGTAATGATTTTACATTTAGTCGTCCTAACAGGAAAGGTTGGCACACAGGTGCAATTTTACCTGGTATGAACTTTGATGAAACAATTGACATTGCAATTGGTATTGACATGAGTGGATCAATTGGTAATTCACAAGCTAAAGACTTTTTAAGTGAAGTTAAAGGTATTATGGAAGAATACAAAGACTATAACATTAAATTATGGTGCTTCGATACAAGAGTTTATAACGAACAAGACTTTAGTGCAGACAATGGTATGGATTTAGCTGAATACAAAATTACAGGAGGCGGTGGAACAGAATTTGACTGTAATTGGGATTACATGAAAGAAAATGATATTGTTCCTAAAAAGTTTATTATGTTTACAGATGGATATCCTTGGCAGAGTTGGGGTGATGAAAGCTATTGTGATACTATATTTGTCATTCACAGCCATCATGATAAAAACTTAGAGGCACCATTTGGACTAACTACACATTATGACGAACAAGCAGCTTAAAATAAAAGAACCAAATGCATTAAACTTTTTTAAGTTAAGGAAACTTAACAGAATCCCACCTCATTTTGAGTTTATTTCTATCCCTGTAACGTATAATTTACAAGGAAGCATAGAAAAATGGATACTATCTAACCTAAAAGGTAGGTATTATATTGATAAAAACATAGATGTAGACGACTCAGATACTATACAAAGTGTGCTAAAAGTCGGTTTTGAGGAAGGTAAAGAGATGAGCTATTTCACTTTAGCCTGCCCACATTTGAAATATAAGTAAATAATATGAAGGAGAAATACTTATGAGCGAAGACGCAACAATAAACGAACTAGGCGATATTTCCGCGGCAGCACCGACACCAGAAGCGTCTGGTCAGGCTGCTGAACCTGCTGCACCGGCAGGTGAAGGTAAAAGTCTAGAATTAACTGTAAATGATTTACAGTTACTACGCCAATCAATCGAAGTGGCGACATCAAGAGGTGCTTTTAAAGCAAATGAAATGTTGACTGTTGGAACAGTATTTAATAAGTTAGATGTTTTTTTAAATGCCGTTGCTAAACAACAAGGTCAACAACCAAACCAAGGAGAGACAAATGGCTCTTAAACACGTAGGAAGAATAAGAACTAATAAAAATAGAGTAGTAGTAGCATACAGGACTGTTCCTGGAGATGCTAAACATGCCGTTATCGTTAACATTCAGGCACTATCAGCAGACGAGCATGATTCTTTAATGACACAAGTTGAATCACAAGCAGGTCAAGATGCATATGAATTTGCAGAAATGATGGCAAGAGCAACATTACCAGATGGTAGAAACATGTTAGCCGCTTTCCATACTACAGGAAAAATGATGAAGGTAGCAGTTGAAGATGTTGAAATGCAACCAGACCATCAGACAGTATTACCGCTTAATGAGCTAAATGAAATGATAGCTAAACAAAGAGGTGTTACAATCGATGAGCTTGCGATACAACCAAATGTACCAGCTACACCACAAGCAGAAGCTAAACCTGTTGCAAGTATGCAAACAGCAGATATTAAGGCTCCACAAGATGCAGTTTTGTCGGACGAAGACTTAGCCGCACAATATCGTAGTCAAGCAGATTCTTTATATAAAGAAGCTAAAGCACTTAGAGCTCAAGCTGAAGAATTAGTACCGACTACTAAAAAGTCCAAAGCCAAAGCAACTGCAAGTGCCGCCGGATAAAACAAAACTTCCGAAGCATGTTATTGATATATGGCCGGATGTATTCAAGGACATAGATCTAAAAGTAGTCCCATTAGATTACTTGCATTCTATTAGGGTCGTTTTCCAAGATGGAAAAATATGGGACATAGATATACAAAACTCTAAAGATGAAGACGGTCGTCAAGTAAATATTAAAAAAGAACTTGAGAACATTTTTAGACAGTATGAAAGAGATATTTCAAACGTAGATTTTAGACTTGATACCGAACGTGTAAAAAGAGACATTAAGAAAAGAACTGCTCTTTTTATGAAAAAACGAAAGTAAAATAAGTTGAAAGCATTTGTTATACAACACGATAACCCTACAGACTCTTGGTTCTATCGAGTAGTAACAAATTATACAAAGTTAAATTTTGACTATTGTATGGCTGATCGATTTAAAGAAAATGCTGAATGGGAATTCTTTGAATCAAATACTCCAATTACATCTTGCTTACCTGGATTTGAATTTACTATTGTAGTTAAACCTGGTATTATTTTTCCTTACTCCTTTTATCAACGTCGAATCGAACCTAATTTAGGACAATATCAAATTACTAGTGTTGGACCTGCTAGAGTTTATCACTCAGATATTAGTCTTCCTAAACAAGGAACACTACCAGTAAAATATCAATTTCCTTATATAGACCCAACTAACGAAGATACCTTTTCTAGTACACATGATCAAGGAATAGAAATGTTACTAAAAAATTCTAATTTATCATATGTAGTACACAACGAAATTCCTGAACCTATATATAATCTTAATAGGCCTATTGAATGGGCAATGACTGTAAGTTCTGGATTTTATATAAATTATATACTTCAAGCTGGTGGATTTGATACCAATACTATTGTTAATCATGTAGACATTAGCAAAGGAAGTTTAGAAGTACGTAAGTATACAATAGACTATTGGGATGGTATAGATTATCTAAAATGGATGGATCATTTATATGAAAAGTTTCCTTTACTAAACGTGTTCAACGGTGAACAGTTTAGACGTGGTCATAAACCAACACATGTCGTTTTAGATCACATGTCAACAGTATGGTCTAAATCGCAATGGATTGAACATTGGCGCAAGTATCAAAAGTGTACTCATAATTATTATGCCTGTAACTTTGCTGATACTAGAAGTTTAAAAAGAATATTCAAAAAATTTCATGCACCTTACTACGGAAGTGTATTTTGGTACGACGGTGCTCTAAAACGTATGCCTGCAAACATTAATAAGACTAGCGAACAAAGTCATAGTCATGCAAAGGCATTTATGCAAACAATAGTAGACTATAATCCTAGTACACTTGTATACGGATCAGATCACTGTTGTGCAAAGTTTAATGGTGTTAGTGCTTCAGATGCATTAAGTAGTATGGAAGTAGATTCAAGGAAAAATTTATGGCAGGACATTAATGGAATATAGAAATGAATCTCAAGCTGAACATCATAGAGTTCTACATGAAGTAAGCATAGACAGACAAGCCTTATTAGATTTCTATAACATGTTTCCTAAAGAAACACATTTACCTTGGAACGAATTTAAAAGGAAGTATAATCCTAATAACAAGTATACAGCAATGCTAACTGATGATTTTAAGATGGTTTATGCTCCTGCATATGAAGGTAAAGAACTAATAGAATATCCAATCATACAAAATTTAATAAGTAAATTTAATTTTAAGAATCCTTTAATAGTAACTGATGTACAAATTTTAACTTATGATGCAGGATTTAGATTCAAAAAACATGTGGACCGTGAAGTCAACTGGAGTATGTTTTTTCCTATATTACCAGAATGGGGTGGTGAGCCATTAGTATATCACAAAGGCTCACATCGCAAAAAAGACGATGGTCCTGAAATATATCGTGTGTATTATAGCACTAAACACATGACTTTAACAGACGGTAAAGTAATGCATAGAGTACCTAAAATGTCTGAACAACGAGTATTATTACGTATTAGAAGCGGAGACGAAACATACGATGAACTATTAGATAAGATTAACAAAGGAACCTTTTTTAACTTATAAATACATGTACGAGCAAATTAACTGCTCTTTTTATGATAAAATGAAGATAAGTATTATTGCAATATGGCATAAATACATATAAGAAACGATATTTCAGGAGTTCTATAAATGGCTTTAAGACTTAGACGTGGTACAAATGCTGAAAGACTGCTTGTAACCCCATTAGAGGGCGAGTTAGTATATACCACAGATACAAAAAAGATCTTTGCGGGTGACGGATCAACTATTGGCGGTACAGAAATTGCTGGTCTAAATAGTGTAGTAGCAGATACAACACCGCAACTAGGTGGTAACCTAGACATGAACAGTAAGAATATTACAGGTATAGGTAATATAACAATAGACGGAACTATAACAGCTCCGCAATTTGAAGGTAATATTTTAGCTGATGATAGTACATTAGTTTTTAATAGTGCTACACAAAGTTTAGCAATTACAAATTTAGATATTTCAGGTGATGTAGACTTAACAGAAGCTACTAACAAATTAGACGTATATTCAAATCATGCAAGCACATCAAGTAACATAGTTTTACATAGATCAAAAGGGACTAAAGCCAGCCCAACTGCTCTTGTAGACAACGACAATATTTTTGGTATTAAATTTGTAGGACACGACGGAACAAGTTACACAGGTGGTGCTAGTATTATATCCGACATCGACGGTGCAGTCTCAACAGGAAACGTACCAGGTGATTTATCTTTCAAAGTAACAAATGCAAGTGGTTCAGAAAAAACACCATTTAGAATTGCCGCTGACAGTAAAATATTTTTTGAAGGTGGCGATATTAGAGTTGATACAGCTAACTTAAAATTATTCAGTGTAGGAAATGTTGTTGCTGGACGAGCTATAGAAAGATATAGATCAAGAGGTAGTACAGCTTCACCATTAGTAAGTAATACAGGAGATATTATTTACCAAGATAGATATTTTGGATACGACGGTGCAAATTATAAAGGAGTAGTAACATTAAGAAGTTCAATTGATACCACTCCAATTTCAAGTGGTATAATGTCTGGTAGATATCGTATACGTGTTGCTAACTCTGCTGGTACTGAAAATACATTATTTGATGTTAGAGGTAATGATAATAAGGTACGTGTTTATGGTGAGTTTGAAGTTCCACAAGAAAAATCAACATTAGGTGACATACAAATATTCCAAAATAGAATTTATGCTTTACAATCAAATTCGGATTTAGAAATTCAAGCAGCAGGTACAGGTGATGTTGTTGTATCAGGAGGTTTAAGAGCAGACGGAATTAAACTAGAAGGCAACACTCTTAAAACAGTTGATTCAAATGCACCATTAGAACTTTCAGCTTCAGGTACAGGAATTGTATCAGCAACCAATTTAACTGCTATTAATTACATGCAACTACCAACATATGCTGACAACTCAGCACGTGATGCGGCAATTGCTTCACCAAACGCAGGTATGATTGTGTTTAATTCAACAGGCACCAAATTCCAAGGATATACTGGTGCATCTTGGGTCGATCTTAATTAATCATTGACAATTAATGTAATTCATAGTATAATAAACTATGAATCAAACTAATCCTATTATTGTGATTAATGCTAATATGGGGTCGAAAGGCCATCAAATTGGTAGATTAATTGCAAGTTGCTCAAATGTAAAATGGTATGACCATGAATGGAATGGTAGTAATCCTTGGGAGCCATGTAAGCATATATTAAATCACGAACATAGCATATTTCATTTTGATCGAAGATTTAGTGACGATACTACTTTACCTCCTGTATTAGATTTTGCTGAACGTAGTAATCATGTAGATCAAAATATTCCATACGAAAAACTAGATAAAAAACAAAACTTTTTATATATTACACATAGCAAATTAGATGAATCGCGTAACTATTTTAATGGTAAACATTTAGTAGTTTTTGATAAAGATATTAAAAGATTTTTTGAAACTTCTTGGAACTTTAAAGTAGGTAAAACAAAGACTCCTATTAGCGAACTATATACTGTAAAACAAGCAAAAGCAATGCTACAAGGTGTCTTAGACAGCTATACAGCCCATATAAGCAACGAAGATTTCGCTATACATAGTGTAGACGACTTATTACACAAAGACATGTTTAAAATGCTTTGTAGCAAGTTTAAATTAGAATTTAACGAAATAGAATATAATAAAGTAAGCAAGTTTATAAATGATAATAGTACCAATCACAGATAATTTAAAACCAAAACTTAGAGCATTTTGCCAAAAATCTAAAGAGTTAGGGTATGAAAATAATGCTAGTTTAGAAGCAATGAAATTTGATTGGTGTCAAGAAATAGGTAAATGGTTTTGTGCTATAGAAGATGAAAAAATAATTGCTGTTGCAGGATGTCATCCTTTACCAGAAATAAGTCCAACTGCTTGGCGTATACTATTTAGAGGATGTGAGCTACCTGATAAAAAGTCGCATAAAGGACTTAGCAAATACAATTGGTTTAGTGTAACTTGGAGAGAATTTATTCCACATTTTATAGAATGGTGTCCTAGTAAAGAGCTATATATTACTACTAATACAGACAATGAACATTCGAACGGAAAGGCAACTCGTAATCATAAATTAATGGGGTTGCTATCAAAACAAAATATATTAAATAAACATGGAGATATGGTGTTATATTATACTGAACAAACTGTATGGAAATTAAATATCAGTGAATATACACGCCGAAGGAAAGAACTAGATGAAGTGGGACATAGACTTTAAACATTTAACTAAAGTTAAATCGAGTTATTTTAAACACTTGTATTACGCAACAAAATTTAATTTTGTTAGTTTATTAATTTTTATAACAGGAACAATACATAGTATATTTCCTTTTGTATTTGCTTATACACCATATAAACTTGCAAAATATATAGTTGACGAAACGGAAAAACATCTTGGAAAACCTAAAAACATATCTAAGTAAAGGAGTCTATGTAAAGTCTAGTGGGACCACAGGCACTCCTAAGAATATATTTAGAACTCCAGAAAACTTAAAATACTGTAATAAAGTAGCAGTAGAATCACAAAAAATTACAAAAGATTCAAATATCTATACAGTATGTAAAATGGATCATGCGGGTGGAATGTTAGCACAAACCTTACCTGCTATAAGTGTTGGTGCAGATGTTACAATAGAAGCATTTAATCCTAAAAGATTTATTTCACAAATACACAAATATACACATACACACTTAACTCCTAGACAAGCTAAAATAATTTCCAAAACAAAATGTTTTACAATGATGGATTTATCTCATTTATGGATCACTTGTGGAAGCGATATTGTACCTTATGAAACTATAAAATCCTTCGTTAGACAAGGAGCAACATTTATGGCCAACTGGGGTATGAGTGAAATAGGTCCGTGTGCAATCAACACAGTTTTTGATAACTTAGAATATGTAGAAAGACACCAAGAATGGGCACCTAAAGGCTTGCCTATAATGGGAGAAAATTTATATTGCAATTATCAAATTGATTATAAGAATAATGAACTATTAGTAAAAGGCGATATTTGTGTTTATGATGGTTGGTTTAGAACTGGTGACAAAGTTGTTCTACATTATAAGATACCGCAACTAGGTTATTTTCCAATTTTATATTATGAAAGTAGATTATAAAATACCTAATTTAATTCTATCTAAAACAGAACTTAAGGTATTACTATAATCGCCGTTTACAGGCGGCCAACTAACCATAATTTCTTCCATCTTTGGATCTATCTCAATAAATTTTTCCATAGGTCTAAGTTTTCGAGGTAAGTTAAGTTTATCAAACACTTCCATAATATTACATCTAGTAATATCTTTAAAGAAATTTAAAATATATGTATTTTCTATAGCTATTTGCTGTTTCATTCTTTTGTCATCTTTGTACCAAAAATAATGTGGATACGATATATCCCAACCTCCACAAACATGCCACCATTCAAAGCAATCTTCATTAGATCTATATACTGACATAAACTTTGCATCAGGAAACATTTCTTTCAAAAAAGGAAGATGATATGCAAACCAATGACTTTTAATAATTTTTATACCTGGTTCCCAATTAGCATATGGTCCTTTAAATTCTTCTACAATTTCTTCTTTGGTTAATTTATCTATAATATCAAATTGACTTCCAAAGTCATGATTCGGTCCCCAATATGCGCCTCGGTGCCAACCTCTAGATGCATACTTTCCAGTTTCTGGATTTAAATTATAATGATCGTATGTTCTATCTTTGGTTTCATCTGTAATGTTTATTTCAGGATTAGCAGTAATCATTCTAAGAACTCCGCTCCAACGACTTCCCGGGGCTCCAGTTGCTAGAATTAAATCTTTACCTGTATAGTCTTCATACATTTTTTATTCCTTCTAAAATTTTATCTGCCATTATCTTATGTGAATCTACTCCTGGATGAAAACCGTCTCTTGCTAAATCAACAACAGTTTCTTTTGCTTCAAATGGTATTTTTATAATATTGTTCGTTTCGGGAACAATAGATTTCCACGCTCGTCTTTCGCAATAAGCAAGAATTAATTTAGCATTAGGAAATAATCCTTTTAAAAAATAATCAAATAACTTTAAACAATTTATATCTGACTGTGTAAAATATTTTCTATATCCTTGCTCTTCTTCTAATTTTCTTATTTTATAAATTTCTCGCAATCCCCAACCATAACTTTGTATAAATCTTGTATCACTTAAAATAATATGAGTTGGATTAAAATCTTTATAATTAATTAAGTGATCAATAAGATCTGTAAAACAGTCTGCAGGACTAAGATTAATATATGATGCATCTAAGCCTTTAGCAACAATAAAAGGAAAACTTTCTTCAACATTAACACCACATCCTAGTAATAAACTGCCGCCGCCAAATAATATTTTTGTTTTTGCATTATAGTCTGGCTCTGGGCCTCTTAATCCTAAGCTATTCCAAATATACTTTACTTCGCGTTTAGGCAATTCTTTTTGCACAAGATGAGAAGTAAAAATATCTCTGCCACGGCCACCTATCCAAGGTTTACTATTTTCTTCATTATCTTTACCATTCCAGAAATCTACAGTATTAGGGATGTTAAACATACTTTTATGAAACTTAGGTTTTTGTTTAGAATTAGCTAAAGGAGTAATAATATCAGACATTAATTATATGCTCTTTTGATCCGTTATGCATTAGATCTATAAACTTATCATTAATAAATCCTGTTGCTTGTAGCGTTATTCTAGGAGTATATCCCATGTTAGCTGCTGCATGAGGCATATTACACCAATCATAAACTACACACTCGCCTGCGTCATATCCTTGATAATATGTATTTCCAAATTGCCATACGTGTCCGTAATCCCATGGTGTTAAACTAATTAAAATCCTACGTAACATTAAAGGATTTTTATCAGCACCAGATGCCACCCATTTTTCTCTCCATTCAGGACGGGCATATCTCATCTGCTGATCAATATGAAATGGAGTTACTTCACCTAGACGTTGTATATGTATCCTAGATTGATGAACATCATACATACCGACTGCTTCTAACATTTTAAAAAATATAGCAATATCTGGATGTGTGTCTTTCTTTTTATTATGTGCAATTTGATAATGATACATGCATGATACATCTTCTTTACCTGATGCACGTTTTATATCCATTAACTCACCATCATGTAAATCTTTGTCTTGCTGACTTTGATGTCTTGGTCTATAATTTCCTATAGTATGTTCTTTACATTTTCTTAAAGCTCTTTGTACTCCAGCTTCCCAGTCTCCTTTAAATTTACACATTACTGTAAATGTTTTTTCTTGTGGATCTTCTTTTGGATCGAAATGCCAAGTTGATCTTAGTTTATTATGATACCATCTACTAGGAATTCCATCTACTGTATACACATTCATGTTAGATTTTTTGTGTCGTTCTAACTGTTCATCTGAATACATTTCATCTTGGTAATTACTATCTGTAATATTAACTCCTTCTTCTATAGACGGTACATTTTCTGGAATAAGGTCTTTAACTAAATCTCCTGAATAATAATTTCTGTTTTTAGCATCACCCTCAACAGACTTCTTAAGAATTTTGTTTGCATCATTTGTATAGTCTGTCATTAATTAATCTCCTAAAAATTATACTCACATATGTTTATATCAAAAACATATCTACTTTCAAAATTATTTCTTTGTTTTGGTTGGCTTTTTTCTACAGATGAAATATAAAAATCTAACCAATCATATTCTTCTTGAGACTCGATACCCCAACGTTCTTTAAAATAATATCTATCACAAACACTAAGTCTTAACTTATTGTCACCAACAAAATTATTAGCAGCTCGAACTTCTTGATGTATTTTTTCTTTAAGCCTTTCATAATTTCTGTAGTATGTATGGTAATCTGGATAAGTTATAGATTCAAAACCTCCAGCACCTTTCCAACCTCTAAAACTTTTAGGTTCTGTCCTAAGTACAAGAAATATTTTTGATAATGGAAACGTTTCTTTTATGTAATCTAGTTGTAAGGCAAAATGATGACACTTAACAATCCTATACTTATCCCAAGTCTTATCAGTATAAGCAGCATCTATTTCTGAAATTATTTCTTCTTTAGACAATGTCTCTAATTGATCAAACTTCTTACCATGCTCGTTACCTGGACCCCAGTACGCTCCTAAATGTTGCACAGGTACTCTTGTATGTGTATAAACTCTATCATCTCTATAATCAGAGATGTTAATAGGCATTATTTCATTTTTTGCAATTATATTAGCTATTGCACTCCACTTACTTCCTGGAGCTCCTGTAAAGAATATAAGTTTACTCTCGTCGTACATTATTTTTCCTATACTAATATTTATTCTGGCTTATAAAACTCAAAATATAGTCGATCGCCGTTATCTTTTTTAAACTTTTCTAGTTCTAAGCTATGTTTTTTTGCTTGTTCGTATGCTACTTCAAATGACCAAGGAAAAATATCAACATAAGGACCTTTAGGCCACAAGTGTCCTGGATTGGCTCTAAAATACATTCTGCCTCCTGGCATTAGTATTTCAACTAGTTTTTCAAACCTTTTATCAATGTCATTTCTATCGCCGAAGTTAAGGCTACCAAATACAATAATATGGTCATAACTTTCAGGTTCAACAGCAAATTCTAATATGTCAACCATATAGTCTGCACTATTATTATAAGGGTCAATACCAATTAGATTTTTTATTCTGTTTTTAAATGGATGGTATCCGCAACCAAAGTCTAGTACAGCTTTTGGATTAGCATTATTAATAGTATCAACTAAAGCCCAACCACTGTATTGATATATTTCGGTCTTAGGTTGCCAAATCTCCCCAAAGAACCTATGCATATATTTTGCGTCAAGATCAGCTACAAGTTCTTTAACCGTTACATCAACGCTGTCTATGTCAAGCTGTAACTTAGATGTAATACTGTCTTTAAACTTGCGTAGTCTAGCTGGTGACCAAGGTAACGAACCTATATGTGTATTTTCTGTAATCTGTTCATTAATATTGTCATATTTAGGTAAATTGAAGGAGCTCTTTAAATTTTCGTCTATTAAACTAAAAATTCGAGTGTTCATAAAAAATTTCTCCTTTTTGCTAAATAAATGTATACAAAGATAAAAAAAGACTCACTTTTAAAAATTTTTTTATCCGTTTCATATAATTACTTATATAATATGTAAATTAAAAGGTTAAGGTCTGAATGGAAGAAATTTTAGCATTACTAGCAGGAACACTATATGGACTAATTATAGGTATTATTCCCGGCGCAGGTGCAACTACAGGCCTCATTTTTATATTTTCTTTTATAACATTATTTCCAGATCCGTACTTAGGAGTTATATTTTGCATGGCAGTAGTGGCAGCAAGCACAACTGGTGATACATACACTGGAGTTTTACTAGGAATACCTGGTGCAAATAGTGCCGCCGCAACTATGGTAGATGGTTTTCCATTAGCATTGCAAGGAAAAGCAACGTATGCTATATCAGCCGCAGTAACCACAAGCACAATTAACGGATTACTATGGGGTGCTTTAGTATTCTTTTTACTACCTTATTACACAAATTTAATAATGGTATTTGGTGTTCCTGAGCTTTGGGCATTTACTTTTCTAGCACTTGTAACTGTAACTTTTATTACAAACAGATGGTGGGTTAGAGGTATCATTGCATTAGTAGTAGGTATACTAATAGGCATGATAGGAGTTGACCCTAATACAAACGCAGATAGATTCACAGGCGGTATTGAATATCTTGGAGCAGGCGTACAATTATTACCGCTAGTAGCTGGATTATTTGCTATACCAGAACTTTTAGATGGTTTAAAAAATAGAAATAATACTGCCGAGGTATCAGTATCAAATGGTAGGCAAACAAAAGACGGCTTTATTGCTGTCTGGCAAAATAAATGGTTAGCTTTACGTGGAGGTGCTATTGGAGCATTTATAGGTATACTTCCTGGACTTGGAGGAGCAATGGCAGATTGGATGGCTTATGGTCAAGCAGTTGCTACAACCAAAAATCCAAAAGTAAAATTTGGTAAAGGTAACATAAGAGGTGTAATTGGACCTGAAGGTGCAAACA
>Ga0209359_10000053_pt1 | contig 22104 bp, 23 predicted proteins | sample MarorgKNORR_S2LV_FD_188224 | JGI IMG/M metagenome (GOLD analysis project Ga0209359, IMG submission 188224) | Marine microbial communities from the Southern Atlantic Ocean, analyzing organic carbon cycling - Surface_A/KNORR_S2/LV (SPAdes) (version 2) | ecosystem: Environmental > Aquatic > Marine... | reverse complement strand
TTTGTTTTTTTCTTTTTAATGGGTATTTTAGTTTCCGTTTTTAAAATTAAGGCATTTAAACTGATTTAAAGATTATTAAACAGTGTTGATGAAGTCATATTGAAGAATGATAAACTAAATTGAAATCAATTAAAATAATTTATATGAATTTTATCACAAGTTAAGTTGCCCTTTAAGAATCTCAGGCGGTTGTGGAATTCCCTTAAATAATCTTAAGGCTAATTCTGATGATGGAAATATAACAAGCCATGCAGTTGCAAAAATAATCTTATAATAATTTAATATGCCATTATTTTTTGAATACCATACTTCCAATGCGCCCTTATAGGGCGATATAACATCATTATAGAAATTTATAGCATCATGTTTATTTGATAAAAGCGACTCTTCATCCCTAAAAACTATTGATCCAATGCCTGACAAACCCGGTCTTATTTTTTTAATCTGACTTTTGATTTCATCACTGTAACAATCATAAGTTTGTTGAGTTAACGGTCTAGGCCCAACAATGCTCATATCGCCTTTCAAAATATTTAATAGCTGTGGTAATTCATTAATCTTAGTTTTTCTAAGGAAGCCGCCAAATGGAAGTATTCTTGGATCATTCTGTATAGTTATAGAGCCAGTTCCAATATTTTCACTGTTCTTCAGCATTGTTGCAAATTTCAAAAGCTTAAAAGGTTTTTCTTCTTTTCCTACCCTGTATTGAAAATAAAAAACTTCTTTTTCCCCAGTGAATAATAAAACTAAAATAACAATGGCCAACAAGGGCGAAAGAAAAATAATAGCAAGCAGTGAGAATATAATATCAAAAGATCTTAACAACATTACATTTTTTGATCCAAGTCTTTTTCTTTATTTACATATGTGTTTTTGAATTCAGGAAGGATTTCATTAAAAGTTTCTAGTATGTAGTTTTTTGATAAGTTTTTAACTGAGATATCACTGATTTTTTGAATGAAGCAATCTAATTTCTTTTCATTAAAAGAAGCTTTATTCTTGATAACCCCTATTGAATTAAATTTATTCATATCTAGTTCTTCATTATCAGTAAAAAATTCTTCATATGGTTTTTCACCAACTGTATCTGATTCAAAGAAATAACATGGCCATTTCTTTTTCACTATTAATTCTGACACTCTTCTTCTTGCTTCTTCTTCTGATGAGCATTCTATAGCCTCATATCCAAGTGAATTCAGATACCTTTTTGCAATATCTGAAAAAGATATTAAATGTAAATTTTCTTCTAGCTTTGGAAAAAAGATATCTCTATTTTCCCCAAATATACATGACAGAAGGCAGAGTTCTCCAGACTCTTTTGGTGAAATGAAGTACCTTTTTACATCAAATGGAGCAGAAAATGGCTGTTTCTTAATAAATCTTTGATTGAATCCATAGAGCAAAGATCCGTCTGAAAATGCTACATTTGCAAATCTTGCCATTGATATATTTTGTTTAAGGCTTTCTCTCATAACAAAGAGCTCCATAATCTGTTTGCTTGCCCCCATCATATTAGCTGGATTTGCAGCTTTATCGGTTGAGACACAAAAATAGTTTTTTGATTTAAAAGTTGAAGCAATATTAATGGTTTTTATAGTATTAAGAATGTTTACTTCTATCATTCTCATGAGAGTATATGGATCTTTCTCGCTCCTTACATGCTTTAAGGCTGACAAGTTCAAGACGAAATCGAAAGGCCCTTCTTTTTCCATTAAGATATCAAAATACTCACTTGCGCAGTCAATTGCAAAAGTCTTAAGTTCGGTAACTTTATTTTCGAGCGAACTTCTTAAATCTCTCACAAGTTCGACCATATTGTTTTCAGATATATCAACGACATACATCTTTTGTGGTTTCAATTTAAAAATCTCTTTGCAAACTGCTTGACCTATTGAACCAGCTCCGCCGATAACTAAAAAAGAACTTCCATCAACTATTTGATTTAAATCATTACTAAAGTTTTGAATGTCTTCTTGAAATAATGAAGATTTTCGTCCTAGTATTTTATTATCAATCATAGTTAATTATATCAGGGCTGAAGATAGCTTTTTATCCATTTACCATCTTCATCTAATTTAAATACTTTCCTTTTATTTAAGCGTAACTCAGATCCTTTCCAAAATTCAAAATATGAAGCTCTAATAGAATATCCACCCCAATAATTTGGTCTAATTGATGTATCAATATGTTTTGAATTGTTATATTTTTCTAGAAATCTTTCAAAAGATTCAATCTCTGACGATTGATCTGAGCATATAGATAAAAGATTTTTTTCTCTGTTTCTATTTTTAAAGTGCTCGTCTGAAAGATTTTTATCTGTTTTAGAAATTATCCCTTTGATTCGTATTTGAGTATTTGTAGTGCTCCAAAAGAATACCAAAGAAACTTTATTACTTTCTTTAAAATCTCTTGCTTTTTGTGATTGATAATTTGAAAAAAAAATAAAATCTCTTTCATGCACATATTTTATATTTACAAATCTTGAATTTACTTCCTGCAGCTTGCTGTTAAAAGAAGAAATACATGCTGCCTGCGGTAGTGGCTGTTTTAAACTAAGCGATAATTTGAATTCCCTTTCGAACTCGTCGAAAGGAGCTTCATTTGAAATCTGTTTTATATCTATCATTTGGCCATCTTTTTAATAGCTACTTCCAAAGACTTTTTCCAAATTGGTATTTTATATGAAAATCTTTTACAAAATGCATTGCTATCTAGAATGGTATTTTTTGGACGCAATAATTTGGATTTCAACTGTTTTGTCTGTATTGGAACTAACATAGGCTTAACTTTGATTAGATCATATTTCATTGATAATGAAATAACTTCCTCTGCAAATTCAAACCATGAGCATCCAGGGGAGCCTGAATAATTATAAGTTTCATTTTTTTTTATATCTGTCATGTGTAATTTAACTTTGAGAATCGCACTGGCTAAGTCACCAGCATATGTTGGGCACCCAAATTGATCATCAACCACAGTTATTTTGGATTTTTTTCTAGCCAAATTTATTATTTTTTTTACGAAATTATTACCATATTCACTGTATAGCCAGCTTGTTCTGATGATTCTAGAATTTATGGAAGAACTTCTGATTTTATTTTCGCCTGCAAATTTACTTTTTCCATAAATATTTAAAGGATTTTCTTTATCATCTTCTTTATAGGGTTTACTGACTTTTCCATCAAAAACATAATCTGTAGAAATATGAATCAAATTTATATCAAAAACTTCACAGACATTGCATAGGTTGCTTACACCTCCTTTATTAACAGATTCGCAAACATTGGGTTCCAATTCTGCCTTTTCAACATTTGTATATGCTGCAGTATTAATTATCGTGGAAGGCATAACTTTTTCAATTACTGCTTTAACTTCGCTAAGATTTGTAATATCTAATTCTTCTCTGCCAAAAGATGAAAATATTTCATTTTCTTTTTTAAATACTTTTTCAAGAGATTGACCTAGTTGACCAAATTTCCCAGTAATTAAAATACTCATCAGTAAAAAATTATTTTAATAAGAAATCATCTTTGTTATAGATATACCAATCGATGGTTTTCACAATAGCCTCATCAAAAGAATGTTTAGGCTTCCATCCAAGATGAGATTCAATTTTTGCTGAATTAATAGCATATCTTTTGTCATGACCTGGTCTATCTGAAATAAACTCAATTTGGTCAGCAAAAGAACCGACTTTTTTTGGGACTTTATAATCTAAATATTCACATATTCTTTTTACAAGCTGAATATTAGTCAATTCGTTCTTTCCTCCTATATTATAAGTTTCTCCAATAATTCCATCATTAAGAACAGAAAATATTGCATCGCAATGATCCTCGACATATAGCCAATCTCTAATATTTAATCCATCACCATAGATATTTATCTTATTTCCCAACAAAGCATTCTTAATAGAGAGAGGTATAAGCTTCTCAGGAAACTGATAAGGTCCAAAGTTATTTGAACAATTAGTAGTTATACATGGAAGTTTAAATGTTTTGAAATATGCTCTTACTAAATGATCGCTGGCTGCTTTTGAAGCTGAGTAGGGACTATTTGGTTTATATTGGTTATTTTCTGTGAAAGGCTTATCTTCAGTTGTTAAAGATCCATAAACCTCATCTGTTGAAACATGTATAAACCTAAATCTTGCTTGTTGACTCTTATCTAGGTTTAAAAAGTATTTTCTTGAACTTTCCAGTAAATTGAAAGTTCCTACAACATTAGTATCTATAAAACTTTTTGGGCTTTCAATTGAATTATCTACATGTGATTCAGCTGCAAAATTTATGATCGCCTCTGGTTGATATTTTCTCAGGATTCTCTCTAAAAATTTTTCATCATTAAGCGACCCTTTTTCAAAAAAATATAGTTCACTATTCTCAAATTTTCTAAGATTTTCTTGATTACTTGCATATGTTAGAAGATCGATATTTAAAAGATGATCTTGATTATTTTTATTAAACCAATAATGAATAAAATTGCTGCCAATAAAACCTGAACCGCCAGTAACCAGAATCAAAATAACCCTCTAATTAATATATTAAAAATAACTGCATTCCTCGAACTTTTTTCCATAACAATCTTTTTCAGAAATAATTGGCGCACCTTCTATTGGCCAATCTATATTAACAAAGTTATCATTCCACAATAAACAATGTTGGTCATCAGGGTCCCAATAATCTGTCATCTTATAAAGTATTTCGACTTCTTCGCTTTGAACATAAAATCCATGCGCAAACCCTTCAGGAATCCAAATTTGTTTATTAGAAGATTCTGACAGCACAATAGCAAAATATTTACCAAATGTTTTTGATTTTTTTCTTAAATCTACGACAACATCATAAATAGAACCTTTTATTACCCTTATTAGTTTTCCTTGAGGCTTTCTCAGCTGATAATGCATCCCTCTGAGCACATTGCTTGAACTGGTGCTGTGATTGTCTTGAACAAAATTTATATTTAGATTTAATAGTCTGTTGAATTCTTCGTTATTGAAACTTTCGTAAAAAATACCTCTTTTATCACGAAATATATTTGGTTCAATAATCTTTACATCCTGAAAAACAGTATTTGATATAGTAAATGACATAAGTTATGGCTTATCTAATATTGAGCTAAGGTATTTACCATACGGATTTTCCTTTTGTTGCTGTGAGAGTTCCAATATTTCTTTTTTTCCTATCCACCCATTATTAAATGAGATCTCTTCTGGACAAGCAACGATTAAGCCTTGACGATTTTGTATTGAAGAGACCAGCATAGAGGCATCCATCAAACTATCAAAAGTTCCAGTATCCAACCATGCAAAACCCCTTCCCAAAGTTTCAACCAAAAGCTTTTTTTCTTTTAAATACAAATTATTGAGATCCGTTATTTCAAGCTCTCCTCTTTTTGAAGGGCTTAGCGATTTTGCTTTTTCGGAAACACTTTTATCATAAAAATAGAGACCAGTTACTGCAAAGTTGCTTTTGGGATTTTCAGGTTTTTCTTCAATATTTTCTACATTTTTTTCTTTATCAAATGTAACGACTCCATATCTCTCAGGATCTTTTACATGATAAGCAAAAACTACTGCTCCATTTGAAATGCTATCTGCATTTCTTAAGGTTGAAACCATATCATGCCCATAAAATATATTATCGCCAAGAATTAATGCGCAAGAGGATCCATCTAAAAACTCTTCAGCGATTATCAAAGCCTGGGCAATACCTTCGGGTTTTTCTTGAATCTTATATTTAATTGATATTCCCCATTTCTTTCCATCCTCAAGAAGTTCTTCAAACCTTGGAGTATCTTTAGGAGTCGAAATTATGAGAAATTCTTTTATTCCTGCAAGCATTAATGTAGACAGAGGGTAGTAGATCATTGGCTTATCGTAAACTGGCAACAATTGCTTACTAATTGTTTTTGTTACTGGATGAAGTCTTGTCCCGTGACCTCCTGATAATATAATTCCTTTTCTCATATATATTTAATTATAACTTTTAAGTTGGTAATTGAAGAAATCATACATTATAAAAAGTTTATAAATAATACTAAAAATACAATTTTCTCAGATAGTTTATATACCCAATATATGAAGGCCATTCATGAATGAGATATTTCGGTCTAAGAGTGATTCTTTCTTTAGCAAAAATGCCATTAGCGCGGTATCTTTTTGTAAAGATGGGAGCACATAATAATTTAAGAGAATCTTTTTTACAGCAATATCTCATTAAATACTCACCATTTAATCCTGAACTCCTAGCATAGCTTAAAGATGCCGAATCTTTCATAAAATCCTCGGCAAGATCGATTCTCTTCAAGATTTTACAAATAATTCTTTTTCTGCCAAATACAAATCTTTCAGAGATTCCACAATTTGAGTGGAAAACTGAAGTAATAAAAGTTTTTTCATCAATGTCTTTGAATAAACATTTTGCAAGCTTGACAGGTTTAAAAAAAATATCGTCTCTAATTGATAAAACGTAATCACAATTGTTTTTTTTGATTTCATTAGAAATATCTTGCAACATCAGTAGTTGTTGAATGAGGTTTGAATTTGATCTGTAATTATCTTCATGTACATCATTGAATTCCATTGAGCGCACTAACAAATTGTCATGAAATTTATTCTTATAGTCTTTTTTGATTCTATATGAGTCTTTAAAAATAAAATCTTCTGTCAGTGAGCAATTAATTTCACCACTTCTATCATTTGAAAATTGTTTAATATTATTTCGGGCTTCTATGATCTCTATTTCAAATTTTTGTGAAAGTATTTTATAAAGCTCTTGATAGTGCTGAGTTTTGTTTTTTGGAAATCTCCCAATCCCGTATGTAGCTAAAATAATCTTATTTTTTTTCATATATAAAACTTTTTAAAATGGCGGAATGAAGACATGTGCTTTTGGATTAAGAGTTAGAATCTTAGATGTGATATGTTGTTCAAAATTTCTTGCTCCTATGACAAAAAGTAAATCATCTTCAAGATTATTAACTTTATCTTCTCCAATAACTTTTACAGAAGTTCCAGGTGCGTATAAACCCTCTTTTTCTGGTGTTGAATCAATTACATATGATAGTTTTTTTATGCTACTAAGATTAAGAGCTGAGTACGTAAAAAGAAACTTTGCAGAGCACCCCCAAACAGCAATTTTTTTATTTTTAGTTTTTAAAATATTCCAAAAATCTTCTACGCTCTTGGACCATGCACTAATTTTGGATTTCAACTCTTCGCTAGAGATTGATTCACTATTAGAAATCTTAAACTCATTCATTTCTTTTGAAATCAGGGCACCAAATGATCCATTGTGTATTTCAAAATAATTTATTTCGTTTAAAAAGAAATTATTATTTTGCGCAAGAGTAGATATTGTTTTTGGTGAAATTTGATAAAAGTGCTCACTATAAAGTTGAGAAAAATCATTTTTTTCATAAGTGCTTAAAAGAGACGCATTTTCTATATAAATAAATTTTGGATTAAGAATATCAATAATATTATGCAGAAACTTTTTTATATCTTTGTTATGCGCTAAAGCATGCCTAACAATTACTAAATCGCTTTTAATTTTTGAAAATAAGTCCCTATTATTCTCTTCTAGAAAAGAATTTATATGATGAATTCTACTATCATTTACATCAAGCTTAACTTTGTCGACGATTGTAATATCAATATCTTTATCCAATAAATCAATAACTTTCTTTGCAAAAATTCCATTATTACCAGCAACTTCAACAACTTTTTCAATATTGTTTTTATTAATAAAAGTTGCTAAATAGTTTGCAATTTCTTCATCCATTGATGTATTTGGAGTTCGATATACGTAATTTGAGAAAAGATCATCTTCAGAAAAGGAGTGAACGTTCTCAAGTGTTTGACATGTCTCACAAAAAAAAATTCCTTGGCTAGATTTTTTTTCTTTTTTAAGTTCTTTATGATAATGATTAGGAATTATACCGCTTGCAATCTCCCAGACATTGGAAGCAGGACTACAACAAACAGAACATTTCATTTTTGGGAATTAATTTCAATGTATTTTAACCTTTCTTTTACAAAAATACTGCAAGCAAGAAGGATATACATTGGAGCTTTTGGAAATGCTTCAATAAAAAAAGACTGGATTATGAAAAATATTGCAAATGAGCCAGCAGCCTTTAAAAACATTAAGTTGCTTGTATCATAAGTCCTTGCAAATAAAGGATATAGTAATTTTCTTATAAAAATAAATAATATTAACATTCCGAGAAGACCTAATTCATATAGTGTTGATGCATATGTATTATGCGCAACTTTGTTATAAATATTATTTCTAAGAAAAGATGTTGGCCCCTTACCAACTATTGGACTCTCTTGAAAACCTTGCAGTGACTGAAGTAAATTAGCAAGTCTTTGCTTATCTGCTCTATTAGAAGGTTCAAGATTTCTTATGGTATCAAGTCTAGAATCAGAATATCCGCCAAGATTAATATTAAATAAACCAAAAATTAGCAGAGCAATCAGTCCACAAGATAAAATCCCTCTCTTAAAAAATGAAAAGGCTGACATTGATGTAGATAAATAAAAAAATAAAGCGAAAAAAATAATTGAAATAATTGATTGTCTGCTTTGAACAAGAAAAGAGCACAAAGATATTAATATCAAAGGAGATAAAAAATTTTGGATTGAAGAAAATTTAATCTTTTGTGAGTGAAATAAATAAATTGTCCTAAGCGCGAACAGGCATGATATATACGCAATAGTTTCATTTCTATTAAAAAACTCAAAATTAAGAAAAGGACTTCCGTCAGACAGAAAAATTAAAGCCAACGTAAAAAGAAAGATATTAAAGTCAATCATTAAAATATATCTTGAATCAAATTTAGTTGAAATGATTTGCGAAGCAATTATTGATGCAACTATTATTTTTGCTGGAATAGTTATTAAGGTATTTAGTCCAAAGTATGTTGAATTAGAAATAATGCTAATGAGAATAATTACAAAAAAGCCTACAGCCAGATAGAAAGCACCTTTATCAATATAGAGTTTCTTTGATAAAAAAATATTTAATATTAAAAAGAAAACTATAAATAGGTCGCCTAATCCTATTACCATAAAGCCTAAATTTAAATTTATTAATCTTTCAATGATTGTTAAATTCAAAAAAATTAATGCGGCTAACATGCAAGTTTTCTGATTGTTTCTCTAAAAAAAACTATTGAGCTTGCCTCTTTAATTATTTCAAAATCTTTTACAGGAAATGAATGGCTATTTTCATTTATAATTTTTAGAAATGCTGAGCAAGAAATTTCATTTAATGAGTAGCCAAAACTGATATCTTTTCCGTTTACAGAAAATTTTTGATCGAGATTATGAAGAACTGGAAGACCTGAAAAACAGAATTCTATAATTTTATTTGTAAAATGATTTTGAAATACTTCTGGATTCCTATAAAAAACAAAATAACCATTTGCATCTTTACAAAAATCTTTTAGATCCCTAAAAGACATCTTAGCTTTAAAGATTATATTTTTTGACTCTTTAAATTTATTCTTTACCTCTCCAAGCATCTCCCCATCTCCTATAATATAAATTTTTAAGTTTGGATATTTTATTTCAGCTTCATTAGATAAGTTTACGAGCTCATCAAAACTAAACTGATTATTAATGGATCCATAAAAAACTAACTTTAAAGAAGGTGCTTTATTGCCATTCATTGCATTATGGATAAAGCTAATGTTGTTAAGAACTGTAATTTTTTTTGTTTTTTTATTATATCTTTCTGCAAAATTCATCATGCTATCCGACATACAAATTTGAGAGGATGAAAAATTAAAAATGAAAAAATTGAGGAAATCGCAATATATTTTGAAAATTGGCGCTAATAAAGATTTTTCTTTTTCTATGAATGCATCTGGCCATTTATCCCTTACATCGATAATGCATTTTTTTGAAAAAAGTTTCGAAAATAGAGAGCTTGTAAACGCACTTTCAGGAGTTGGATAAGCACATATTACTAAATCAAATTTGTTAAGATTTTTTATTAAGAAAAAACCAAGATTAATTGAAAATAAAAGATTGGATAAGACTCTAGAGAATGAGATATTTTTTTTATATGCAAAGCTTTTCAAAAGAAGAATTTCTACATTTCTGATATTTAATTTTGGTTGACTTCTTTTAGACTTTGCATAGTGGTCAAAGTCACTGGAAACCCAAGTTACATTATTTTCGTTTGCTAGCGTCTTAATCTGAATTTCTTCTCTCCACTCTCTTCCATTTGAAGAATCAGAGCTAAAACAAGATTGTTGTCTAATGTAAACTATATTCATCTCAAACTGTAACCAGTTCTTATTATTCTGAATGCTTTTTTAAATCTTTTAAAGAAATTCTTAATTCTGGCATTTTTATGGACACCAACGACCAAAAAATCATCTGAAGAATTAAAAAAGGAATCTATTACAAAGATTTCATTGTTTGTATTTTTAAAACTGTGATGAACTAAAAGCTGATCCCTCATAACTTCATCACAGAAAAGATTCCACCAAACCTCTGACTGAGTATCTTTTTTTAAGATCTTATGATTTCTATAGATGAATCCACATTCAACGGAGGCTTTGGAAAGATCAGGCTTCATTGCTAAGAATCTTTTAAACTCATTTCTATTAATCTTTCCATTATCTAAGCATCTGTATAGTTCGTCAGCAATATTTCCACCGTTTCTATGCCTAAGAACAGCAAAACTTTCATTCGAATTCAATAATTCTTTTGCCAATGAAAAAAAATTCTTTCCTAACGAAACATGTCCATCAATATAAAAAGAATTATCAGAATCAAAAAAATCCCAAGGACTAAACTTTGCCTTCCTATTTGAAAGAATATTATTTTTTAAATCAAAATACTTTACTTCCCAACCTTTTATCTCTACTTCTGATGATGTGATTAATATAAATCTAAAATACTCTTGCAATTCCTTAGATGGTTCTTTTGGTAATAGATCATAATTTCCAAATAATGCTTTGTAGATAACAGGTTTAGTCATACTTTTGTCTTATCAATTAAATATTTATAGCTAATTTCTTTGGCGCCATTTGAACTTATTTCGAAAATTCTATCGCAATCCTTTAAAGTAGTTATTCTATGAGCAATCATTAAGATTGTTTTCGTTCCCTCTAGATTATGAAAAGTATTCATTATCTTATTTTCGGTCATTTGATCTAGTGCGCTTGTAGCCTCATCTAACACCATTAAGGAGACATCCTTATATAGAGCTCTCGCAATTCCTAGTCTTTGCTTTTGTCCGCCTGAAAGCATTACTCCTCTCTCACCAATTTTAGTTTCATACTTATTTGGCATTTTTTTAACGAATCCATGTATTTCTGCTTTTCTAGAAGCATCTAAAACTCTATCAAAATCAATCTCATTTTTAGGTATTCCAAAAGCTATGTTCTCACGAATTGATTGATCAGAGAGATAGATTGACTGAGGAACATGAGCAATATTATTTTGCCACTTTCTTAGGTTAGTTTGATTGAGAATCTTTCCATCAATTGATATGTGTCCTGATAAAGGAGATAAAAGCCCCATAACTAAATCAATAAGAGTTGATTTACCACTTCCTGTTTCGCCAATAAAGCCTATTCTTTCTCCATATTTAATGGTAAGAGATAATTTATTAATCACCTCTGGTCCATCATCTAAATATTTGAATGAGATTGATTCCAAAGAGATATTTGATTTCAATGGAAGTATTTCATTTGTCTTGCTCTCAGAGGGAGGGTCTTGCTGCTCTAAAAAATACAACACATCGTTAATTGTAGCTTCAGATCCTCTAAGTTTAATAATGGCATTATAACCATTTTGAATTAGGGGTAGTAATCTCTGGCTACCAATTGCAACCACTCCAAGCATTGGTAAGGCATTTGAAACTCCTCCATCGCTTGTCAGGAAGAATGCTAAGCAAGCAATCCCAACCATGGCTATACCTTCCATAATAAATCTTGGGCTCTCTCTAATTACTTGATTTTTGATCTGGGCTTTTCTTAGATTTAACTCAGATTCTTCATATATGCTTCTATAAAGATTATGATTCCCATCAAGAATAATATCTCTTATTGCCCCTAGACCCTCTTGCAAAGTTTTAACAATTTGTGTTGCTTCATTTGCAATTGATTCACCGCCTTTTAAAACTTCTCTTCTTGAAAGAAATGTGAGCAAAGAATACAAAGATCCAAAAAAGATTATTACTGAGATTGCTATATATGGATTCATATATATTAAAAAACTTAATATGGTAATGGCAAGAATCAAGGACGTAATTATTGCTAATAAAGCAGAAATTACATTCACAATTATCATCTGCACTTTTACAGATATAACTGATATTATTTCGCTACTATTCCTAGTAACATGAATGCTATAAGGTTGATATAAAGTTTTTTTATATATATCAAACCCAAATTCTGCACCTATCATATGAGATATCTTAGAGCTAGAATAAAGAAGAATTAATCGCATAAATGAAGCAAGAACTGCAGCAATACAAAAAACTATAGTAAATATCTTTATAAACTCCCTCTGTGTATTAATATTTAAACTAATTAAAATATTCTCAATAAAATCATATTTTGTAATTATCGAAGGATCAGTAATGGCAGCTAAAAAGGGAATTATTGATCCTATACTGAGAATCTCAAAAAATGCTGAAACTAACATTAGTAGAAAAAGTAATTTCATTTGAACCCTTCTTCTATTCTTTGTTTTTGCCCACAATTTTTGAATCTTATTTAGCATCTCTTACCTTTGAGGTCTTAAGTTTTCTGCATCAACATTTTATTTAATTCTTCAATAGAGTGTAAAAAAATTGATTCCATATATGGATAGCTACTTCCTCCAAGATGAGGAGTAATAATTATATTATTTTTATTCTTTGAAAATTTTACTAACTTATGATCACCGACGCCAAATGGGCTTTCGTTTTCTAAAACATCAAGAGCTGCTCCAATAATTATCTTTTGTTGGATTGCTTCAATCAAAGCATTCTCATTGATAACTCCTCCTCTAGAGGTATTAATAATATAAGAGCCTTTTTTCATATTAGAAAATTCATTTATTCCTATTAAGTTGTGTGTATCTTCTTTCAAAGGTACATGAATTGTTAGTAGGTCAATTTTCTCTAGAAGATTCGATAGAGATTTTTCTTGCTTCACAAATTCTGGAAAATCATTTTCTTTAATATAAGGATCATAAGCAAAAATATCAGCTCCAAAAGCATTACAAATTGAGCTAACTTTTTTCCCAATGTTTCCAAGCCCCACTATACCTATCCTTAGTGCTCTTAAATCATTTATATTATATTTTCTATTATCCCAGCTGCCCTTGTCCTTTACATCGTTTATAGATTTAGGTAAATCTTTTATTAAAGCTAACATCAATGAAACCGCATGTTCTGCAGTTGACCAAAGTGTATTTTTGAAATTTAGATCCAGTCCGAGAGCATTAAAGCTAATACCAAGTGTTTCAAGAATTTCAACTGAAATATGCTCATACCCCATTGAGGGTTGGTAAACTGCTTTAAGATTATGTGCATTCGTAAGTATCTCATTATCTAGAGGAATGCGAGCATTAGGAATCATTCCTTGATAGTCTTTTATTTCCTTAAGGATATCTTTATGCTCCATATATTCAATAATTTCTCCATCAAATGTTTTATGAAACTTCTCAACTACTTTTGGAAATCTTAGAAAAGGAGCTGTGCATAAAACTTTATATTTCATAAATATTTATTAACAAGTTTTATTGATGACGAAGCTACATCTATTAAAGCAGATTTTGAATATCCACCGACGTGAGAAGTTGAAAAAACGTTTGGGTGCTGTATCAGTTCTAGATCTGTTTTTTTGGGAGGTTCATTTTCAAGTACATCGGTAAAATAATAAAAGTTTTCTAAAGTGTTGATATTATCTCTTAACGAAGCATGGTCAACTATTCCTGCTCTAGATGTATTTATCAATAACTTATTGTTAAATTTATTAAGATGTTTATTCGAAAATAGTTTTTCGGTATCTTTATTTAAAGGTAAATGAACTGAGATAACATCTGATGAACTTATTAAATCATCGAGATTATCAGTAAACTCAATATTTTTATTTGAAAAATAGTCTTTTTCTTTTCTAGAAAAATATTTGAAGCTAAAGCCCATATTAGAAGAAACATGAAAAAACTCCCTTGAGATATCTCCAGACCCAACAAGTCCAACAGTTATTTGCTCTGGATCAGAATTCATATATCTAGTCCATAAACCATCTTTATTATCTCTGAAATGAAATAGTATGTTATTTAGATATATTAATAAAAATGAAAGGCATAATCTTGCTACTCCTTTTACAGTATGATGAGATTTAATGGTATGGAGTTGAATATTTTTTTCTTTAAGATAGTTAGCATCTATATTTTCAGTAGATGTTCCAAACCTAACAATAACCTTAAGACTTTTTGCTGAATCTATTACTTCCTTGTCAACTATCTCACTTCCAATAATTAGCCCTGAGCAGTCTTTAAGATTTGAAATTAGTCTCTCCTTTGATTCAATTATTCCGCCTGTAAGCTTATATTCCAAATCCTTTGCAAAAAGATACCTTATATCTTCAGACACAAAATCAAATCCCTGCGGGGTAATAAGTACCTTTTTCATAATGTTCTTCCGCCGTCTATATAAAGGGTTTGCCCTGTAACACTCAAAGGGCAGTCATTAGCAAGGTAGCTAATAACTGAAGCAACTTCATTTGGAGTAGCGAGCTTTTTAGATGGAGTAAGTTGCTCAATTTTATTAATATCTTTTGCAAATCTCTCTTCTGTAAGTCTTGATTTCATTAGTCCAGGACAAACACAGTTTATTGAAAATCTTCTAGCAAATTTTTTGCTATAAAAGTTTGATAATTTCTCTACTGCTGCCTTTGAAGCAATGTAATGTTTATTAGACGCATTGAGTGTCTTCAGTGAATTGGATAGGACATTCACAACTCTAACTCTTGTCTTATAATTATCATCTGTAAGTTCAACTAAATTTTCCATTAGTTCCGAAAATCCAAAATAATTTATGTTAAAAATCTTTCTTTCTTTTTCTATTTCTCTTTCTGAAATAGACTCTTGAAAAGTAAATGCAAAATTATTAATTACTGCAGATAATTTAATATTATTTTTAGAAAGAAAATTAAAGATCTCCTCAATATTAATTATCTTTTCAACATCGCATTTAAGAATATGTTTTACATATTTCTCATCCACATATTTTTTTTCTAATTCACTAAATCCTGAATTAGCACACAATATAATGTCTTTTTTCCCATTTATTAGGCTGCTGCAGATCTCATCTCCAAGAGTGCCATTTGCCCCAAAAATAATAATCATTTATAAAAATTTTTTTACAATTTTATCAACAGAAGCTTCTGCTTTCTTGATTTCTTTAGCAACTTCACTGTTAAGAAAATTATTAACCACTTTCTCTGAATTTCTTTGGTCTTGAAGCTCTTTACTGAAGGCTCCAGATCTAATTCTCTCTAGCTGCTTTTTTGCCTTCAAAAGCATATCTTCACTCCAAAGAATATTTCTACTAGAAGAAACTCCATATTGGCATGTTGGGGATGCGTTATTTTTAAAACCTTCGTAAAGCCCGTCTCTACCCATCATAGTTCTAACAGCTCCAAGTTCACCGCTGTAATATAGTTCAAGCGCAACTGCCTCCTTGGGGAATCCATTCTCAACCAGTAGATTAAATGAAGTTTCAGCAGAGGCAAAAAAAGTTGGAGCCATGAATTGCTCAATGAAAAGATCTAACTCAGTTTCTTGCTTTGCAGAAAGGTTAATCATGCCTCCTTTTGAGAAACCAAGACCATCGCCAAGTTTAAAAACTTTATCATATGCTTGACCAGAAAAATCTTGGAAAATATCATAATAAGCCGGCACACCTCCGCCTTCTTTAAATGTCTTTCTAATTGGTTCGCCTGGGAATCTTGGTGCAATCATTGCAATATCTATAGTTTGTGGAATATTTTTTGCCTCATAAGTCAACCAATACCCATGAGCGAAAACTAGCAAGGTTCCATCTTTAATATTTGGGAAAATAATATCTTGAATTATTTCTTCTTGAACAGCATCGGGTATTAGTAGAAAAATTATTTCTGAAGAGCTTATAGATTGATTTATAGAAACAACATCAAAACCATCTTTAATTGCATTTTTGTAGTAGCTATCATCTCTATTAGCAATTATGACGTCATGACCAGAATCCCTAAGATTAAGTGCTTGTGCCCTTCCTTGGATACCGTAACCTATGATAGTAATCTTCATTAATTAGTCCTCTTTTTTAATATATTTTCTTGGATTCTTTTCCATTAGTATTTTTGCGATTTCTAAATCCATTGGCTCATCAATGTTTACAGTTCTTTCTCTTGGCATTATATATGCAAGAGAATTCTTTGTGCCGTATCTTATTTTCTTTTCAAGCATATCTCTTCTCATTGAATAAATGGATCCATTTCTAATATATGCATCTGGCTTAAGATCTTGCCTTCTGCTCTCAGGTATCTCTGGTAAACAAAAATCTCTTATAAATCCGTTTTCTATTTTTTTTATTCTAATAGGATGATGATCATCTAGGCGCATAACTGCTATAACAGAATCGGCATTCGTTTCAAACTGCATTTCTAATGCTGCATCTATGTCTTTAGAAGTTTTAAATGGATTCGTGCATAATAATTCAACTACAAAATCATAAGAATAACCCTTTAAATTTTCCATAAATCTTGTTGCATGAAGATTACACTCTACAGGTTTTGCCGTATCTCCAGATAATTCTTTTGGTCTTACAAAAGGAGCTTCTGCTCCATAACTCTTAGCAATCTCAATGATTTCCTTGTCATCAGATGAGACTACGACATCCGTTATATTCTTTGCTCTCTTTGCTTCACAAATTGTATAAGCTATGAGAGGGTGATCAGCTAAAATTGAGATGTTTTTCTTTTTAATAGCTTTGGAGCCTCCCCTAGCAAGAATTACTGCCAATACTTTATACATTTTTTTCTCCGCCCAAAAATTCTTCTAAAAGATCAACACTTTTATTGTAGGCTAATTTTCTTGCTCCATCTGACATTCCTCCTATATGAGGAGTGATAAATATATTCCCATCTGGATATAGTTTCTTAAATGAATCATAGATAGGGCTATTAAACCTTGATTCAATTTCATCATAAATAACATCAGTGGCATAAAAAGAACGTGGATTTTTCTCAAGAAATCTAATTAAATGCTTTTCATCCACCACTTCCCCCCTTGATGTATTAATTATTAGAATATTTTCTTTGCATTTATCTAAGAAATCTTCATTAATAAATTTATGATTTTCCTTATTGGCATGTATATGAATTGAAAGAACATCAATATTTGATAAAAAATGATTGAGATTTGAAACTTTCTTAACATCTAAATGATCACAATCATCTACAAATGGATCATAAAATACTGGAGTTGCATCAAACGCATTACAGTAACTAGCAAAGATCTTTCCTAGCCTTCCTAAACCAAGTATTCCAATTTTAAGATCATTAACTTGTTTTCCAACAAAGTTCTCACAATCCCATTTACCTTCTTGAACGTCGATAGCTGCTTTATTAACATTTCGAATAGACATCATCATTAACGTAAAAGCAAGTTCGGCTGTTGATGTTACCTTTGAAAGGAAGTCTGTTTCATTCTTTAATGAAATTATCTTTATATTCTTTTTTTTTGCAGCGTCTAAATCTATATGCACAGTACCAGTAGATGCTGTACAAATAAATTTAAGATTTTTCAATTTTCCAAGAACATTGTCAGAAAAAAAGATTTTTGATCTATTTGGGTTAGTAAAGATCCCAGCAATATTTTCTTGATTATTATTTTCAAAGAAATCTATATCAATATCAGGCTCATAAATTATTTCTGAAAGGCTTTCTAGCCTTTCCCTAACTTTTGCAATCCCTTCTAATGGAGTACAAATAAGGATCTTATTAGATTTTGATTCCAAAAAATTAGCCTACTCCTTTCCAGGTATTTCCAGCATCAGTGTAGTGATGATCACATGAAAGTGTTGGATCATATAAGATCTTTCCTATGTTATTTTCTATGATTGTAGAGGCCCAGTATCTATCCTCTTTTCCTGCTAAATCCTCATCGAATGGATGGTTCTCAAGAACATCTCTCCTAATAATAGAAAGTGCATTATGAAAAAAATAACGGCCCTCTGAATCAGAGTACATATCCTCTTTCTTCTCAGAACCAAAATGGCTCCATAGATATCTCTTTGTAATCCTTTGGCCTTGATAAATTGGGTCCTGGTTACCAAATATTGCAACATAGCTTTCTAAATCTTTAAGAATTCTTTCTTCATCAAACTTCTTTAAGACACAATGACTGGACAAAATCAGGATGACTGGATTAGAGGCGACTTTCACACCTTCATTTAGTGCTAAACCTGGAGTATAGTCATCAACATTTATTAACTTTATATCAGTATATTTAGTATTATTTAACTCTAAGTTAGGATTCGCTTTGAACTGTCTAATTATTTCAAGAGACTTATCAACTGAATTGTTATCTACGATTATAATCTCATTGTTTGGAACCAAATCAATTACTGACTGAAGAGCATGGCCTATCCATCTTTCTTCATTTTTGCATCTGATAATTACGCTAAATCTATTACTCATAATCAGCTGGCTCCCATCTACCTCTATAATTTTCAACTGTATCCCTTTCAATTTCTTGGAAATCTATACCTCTGTCGATTATTGAACTTTCTGCTAATCTGATATTTTCAGACATTTCTTTAAATTCTCTTGGTTCAAAAGCAAATTTATTGTCTCGCCCGGGAAGATTCTTATCAGTAGTAAAGTGTTTCTCTATCACTGTAGCTCCTAATGAAACCGCGATAGCTGGAACGACTGAGCTATCCGTATGGTCACTAAATCCAACATTTGCTGATAACTCCTTGAGCCAAAGGATCCTCTTAATATTTGCAAACTCAACATCACATGGATATGAAGATACGCAATGCATAAGGTTATACTCGCATGATCCTTTTTTTAGAATTTCATTTGCTTCTTCAATCTCACCTTTAAGAGAAGCCCCTCCAGAAAAATACACATAATTAAAGTTTTTTGCACAAAAATTAATCAAATCTATATTTATAGTTTCATGTGATGGGATTTTAATGATATCTATATCGAGATCTTTGATAAATTTAGCTCCAATTGTTCCAAAAACACTTATCAAAAATTCCACATTATTTTCAGAAGAAATTTTTTGAAGGATCTGAATCTTTTCTGAATCTAGTGCGGCCTTCCTATAAATTTCAATCCTTCCGTCATCATCCCACGGCCCAGGTCTGAGAAATTTTGGATCCCAATACTGAAACTTAACCATATCTGCTCCACTTTCAGATGCGGCTCTAATCATGTCTTCAGCTAAAACCATATCTCCCATATGATTCCAGCCTATTTCAGCAATAATCTTTACGCTCATTTTTTCCTCAATCCTCTATGACTACTAACCCCCTATTCTGCTTGATAATTTCAACATATAGGCTATCAAGCTGATGAATATTGGATAGGTAAGTAAGCTCTTTATCTACCCCCTCATATTTCGCAACGCGAACTCCATCATTATATATATTTATTCCGTTAATATGTATTATTCCATCGGGGTTTTCTTTCAGAGCCAACATTATAGAAATAACTCCCAAAGATGGCCTAAAAAAAGTACTCATTCTTAACCTAAGAAAGAATTGAATTAAAAACTTTGTCTTATTAATAAAGTTTAGTCTAAAAAAGATTTTTTTTACTATTAGCTTAAGTGAGAATATCTCAAGATAAAGTTTCCATAAATCTTTGAAATCAAAGATTTTTACTTTTTTAGAATTTATGTTTCGGCTCTCTATAGATTTCTTAATATTAATATTTTCGCTGGAACGAAATACCGAAATATCTTTTAAGTCTAGATTTCTGAGGAGGTTATATTTTTTAAGTCTAAATTCATTTGATTCTTTTCTTGATAGTCCATCAATTGAGGGATATTTATTCAAAGTCTCTTCATCAAAAAAAAGAGCGTCACTTATAACTAATGATGGAAAAGTTTGATGCTCTAATCTTGTAAAAGATGTATTTGCGCAATATATTCTTTCATAACCATTAGGGTCTATCATTTCAATAGAACCTGAACCAAGAACAAGAATTTTTGCTCTCATTATTTTGTAAAAATTTCTATAAAGTATCCATCTCTTAGTTTTGATTCAAATCTAATTTGTGGATTTCCCATTAAATTAAGTAATTTATCCCTATAGTTTGTATGATCTCCTCTTAAATCTAGATGATTGTAAGATATAACACTTGATACCTTATTACTCTCAATTAATTCAAAATATTTATTGAGAGATGCATCTGGTATTTCTGGAAATGAGTCCTGATTTATAATTGTGAGGCCACTCTTTTCTATTAGATTTGATTCAAAGTCTTGCGCATGAATAAATTTTGTAATCTTATCCTTCTTATCATAATTTACAATATATTGCCTTAGTAAGAAATGTGGAAGATCTATAAAAATTGTGTCACCTATTTTAAGATCTGACGAAAGCAACAAGTTTGACAATATACCAGACCCATCACCAATAAAAATTGGTTTTAAGTCATTCTTTGAAAAGAAATTTCTAATAATGTTAAAGAAATATAAATGGTCTGTGAGCTCAATTAAATATTCCATATCCTCAAACCTACTCATCCAGGGTTGACCACTATATATCAACTCTGAAAGCTGGATATTTTTAAGAAGCCCAAGAATCTCTTTATATTCTTTCTTTTTTAATTTTTGCTTTAGTTCAAATCTGCTGTATGTTTTTGATTTACCTGGAAACATATGCAGATAGAGTGAAATGATTCTTTTATTCTCTCTCTTGATGTATTTATATCTTGTAATTGGATTACTCAATGCCTTACCAGCACACGCCCCATCCGATAAACCATTTACAAAAAAGTCTTCATAAAGTTTTTTTATATCTTCTTTTTCAAGACTTTTTGTATCTCTTATATTTGATTTATCGAACTTGTTGAATACATTTAACCAGATGTCAGAAATTGCAATATTTTCATCTGCTACTGGATTACCTACTTCCTTTTCATATGAAACAAATACTTTGGTGGGGATATTTATATTTTTATTTCTGAAAATCATACTAATTAATCATAATCTAAAGTCAGAATATTTGGATTCAAATAATGATTTCAAATCAAATATTATTGATTCTTTTTTTCCATAACTTTTAATTTTTTCAATACCTAATTCATAAAAGGCATCATGAGGAACAGCAATTATTATTCCATCATATGAATCCTCCTCGAGATCTTTAATAAGATTTATGGGATATTTTGTTTTAACTGAGTGTTCGTCAATCCATGGATCATATGCGTCTATTAAGAAATCTTTTGAAGAGAGGTTTCCAATAATGTCAAAAACTTTTGAATTCCTCACATCAGGACAGTTTTCTTTAAAAGTTAATCCAAGAACAAGAAGTCTTCTTTTGTTTGTAGAGTTTTTGGAATTTAAAAATTCCTGCATCTTCTGCGCAACATACATTCCCATATTGTCATTTAACTCTCTTCCAGCAAGAATTACTTCAGGGGTGTAACCTAACTTTTTGGATTTATATGTTAGATAATACGGATCCACTCCGATACAATGACCCCCTACCAATCCTGGAGTAAATGGTAAAAAATTCCATTTTGTATTTGCGGCCTCTAAAACAGCAGAGGTATCTATAGACATTTTGTCAAAGATAATTGAGAGCTCATTCATTAGAGCTATATTGATATCTCTTTGAGTATTTTCTATAACTTTTGCAGCTTCAGCTACCTTAATACTCTTAGCTTTAAATGTGCCAGCTTTGATAATAGATCTATACAGATTATCTATTGTTTCAGCAGATTCTGAAGTAGACCCTGAAGTTACTTTTACTATATTTTCTAAATTATGCTTTTTATCTCCAGGATTGATCCGCTCTGGGCTGTATCCACAAAAAAAATCTAAATTAAATTTTAGGCCAGATAATTCTTCAATCAAGGGCA